>SDBT01018138.1_pt1 | contig 11076 bp, 8 predicted proteins | sample 2277101 | NCBI WGS metagenome assembly SDBT01 (sample SAMN10404973, study PRJNA504765) | marine sediment metagenome | isolation source: marine sediment core GS10_PC15, 103 cmbsf | place: Arctic Ocean: Southern Knipovich Ridge | collected 2010 | reverse complement strand
CTTGAAAATTCTTAAATGCGGTAATAATATTTTTATTATATCTGCTAAGGAAAAGATCCTTTGCTTCGTTAAGACGGCGATAATACATTAAAGCAAGTCCGTGAAAACGGGAATCATTGCCTGTTCGCTCAACTTCTTTTTCAGCTAATTCTATAAGCTTATTTATATGACGAAGATACCTGTCCTGCAGGAAAGGATCAGCAAGCATCGAGCACAAACTGGGAGTAAGACTCATGGTGACCCTAAAATCAACCCCATCACGCACAAGACGCTCAAAAGCTTCAATCAAAGGAATATATGTTTCAGTGATGGCCTCATACAGCCAATTTTCTTCAAGAAAATAATCTTCTTCCGGATGCCTGACAAAAGGCAGATGCGCATGTAACATCAAACATAAATATCCTTTTGGATCCAGATACTTACTATTCCTATTTTTATTCGGGGTATTGGGTCACACGTTTGACTTCTGCGGTTATCCTGCGACTATCTTTTCTATCTGCTGATTCGGCTTTAAATGGTAAATTTATTTTTTCCTCAGATAAAGAAAAACGAAGAGTAAAGGTGCCGTCACTGCCTAAAACCACCTTATTGCCATCTAAATAAACTGAAGCATCAGGCATTGTTCTTCCAAAAACAATAAGTTCTGTCTGAATCTCAAAGAAAAATGCCTTATTGCTTAATTTCTGCTGTAGAAATTCACTTGAAGCAAATGAGCCGGCCTCATGTTGTTGGCCACGTTGGCCTAAAACAACTGTGAATTCTGAAGCTCCTTTTAAAATTCGTTTAATAAAAAAATTCTCGGGTAAATTATCAAGCAAGGCTTTGCGCTCTAGAGAACTCTCCCCCTCTATGACAAAAGAATATTTGCCTGAAGGCTTGCTAAGACGAGAAGCTATAACATCTCCCAGCAAAGGACTTAAACGGCTATAGTAATTACGGATGTCATCTTCAGTCAAATATATTTTACGCTTGTTATCATGTTTATGATTTATGCTTGCGTGACTGTTATGATATTTATAAAACTTTTCTCTATAATTAACATGAGTCCTGCTGCTAGAGTCTTCTTTAGCCTGCATCCATATCTGTTCACTTCGGGGAGCGTAACCGATTCGGGGAGTATGCACGACATTCGCACGGCTTATAGGTTTGAATTTTCCGCTTACAGTCTTTAGGCCTAAATCAGCTGTATAGGAAGCTCCATCGTTCCAAAGATTGATATACCAATTACTGGCATCAAAGCCCACATCTATATCAAAATAAGAATTAGCATTATAGCCGTTAAAATCCTTTAGGCTAATATCGTAAACTCTTACAACAATGGTAAATCTATTTTGCTCATCGTCCGAAAAGTCAGCTCTGGCAAAGTTAAGAGACTCATCGGTAATATCCCAATAAGCATATATCCAGTAGGGATCCTTAACCATAAGGGTCAACTGGGTAATGTTATAATCGGAAGGCAATTCATAATCTTCCCTAAACTTGTTTGTCTGGGTAATTCTATGTACAAGTTTAGATACCGGAGCATCTTTTCTGTAAGAAGAAACTGTTTTAATTATACTTTTAGACTTCTGACGGCGAGCAGCAATCTTTCCTCCAGGTTTCTTAAAAGTTTTAGCCAAAGTGACTTTACCTGTTTTTGCTTTAGTCTTCTTTGTTTTAGTTAAGACCGTAGTCTCCCTACCGCTTTCATAAACACGTTTAATAACTTTTCTTTTTTTTGCCATCGATAAAAATACCTTCTTTTTCAACTATGATAAACAGACAAAACCTGATCACCGATAACATCCCAAGAAAAAGCAGTCTCAACTGCAATCCTTCCGTTTCTCCCCATCCAACGAGTGTGATCAAAATCAGAAAAACAAGTCCCTATGCCCCAAGCGACCGAATCAGAATTTGGATATATCTTGAGGCCATTGACATCATGCCAGACTATCTCACCCGGCCCACCGCTAGAACTGGCAACGACCGGTTTACCCGCGCTCCAAGCCTCAAGTATAACAATCCCAAAAGGTTCGTTTCTGCTTGGAACACATACTAAATCGCAGGCTCTATATAAGTCAGCTAATCTCCAGCCGTTATGATAACCTAAAAAACGCGTAGCATGACTGATGCCTAAATCTTTAGCTCTTTGTTCAACGCCCATCCGCATCTCGCCATCGCCTACAAAAATAAACTTAGCATTATTATGATATTTTAAAACATGAGGTATAGCTTCAGTTAAAATATCAGGTCCTTTTTGATAAACCATTCTACCCACAAAAAGAACCATAGGGTCCATAGGACCGACGCCATAAGAACGCCTTACAGCCCCGGGATCAACCCAACCATTATAGTGGCTGCAATCAATGCCGTTATAGACAACATCTACTTTTGAATCCGGAACATTATACATCCACATTACTTCGTTTTTTAGAGCTCTTGAAACAGCGATAACTCTATCAGCGCAATAAGTAGCATTGCGCTCATGGTCCTGAATGCGGTGCGAATTGCCGGCAAAAAAATTATTTCCGCAACGTCCATATTCAGTGGAGTGCATAGTAATAACGGTCTTGTGGTTTCTAGCTTCTTTGATCCAGACTACTGCGTTTGAGGCCAACCAATCATGAGCATGAATAATATCAAAATGTCCGATATGGTCCTCTGTCGCAAAAAAAGCATGCACAAAAGAACGGCACATCTCCTGTATTTCTTCAATAAAATTCTGGTTTGTGGAAAAGGGACAGCGATGATAATGAACACCGTGAATAGATTCGTACCAAGGTTGCTGGTCATTGCCTAAGCGGGTAAAAAGATGGACCTCGTGCCCTTTTCTCTCGAGTGCACAAGCCAATTCGGTAACATGGAAGGCAACGCCGCCCACGCTGATGGAATGCATGGATTCCCATGCAAAAAGTGCTATACGCATATGATTTATTTTATATATATTTAGATATAGAAATACTGTGGAAATATAGTTGAAATACAATAGAAATACATTGTTGCCTTTTAATATTATATTTCTATGTATTTCGGTCGGCGTCAGCCGAGCCTATTTCTACCGTATTTCAGTATAATGTATTTCGATAGCTGTTTAATAACGCTATATTTCTATTATAGAATTTTGCGTACCGAAAGAATTCCAGGCGCAAGAATTATTGTTAGGATCGTTAACCCAATTTCCGTCTACAATAAATTTATACTCATATTTTCCCGGCTTAAGAGAAATATCTTTCTCCCACATTTTCTTACCTTTTTTAAGACTAGTTGTAACTTTCCAATTATTGAAATCACCAGCTAGCATAACTGCACTTGCATCGGGAGCGGCTATAACAAATTTTACCTTTTTAGCAGTTGGAGCCTTTTTTGCAATTATCTTAACTGCACACTTTTTCTTCGTTGTGCAACTTTTCTTACCTCTCTTGAACACCATCCAATACCTCCTGTTTACTGAATCCATAGAACAAACCTCTATATCATAGTTTTTGGTAAAAACCAAAAACTTCGCTCCGTGTGAAGGAGAACTAAATATACCTTATTTTAAAGAAATGTAAATAAGTAAAACTACTTAGATAATGCTTCTTTTTTTACCTATAAATTATCGAATTCGCGAATTGTCGAATTAGCGAATAAATATAGGTTTTTGTTGCTGTTCTCCCGCTTTTTGCTTAATTCAACAATTCGAAAATTCAAAGGCTGATTATGCCTTCTTTTAAGGCATAACGTATAAGCTGAGCTTGGTTGTGAACATTGAGCTTGTGCATGATATTGTTTCTATGCACAAGTGCAGTTTTCAAGGCAATGTTGAGTTTTTGGGCAACTTGTTTGTTGCTTAGGCCCTCAACTACTAGCTGCAAAACTCCACGTTCGCGGGCAGTAAGGGTAGACTGAGTTTTTGTAGATTTTTTAATCTTTTTTGATATATAGTCTTCTATAACAATCGTTGATATTTTTGAGCTCAAAAAGTAACGTCCGGCATAGATCTCCCGTACAGCCTGTACCATCTCATCAGCAGCCGACTCTTTTAAAACATAACCTTTAACCCCATAATCTAAAGCTTTTTCAATAAAGGCTCGGTTTTCATGCATGCTTAAAATAAGCACTCGTATATTTTTATTTTTTTTTATTATCTGGCGACTTGCATCCAGACCGTTAAGAATGGGTAAAGTTATATCCATAATAACAACATCCGGCAACTTCTCTATCGCCAATTCAACCGCCTCTTTCCCATTAAAAGCTTCAGCTACAATGTGTATATCCTTAGCGCCAGATATCACTGCTCTTATGCCTTGGCGTACAATAGAGTGATCATCAACCAGTATTACCTCAATAGCCATCTCATTCCTCCAAAGGTAATTCAACAATAAGTTTTGTCCCTTTACCCGGGCAAGATTTAATCGTAAAACTTCCGTTTAATATATCAACTCTCTCTTTTATGCCGAGAAGTCCCATTTTTGTAATGTCAAACCTGGCTTCATGCTTATCAATATCAAACCCTTTACCGTCGTCTTCAACAAACAGGCTCAAGCTTTTACCCAAATACAAAAGCTCAACCTTAACTGCTTTAGCGTTAGCGTGTTTTGAGGCATTGGTGATTGCTTCTTGTATAATTCTATATAAAGTTATTTCGATGTTTTCGTTTAGCTTTATATCCTTTAAATTATCTTTCAATTCAATCCTTATTGCGTCTGAAGCCGTACATTGTGAAAAGTATTCACGCAAAACCGCAGAAAGTCCTAAAATATCAAGAGCCGGAGGCCTTAGATTAAAGGCCATAAATTTCATTTTGCTGGCTATTTTCTGTAACAGACCTCTATTTTTATCTATTATGCTTAAAGCTTTATCGATACGTTTACACTTTAACTCTTTTTCAATAACGTTAAACAGCGTGCCTAAAGCGACTACTATTTGTCCGGTTTCATCGTGTAGATCCCGGGAAATTCTCTTTTTTTCCTCCTCTTGGAGTATAAGTACTTTTCTGTAAAATTCTTTAATTAAATGCTGCTGGTTACTTTTAGAAGATTGGGAAGTTGATGCTTTTTTCTTATTGGCTCGTTTCATGACTATAAGGACAAGTTTGACAATAACAATATGAGGTCAAATTCAATCGATCTCAATAAGCAGCCCTTCGACAGGCTCAGGGTTAATCTGCTTCGATCAGTAAATCTCTGATATCATTTGCTATTTCTCTTGAAGCCAGGGTTTTATAATAACAATCTTTTTGCTGGGTACCTTCTATTGCAATATTAATTGCCTTATAAGCATTTAATATTGTCTCCTCCTGGATCTGCAATCCTTTATGTATCAAGTTAGCGCTCCAAAACCCGCGTGTTTTATTAGCCCACCAAAATTGACAACTGTGAAGAGCTTTGTCCAGTAAGATTCTGGCAACATCACTGAATTTTCGGCTTTCATCGGTAGCGGCTTTAAGGTTTTGAGATAAATTTACCAACTCACAACACAATTCTATATGCATCCATTGTAATCGGTGCATTTTATTAGTCTTATCACTCCATAAAGGATAGTAATTTTTATTATGCATATCCTCTTTGTTTGTACTCCAAGATGAAGGACGTGGAAACTTAGAAGGCTTGTGAGGAAATTTATCTAATAGCTCACTAATAGTTACGACCTCTATTGAAGGCTTGTCTGCATCTACAGATTCCCCTTTTTGGGCACCAATAGTCTCATAGACTTTGGCTAAAAAAATCTTCTCCCAATCCTTTATATGATGACCAAAGGTTTCTGCGTCCATGGCAGTCACAACATATATATCTTTTTTTTCTTTTGAGAGGCCGGCCAAAGCCTTGATAAAGCCTGCACTGTCGAACTCACGAAAGCTTATCTTGTTACTTATAAGGTCATCTCTGTAAAACACACTAAGCGCGCCTTGAGGCCATGAAACAGAAGAAATAAAATCAAGCGGCCAACTTTGGGGATGAGCAATACCGCTTAGAATAACCCACTCATAACCAAGGTTTTTTAAGCAACTGCCTACCCTTTGCGAATAACACATTTCGGGTGGAAAAAACCCCCGCGGTTTATAGCTAGGTCCAAAGAAACCCTGATTGGTCTCATGGTTTAGTTTAATTTGACGAACCATTTCTTTCGCGGGTATGAGAGGTAAAATCGGATGAAATTTTGCTGATTCAACAAACTCTATTTGACCCTTTTGAGAAAGGCTCCTAATTGAATCTATAACATCTCTAGCGTTATGCTCATTAAGCATCTCGGTTAAGACACCTGAGACATTTATGGTAACTTTTGATTTGGGATAGCTATCTAAAACCTTCAGCAACGGCCTATAGGATTCATCGCAAATTTTACGCAATATCTTATGAAATTGTATAGGTGGCTGATAGAAGTGCAAAAATGGTGCCCAATAAATCATAAACTATCTCCCGTACACATGTGTCATTTCAGCCAGCATATCGCTCACACTAGAATTCATCTGGCTTGCTGCTATGCGCCACCACCAATTACCGTGCGAAACTGAAGGTATGTTCATGCGGGCAGACTCATCAAGGCCCAAAATATCCTGCATAGGAAAAAGAGCAAGTCCGGCGACTGAAGCCATGGCCAAACGCACTAGTTCTAAATGTATTTTCTCCTTGGTCACAGGCTTTCCTAAATATCGTGATACTCTCTGCTTCTCATCATGACCGGCTTCGCTCTGGAACCACCCCCTGCTGGTATTATTATCATGAGTTCCGGTGTAAACAACACAATTTTCGATAAAATTATGAGGAAGATAGGGATGCTTGGGATTATCCTCACCGAAAGCAAAAAGAAGAACTTTCATGCCGGGAAATCCGAGACGCTTTAAGGCGTCTCGGACATCATCAGTAATTATACCTAAGTCTTCGGCAATAATAGGCAAATCGGGAAAATACCTGAAAAGGGTGTTAAAAAAATCCTTTACCGGGACTTTTTTCCATTGACCGTTGACTGCTGTTGATTCACCGTATTTAACTTCCCAATAATCAACAAGCCCTCTAAAATGATCAATTCGCAAATAATCGAAACACTTCAAGTTGTGCCCTATGCGGTCAATCCACCATTCGTACCTTAGCGACTTAAGTTTACTCCAACGATACACCGGGTTACCCCAGAGCTGTCCGGTTGCGCTAAAATAATCAGGAGGAACTCCCGCGACATGCGTAGGCTGTTTGTTGACATCCAGTTTAAAAATGTTATTATTTGCCCACACGTCAGCACTGTCAAAATTCACATAAATAGGCATATCTCCTATCAACGATATGCCTTTTCCATTACAGTACTTCCTTAAAGAAAACCATTGTTTAAAAAATAAAAATTGGAAAAATTTCTCTTTTTCTATTTCTGCTTCGAGCTCCTTTTTTATCTTCCCCAGGGCCTGCGGCTGCCAATCGCGTAAAGCAATTTCCCAAGTATTCCACACTTTTCCATTATGGGCTTTTCTAATAGAAGAAAATAAAGCATAGTCGTCAAGCCATTTTGAATTTTCTTTGCAAAATTTATGAAAATCTTTTTTATATTTGGCACTTATTTTAAAATGCTCATAAGCCCTGTGCAGTATTCTCTCCTTAAAAACCACCACTGCTTCATAATCACAGGCATCCTTGGGGAATTCCCCTTTTAGGACAATGTCCTTTTGAGTAAGCAAACCATAATCAAGAAGCAGTTTAGGACTGATTAAAAGAGTATTTCCGGCAAAGGCTGAAGTGCTGCTATAAGGAGAGTGTCCGCAAGCGCCAATGGTAGGATTTATAGGTAATATCTGCCAAAAAGACTGTTTACTTTCTACAAGAAAATCAACAAAACGGTAAGCCCCCGGACCTAAATCACCTATGCCGTAGGCAGAAGGCAAAGATGTAATATGGAGCAATATGCCGCTTCCCCGTTTCTTACATAAATTTTCTTTATGCATCGCAAAGGGTTTTTATCTCGCCGCCAAAGATTTTTTATAAACATTAAGAGTTTGCTGGGCTACCATATCCTTAGTATACTGAGATTCAACCATTTGGCGACCTGTATAACCAAAGCGTTTAGCCAGGGATTTATCTTCCAGTAAACGGCATATCTTAGCTGCCAGGGCTTCAAAGTCTTTCACGTGGACCACGAATCCGTTAATCCCGTCTTTTATGATCTCAGGCATACCACCCATATCTGTAATTATCATAGGTTTGGCCATGGACATTGCCTCAAGCATGGTTAAACCAAAAGGTTCCGAGGCTGTTGAAGGATATAAACAAACATCGCTCACTTCATACAATTCTTTCACTTCATCAAGTGTATACATATCAATTAAAATATTTTTCTCCATCTTAAAATGCTTTACGAGATTAACCAAATAAGCTATATCTTTTTGCTGCGTTCCTCCCCAATCAATAATATTTTTAGAGCCGGCCAAAACAAGTATAGCGTCAGGATAATGCTTGCGTACAATATTCATAGCCTTAATGCCGGTATCACAACCCTTAGCAAGTCCTATGCGAGCTGGATGAAAAATAACCTGTCTATTTTTAAGCTGTGGATATTTTTTTAGTATATGTGTGGTATCAACACCGGGGCTAAACATATTCTCGTCCACACCATGATGCACAACTGTAATCTTGGTATCATCAATGCCAATGCCAATAATCTCAAGTTTTATAAAATGACTTACAGCAATAATGCAGTCCCAGGCGATTTGGTGAGTTAATTCTAGATATAGAATATCATCCCAGACATTATGAGCGGTTAAAATTAAGGGGACATTCCGTTTTTTAGCTACTCTTTCCACAGCCTTTGCATGTTTGACGCTAAAATAAGTCATATTTTGGACATGTATCACATCAGGATCAGCCTTATCAAAAAATGATGAAAAAACCGACTCTATTTCATCTGTAAGCCCATGTAAGCCACGCTTATAAAGCCAATTTAAATCCATTACCGGCGCGCGTTTTATGTATACGCCTTTATAATCATACTCCCCCTCACAGCCTTCAACTGAGCCGGTTAATAAGCTCACTGTGTGGCCTAATTTGACTAACTCAGGCAATAGTACAGTCAAGTGAGTTTCTACCCCTCCAATAATCGGGGGAAAACCCCAATGCAAATGAGCGATACGTAGTGATTTAGAGTCTGCCATTAGTAATACCTCTGTTTTTCAAATTTCGATACAGATTTCTTAAATGTATAGTTTTTGTTTGCACGCAACCCCTGCTGCTTGCCCCATACACCAAGCTTAAAATTCTTTATTCTTTTTGAACTAATTTTAATTTTTACTATTTCATTAGTGAGCTCAAGATGCAGCAACGCTCCCTTCCAGCTCAGATTAAATATCAATTTACCCCATGAATAGGGCATCTGCGGATTAATACATAAGTTTTCTTTTCTAATTTCTACCCCGGCGAATCCAAACACCATAGCCTGCCAAGTTCCCCCTAAAGAAGCCGCGTGTATCCCCTCCGGAGTATTGCCGTAAAGATTACTGATGTCCGCCCGTAAGCCAACATTAAAAAACATATATGCTTTTTGCAAATCGCCGACTCTTGATGCAAGAACTGCGTGCATAGGAGCACTAAGAGAAGATTTGTGGGCGGTACGCCCTATATAATAATCATAATTTGCTTTCTTGGTAGAGCGGCTAAAAATATCACCTAACAAACATAAAAGCATAAGAACATCCGCCTGTTTAACTAACTGGGTTTTACCTAAATCCTTAGACTTTAAACGTATTGGTATAAGCGGTATTCCGTTTTCATCGGTTTTAGTAAGAATAACTTTTTTTAATTTAAAATACCCGTCAAACTGTTCAATAACTTTATCTTTATTCATTACAAGAAAGAGTTTTGAAGATATATCTTTCCATTCCTTTAACTCTTTGTCGTATAATCTAAGCTTTTTTTGTAAAGAACTGTAAATTTTTTTCTTCTGGCGCAGCTGTTTGCACATTTTACAAGCCGTAGTTAAATTCCATTTAGCCATCATATTGGTAAAAACATTATTATTAACACCAACATGAAATTCATCGGGCCCGATAACATTATTTATATCATAACTTTTTTTCCGTTTGTTATAGGTTACCAACGAAGCCCAAAACCGGGCAGATTCGATTAAAAGTTCATAGCCATAATCGTCCATAAACTTCTCATCACCGGTCGCAAGATAATACTGATAAACAGCGTAAGCAATATCTGCAGTAATATGGTACTCCATTTCGTGAGTATGAATCCTGATTACTGTCCTATCAAGATCGCGGGCCCACTTCGGCGTTTCCTCTTGGCCGGTATCTGCTGATTCCCAGGCAAATTGCGCTCCTTTGTAGCCGTTTTTTCTAGCGATATCTCTGGATGCCTGAAGGCGTTTATAACGATACAACAACATATTTTTCGCAACATCAGGAAAAGTGAACAGAAAAAATGGTAAAATAAAAATTTCCGTATCCCAAAAGACATGCCCGCGATAGCCTTCTCCGCTTAAAGTTCGCGCGCCAATGCTTGAAAACCCTTTATCGCAATGACCGCAAATAAGCATATGGTATATATTAAAACGTAAATTCTGCTGTAAATTAGCAGTTCCCTCAACCACAATATCAGCCCTTTTCCATAAACAATCCCAGGCATTGATATGGTCTCGAATTAGACTGGAAAAATTACTATTAAAAGCTTTTTTGAATATAGCGCAAGCATCTTTTCTATAAGACGATGCATCCTTCTTATAGGCATAATGCTTCATACAAAAAATCTTGGTAAATATAACTGTTTGATTTTTCTTTAGTTTAAGACGAAAAATATTATCTTGAGCAATAATTTTTTTTCCACCAATGCGATAATAAAAACCTGCGACAGATACAATTGTAATTTTCTTCTCAAAGGTATCAGCGACAATATAGCCGAAACCATCACCTTGGCCTAATTCTTTAATACGAAAATGACGTTTTCTCCCCTCGCTTAAAACTCCGGCGTTTGAAACTGATGTGCTTATTCCGGTTGCAACATCAAGAACGCAATCGGCATCGAGCGGCGTTAAGGCAATCTGCATAACACCGATATTTTTATTTGCTTGTGAAATAAACCGCAAAGACTGATAATCGTAACGCTGATTTTTTCTGTCATGGTAAAGAGTATGGCGAGT
>SDBT01018137.1_pt1 | contig 11076 bp, 11 predicted proteins | sample 2277101 | NCBI WGS metagenome assembly SDBT01 (sample SAMN10404973, study PRJNA504765) | marine sediment metagenome | isolation source: marine sediment core GS10_PC15, 103 cmbsf | place: Arctic Ocean: Southern Knipovich Ridge | collected 2010 | reverse complement strand
AGGTATCCTATATTCGATGAGTCGCAAAGGGAATTGTTGGGATAATGCGGTGATGGAAAGTTTCTATCGGACTTTAAAAGTAGAACTAATTTATCTCAAAAAGTATAAAACGAGAATGGAGGCCAAAAGGGATATATTTGAATATATAGAAATATTTTACAACAGAGAAAGATTACATTCTTCTATCGGATATAACAGTCCTGAGGAATACGAAAAAATGACCATGGTCGCTTAACCGAATGTCCGTTTTATCGGGGGAAGACCACTCTACGATATTTGCCGTATAACCTATATGTTTCTTCTTCCCCTTTTTGCGGTAGGTAGCCTCCGGGTCAGTATGGTTTTGTAAAGAGTTAGGTGATATATTTTTAGATGACTTTTTCTGTTCTTTCAACATGGAGGTAAGGAGTTTAAACTCTTCGGTCTTACTCATTTCTTTATTCTTATATATAGAATAGAGTTTTAAACCATCTTTTAGTACTTTTTTGATTTTAGTATTTAGATCTTATCTCATTTCAAAGCATTCGATAGGCCCACAACAAACAAATCATACATATATTTATCCCTTATTTTAATTGATCCTTCTCGTTCTGTTTAATCTTTCAAGCAAGGTCTGAATAAATTTTAAATTATTACCTTTTTAAGTTAGTTATTTAATTCAAACTTTGTTGTTAGAAAATTCAGAGTTCACCTTTATTATTCAAAATAATGGTAACTATTTTGAATAATTGTAAATTCAGATTCACAGGGTATTAGTATTTTCCTTCACCCTCAGAAAGGCGATTATTCTTAAATCACATATGCCTTATAATAAACCAGCATTCTTCATGGACTGTCTTAGTCTTTCCCGGCTACTTTCTTTAAGCACATGAAGAGGCGTGCGTGTCCTCCCTCCATTATATCCAAGCATTTTTAATCCCTCTTTAAGTGATGAAGGATAATCTTCCACATATACTGCTTCGCAAAGATCCAATACTTTTAAATGAATGTCTTTTGCCATCTCAATATTTCCCGCTTTTGTGCAATCATATAACTGGACAAGCATCTTAGGCATTAAATTTGCGAGAGCAAGAAATCCTCCATGCCCACCCATAAGAAAATGGTAAAAAGCTATGTCGTCTTTTCCCACTAAATAAGATATTCTGTTATCAATACTGGTAAGTTTCTTAACTATGTTTGCCATTGATGGGTCTACATCTTTTATCCCAACAAAAGTGTCTATTGTTAAGAGGCGTTCTATAATATCAGGCATCAGGTTATAGGGAGTTCTACCAGGATGATTAAAAATAACCATTGGAATTCCAATCTTACCGATCCTTCTGAAGTATTCAAAAAGTCCCTCGTCTGATGGATGAATATAGTAAGGAGGGGTGAGAAGTATTGCATCAACCTTGGCAGCCTTGGCATACTTGGCAATTTCTATGTTAAATCGCATGCTAGGAGAGAGAGCACCCACAATAACACCCACTCTTCCCTTCACCTCATTCACGCTTATGTCTATAATTTTCCTCAGGTCATTAAAAGTCAGGTTGATAAATTCGCCAGTATTCGGTGCTACTCCAATACCATGAACTCCCGCGTCAATCTGGCGCGAAATTAATTCCCGGAAACTTTCTTCAATAATATTTTCCTCATCATCAAAAGGAGTTATCATCGAACTAATGATACCCTTGGGTTTATACATCTTTTGTGCCTCCTTATTTACTTTGTTAGTGTCCTTCACAAAATCGGAAAATCCCTATCTATTAACGGTTTCCAACGGCATTTATTTTTAATCTGCCCTCCAGCTCCAAAACCCTTGTAGATGGGGGGCTTTAAAAGGTAATTTTTAGATTTTTTACCTTTTTTTTATCCTATCTAAGATTTCTTATTTTATTTTTTTACCTTCTCCCCTTATAAAGTAGTATTATTTAACCTAACACTTTTTAAGCCTTTCACAAAAATAGGGGGAGTAGTCACGTATCAAAAAATTTTTTTAACCTATTTTATCAAAGAAGCAAAAAGAATTATGTTTTTTAAGAGTTTTCTTATAAATTTTTAATTTCGTGAAACCCTATATTTTGTTATATTAGTATTAGTGTGTCTTATTTGTTTTTTTAATTTGTCAGTATTTATAGCCGATATCTATTCATTACTAATCACGACTAGAAATTATATCTATCTCAACTTCGGCACCTTTAGCTAATGCAGAAACTTCCAAACAGATTCTGCTAGGAAATGGTTCATTAAAATATTCCTTGTAGATAGTATTTAAGTCTTTGACCTTGTTAATATCGGTTACAAAAATTGTAACTTTTAATACTTTATCCATAGAAGAATTTACTGTAGCAAGTAACTCCTTTAAATTTTGCAAAACCCTTCTAACCTGGGCATCAAACCCTTCCTCAAGTTCTCCTGTACCAGGATTTCTACCAATTTGACCTGAAAGAAATATAAGATTACCCCACTTAATGCCTTGCGAAAGAGGACTAGATGAAGGGGCTACATTGGGAGAGCTTATAACTTCCTTTTTACAATTCTGTAGCATGTAATAAATACCTCCATTTCTTAAAATTTGTAATACCTTTCAGAAAACTCTAAAACCCTTGTCTTGCAAGACTTTTAGAGTACATCTATTTTATTCTTCACCTCCAGCATTGAAATCCTTATCAGATAAGGGTTTTAGGAAGGTTATCGATTAATTTCTACTCATTTTATCGATTTTTTAGGGGCTTAGAGGTGATTTTTTTTAACCTTCTAAAGTTTTTTGAAACCCTCATCTCTATCTTAATCTTAAGTAAATTGTTTGCTAATCTGAATTTGATTTCATCTCCACCTACCTTTTACCTTATAATATTTTAAGAATATTGTTTTTTAGCTCTAGTAACTTTCAGAAAAGTAGGGGGTAAGGCTATGAACAGATTTAAGGCAAACCAGAAACTTCTTTTTAAAGCTGAAACTGTTTTTAAATTAAGACTTTTAGATAAATAATTCTTTTTTTGATCTCCGGATGTCTTCGGAATATCTCCCTTGCAGTAATGCTTTTTAAATATTCGCACTATTCCTCTGGTGATATCTTCGGATGGGCATTAGACAGAAGATGAATATGATTCTTATCCATTCCCAAAGCTTCCATCTCTATCGCATACCGTTCTTGTATACCATAAGCTGTCTCTTCTATTATCTTTATCACCATCTTATCAAGTAATGCCTTGCGATACTTTACCGGAAATACTAGGTGATAATGTATCTGCCAAGCACAATGATATCCTTTTTGATCTTCTCCTCCACTCATATAATCATAATACCTCAGAATCTACCCTGCGGCAAGCCACAGGGAATTTTCAAGTTAAACCATCAATTCTCCATTTTTAAGTAAAGTAATTTTCCCATCTAAAATCATAGTTGGTTTATTCATCAAAGCATCAAAATGAGTAGATGTTTTTACTTTTCCTCCCAAATTAGTGCTTGTTCCAATTCCAATGTGAATAGTACCAAACACTCCTTCATCATAATTACACCCAAGATATCCGACAACTTCGGTTGTTTCAGGATTTAATCCTACTGCTACTTGTGCAATATTATAAACATTAGGATCATTCTGAGCTTCCCATATTTTTTTAATCTTTTCTGCTTCATAACCTCCTTCTGTTTTTATAACTTTGCCTTTTTTAATTGTAAAAACTACCGGAAAAGAAAGTTTTCCAATTCCTAAATAAGGGATACTGGCATCAGAAACAAATATCCCTTCAGTAGTCCCTTCAACCGGTGAAAAATTAGCCTCAATATTTGGAGCTGCTGAGAACTGACTTGGACCATCAACTAAGCAACTGTGCGCATGTCCTTTTCTTCCCTTTAAACCCACTTTTAAGTTGGTCCCTGCTGAACTAGTAATGGTTAACTCATCCGCTTCTGTAAATAACTGGGCAACTTTTTCTACAATAGGTGCCTGCTTTTTAAAATCAGCCTTAAAGGCTGGAGATGCCATTAATCCTTCGGAGATTGCAGTAAGAGATAAAACCCTAGCTCCATTAGCTAATGCTTCATTAGTTGCAGTTGTGTGAGCTAAAGATTTGCTAACTGGAGTCAATACTACATCAGCTTGCTTCATAGCAGCCGCGAGCATAGCGGTAGGTTCCTGTCCATCCAATTCTCTTGGTTCCATAATTCCAATATCGACTTGTACGCCTAAGGTATAAGCAGCTTTCGCAATTAAAAAAGCGCTGGAAATTGTTTCATAATCAGTAACAATAAAAATCTTTTCTCCCTTTTTTATCGAGGCACAGATCTCTACAATGGTTTTTGCACCTCTAACAGCTAATATTTCTTTCATATTTCTTAAATCCTTTCTAAAAATAATGGCTTTTTTATTTTAAACTATCCCTTATCTCCTCAGTTAAACTACTGGATAACGTATGCATAAAAAACTTAGAATTTTTACAACTTTCCAAAGAGTTATATTTTTTATTATTCTAATATAATTTTTGCATAAGATTCTTTTATCTTCCGCGAAATCCCGATCATTGGTTTTTTTAATTTTAGCTTCAACTTAACTTTGAAATATATAAATTTTTCTGCTTTGTTGGCGCATATTTTATTTTTTGAAAGCTCCTATTAACTTATTCTTAAAATTTAAAATGCACCAAAACATTACTTTTACATAGAATGTCTATTTTAAACATTATTCTTAAATAAGAGGAAACAAATTACTTATAAACGAATTTATTTCATTTAAAATTATTGACTGAATATCATTTGGAACATTTTTTATTTTATCTCTATTTTTAATTTTTGGTTAATGCTCATTCTTTGAGCCATAAAAAAGGGAGTAGTTATATTCATCTTCTAGATTTAATAATTATAGTGTCGAAACAACTGTTTTAATACGATCTAGTGCTTTAATTATAAGCTCTTTGGATGTCGCACAAGAAAATCTTAAAAATCCTTCGCCTTGTTTGCCATAATAACTCCCCGGACTAGTGATAACTTTAGCTTTATCTAAAAACAAATTAGCCAGTTCATGACTTTCCATTCCAAAGTAACTAAAATCAGCAAAAACATAAAAGGTTCCTTCTGGCTCCAAACAATTTACATGAGGAAAGGAATTTAATTTTTTAATCATAATATCCTTGCGTTCCTCATAACTATTCACCATTTCTTTGCAATAATCTACTTTATCCTTTAATAAAGCTAACCCTGCTCTCTGGACAAAAACTGTAGCACATCTACTTGTGCAATGATTTATCTTTTTCATAAACTGAATTAACTCACTTTTTGCTACAGCATAACCTAAACGCCAACCTGTCATTGCATAAGCTTTCGAAAAACCATTAACCGTTATAGTTATATCTCTCACTTCAGGAGCCAATGAGGCAATGCTTTTATGTTCATGACCGCTGAAAATAATTTTTTCATATATTTCATCTACAATAATATAAAGGCCATTTTTAATCGCTAAATCTGCAATTTCTTCTAATTCTTTCTGAGTTAAAACTGCCCCAGTTGGATTCCATGGATTATTAAGTATAAGTGCTTTTGTTTTTTTTGTTATTGCTGCTTCCCAATCTTTTTTTAACACAGTATATCGCTTATTTCTTACTGTAGCTGGAACTAAAACAGGTTTACCTCCAGCTAAACGTATAATATTTTGATAAGGTGTAAATCCAGGATCTGTCGATAGAATTTCATCTCCAGGGTTAATCAATGCCATCATTGCAAGAAAAAGTGCTTGATAAGAGCCATTGGTTACAATTACATTTGTTTTATCAACTTCAATTCTATTTTCCCGTTTTACTTTTTCTGCTATTGCTGCTTTGAGTTCTAGAAGACCATCTGCTGGAGTATAATGGTTTTCACCATTTTCTAGTGCCTTATAAACAGCCTCTTTAGCAACTTCGGGTGAATCAAAGTCAGGTTCACCTTGAAGCAAGGATATCACTTTTTCCCCAGCTTTTCTATAAACTTCAGCTTTTTTATTCATTTCAGCAGTAGCAGAACCTATCATTGCTAAAGCACGAATTGAAATATCATTTTTCAGCATGGAATTATCCTCCTATGTATTTGATTATCATTAAACTATTCCTTATGATTAATATAATGTTTATTACTTATACCTATCATTTGTATAGAGAAAAAGGCTTTTATTCTTGAACCCGTAGCCTTTTTCTTTAAGGTCCTTATCTACCCATGATTTTCTCGCGGTTTTACAGCCTTAAGTTTAGCTAGAATTTCTTGCTCCTTTTCACATTTTTGTTTAGTCTTAATTAAAATTTCCTCAGCATATTTAGGAGGAATAACTACAACCCCATCAATATCTCCAGCAATAATATCTCCTTGATTAATAACTACCCCACCACATGTAATGGGGATATTTATTTTTCCCGGACCATCTTTACAAGGACCGCGAGGTGTCGACCCTTTTGCAAAAACAGGATAATCCAATTTGCTAATTTCATTTTTATCTCATATAGCTCCATCCACTATGTATCCTGCAAACTTCTTCAGCATTGCTTCACAAACCATAATTTCTTCTAAAATAGCATGATTTGTATCTCTCTTCAGCATCAATCACAATAAAATCCTCGGGTTTAGCTAAATTTATAGATTTATGTACTAACAAATTATCTGCAACTCTAGTTTTAACTGTAAAAGCAAGGCCGACCATTTTTATATTATTAATATTTATCATTTTAATTTTTACGTCCAAGCAAAAAAATCTATTTACATTATCTGCAATATTTGCAGTAGAATAATATTTAAATTTTTCAATTAATTCTTTTCTTGGTCTATTAAAATCTGCAATTACTCTAAAACCAAAATTGGACATATATTTCTCTTCATTAATTTAATTTTCAGAATGCCAATAATTTCTTAGCTTTAATTGAACTAAGTTAATTAATAAAAAAACAATAATTGCAATTCCATTTATAATTAAACCTGGAACTACAAGACCTAGAGCACACCCAAAAAATATTATTCTTTCCCAGGCTTTTAATAATCTGTAATACCAGCCTTGTACTGCGGCAGCTAAAATATATATACCGACAAATGCTGTTATTGAAGAAAGAATAATTCTTTGAGGTGAACCTTGAAGTAATAATGAGGGATTGAACACAAACATAAATGGTACAATATATCCTGCAAGAGCTATGTTAAATGCCTCAAAACCAGTATTCATAGGTTTTGAACCTGCTATACTTGCCCCAGCATATGCAGCTACCGCTACAGGAGGAGTAATATTTGATATTACAGCAAAATAAAAAACAAACATATGTGCAGCTAAAGGAATTACCCCGAGTTTAACTAAGGTAAACGCTCCAAGTGCAGAAGCTATAACATAAGCAGGAGTAGTTGGGATTCCCATACCTAAAATGATGCACGTAAGGGCAATTAAAATAAGTGCTACAAATAGTCTTCCTTGTGATAGAGTTACCACCATATTTGAAAAAGTTAATGCAAGTCCCGTATGGGTAGAAACAACTACAATAATTCCAGCACCTGCAATAGCCATTGCGACCATAGTAGCGTTCGTCCCTCCCTTTACTAATGCATTAATTATTTTTTTAGGAGTCATTCTTGTTTCTTTTCCTAGATAGCTTACTACTATAGCTGATACAATTGAAATGAATGCTGAATATGTAGGTGAAAAACCTTTGATTAATAAATAAAAGAGTATAACCGCGGGTAAAAACAAATATGATTCTTTTAGAACTTTTTTGAGTTTGGGTAATTTTTCCTTTGATTCTCCTTGAAGCCCTTCTCGCATACATCTGAAATCTATCATCATCATAAGTGAGAAATAATATAATATAGCTACTATGAAAGCATTTAATGCAATCCGAATATAAGGTATGCCTAAATTCTCACTCATAACAAATGCTGCTGCACCCATAATAGGTGGCATAATCTGACCCCCTGTCGATGCCACTGCTTCTACTGCACCTGCAAACTGAGGTGTAAAACCACGCTTTTTCATAAGTGGTATTGTAAAACTTCCTGTAGTATAAACATTGGCAACAGCTGATCCAGAAAGAGTACCAAAGAGGGCACTACTTATAACCGCAATTTTTGCGGGACCACCTCGTGTAGCACCAGCCACAGCTCTAGCAAATTTAACAAAAAAATCTCCCGCACCCATTTCCGTTATAAAAGATCCAAAAATTATAAAAACAATGACAAATCTTGCTGAAATACCTGTTAAAACTCCATAAAAACCCTCCCCAGTTAATAAATATGTAGTTTCAATCAAACGAGAAAAGCTAAAACCCTGATGTTGTAATATTCCTGGGAAGTAAGGTCCTAAGGGTAAATATAAAAGAAATGCTATACCTAAAAGTGACATAACTGGAGTTACTGCTCTCCGAACTGCTTCTAAAACTAAAATAATCATTATTGTACCTAAAACGAGTTCAATAGTCCTTACCGGTGTAATTAATTCAATCCTAGTTACTAAATAATTTTTTTCCAAAACAATATAAATTGAAGGTAGAAAAGCAAGGATAGCTAGAATCCCATCTATCAATGTAATTTTATCTTTAGGAGATTTTTTATTTGCTGGATATAAAAGGAAAGCTAATGGTAAAAGAATAGCAAGATGAATTCCGCGTTGTGTATAAGCTGAATACACTCCCCATCTTGCTGTATATAGTGAAAATACTGAAATGAATAAAGCTAATACTATTACAGCACATTTACTTGGACCAACAAGGTTTCTCATATTATATTAACACACCCTCCTACAATTCTGTATATGAATGATTATAGGTCCACAATTTATCTGTGGGCCTATAATCATCTAAATGTTTCTATTTCATGTATCCTTTATCTTTATAGAATTTTTCAGCTGCAGGATGAAGGGGAATTCCTGGATTTTTCCATGCATTTCTTGTATCGAAATTTTTCCAGCTTGGATGAATACTTTTTACCTCTTCTAAATTTTGATCTAATATTTCTAAAATCCGATAAATTGCTTCATCTGGAACATTCTTATTTACAGCTAAAGCATTTCCAAATCGAAGACTTGGAATATCCTCTTTCAGAAAACTATAAGTACCAGCTGGTATAATCACCTTTTCCAAAGCATACTTTGGAGCCATGTAATCTCTAAAATCCTCCGAAAAAGGTATTAATTTAACATCTCTATGAGTTAATATTTCCTGCAATGTGGCAGAAGGTAAAGCAATTTGATTAAACATTATATCGGCATGACCATCTTGTACCAAACCTGCCCAATCACCATAAGCACGAAAAAGTACTTTTCCACCCCAAGATTCAATTTCTTCAACGGAAGAATTATAGAATTGAAGCAGACGAAGAAAGAAAAAACCAGTACTTGTAGATTGCTTACCAGTTAAAAATCTTACTGGTCTTTTTTCTTTAAATATTTCTTCCAATGATGAAATATCACTATCTGCTAACATTGATAATTCGAAATAATTTGGACTAAAGTTTGTAGCCATTATTCTTAAATCTTTATATTCCTTTTGATATACATCTTTTCCTTCATATGCTAGTTTAGCAAAAGTTGGATACACCCACCCTATATCAAATTTTCCTTCTCCAATAGTTCCTGGATTTGCTACTCCACCTCCAGGAGAGACAGTGAGTCTAATGGAAGAATCTTTTTCATTTAGCAGACCAGAAAGAGCTCCTAATGTACTATACCAAGTACCTCCTACTCCTCCTGCGGTTGCCTCTAGATGAATGTCTGCATATGCAGAACTAAATAAAGAGATGGCAATAAAGAGAAATAATAATAAACATATTGTCAATTTCCGTAACATTTAAAAACCCTCCTTTAATTTTACTGAGAAACAATTTCTATACTTCTATAACAATAATACACAGTTTTAGATCAACATTTCACCTCCTTTCATGATAATCTCTCCATCAATTTCAATCGATGGAAATTTTATCATAGCATCAAAATGACCAGCTGCTTTGATATTCCCACCTTGAGACATATTACTTCCAAAGCCAAAATGGCAAGTACCTATCGCACTTTCGTCCTCAAGATATGATTCCCCGGTAAGGATAGCTTTTGGATTTAAACCAATACCAAGCTCTGCAACCATATATATATTTGGATCTTTAAAAGAAGCTAAAAATATTTCAAATTGCTTTGCTTTCTCACCACCAGAAATATTTACTATCTTGCCCTTTTTAATTTGACATTTAATCGGCACATCAAGAGGTCCAACCGGGGGCAAACTTCCATCTATTACAATTATTCCTTCTGAAGTTCCTTCTAATGGACCAATATTTGCTTCAACACTCAACGATCTAAAAGTACCCGGTTCATGAGCTAAAGCGTCAAGCCCTCGACCAATACGTTCAGTGCCATTAAAAGTTAAACAAGTACCTCCTGGAGATGTAACTTTAAATTTATTACCTGCGGTTAATCTTTCAGCAACCCTTTTTACTTTAGGAGATAATGAAATAAAATCAGCCCCGATTAGTCTTGCAGTAAGATCGCTTTTTTGAACATCTGGTATATTAATTATTCTCGCACCACATCTAGTTGCTTCGATGCGTGCATCAGTCTGAGAAAGTGAATATGTTGTTAGCCCAAAAATAACATCTGCTTTACACATTGCATTAGAAACAATTGCTGGGGGTTCTTGGCCTCCTAATTTTTGCTGTTGCATAATAATCATTATTCCTTCTGCATCAATTTCATTAATTACTTTCCAAAACATTTTAGCAATTTCAAGCTTGTTATCATCAGTAATAATCAATGCACTCTCATTATTTTTTAGATCAGCACACACTTTAACGACTTTCTTTGCTCCTTCATAAAGACTTAACATAAATATTCCACTCCTTTTAATATTTCATCTATACTAATTTGATCTCTTTAGGGTTTAAAGTTACCTTTTAATTTTTATTAGGAATTTCTAAATCTAATATATCATGCCCATAATCATGATATTATTTTTATTAGATTGTTATTCTATACAATATTTTGAGTTAACCGAAGAAACTTGTCAATTTCTTCTTTATTATTACAATGCAGGGGTGTTACCCTTATCACTTCTTTTAATTTGACTGAATCTAAGGTTCTTCTGGACATGGGATTAGTCCTAACTCTATCATAAA
>SDBT01018136.1_pt1 | contig 11077 bp, 29 predicted proteins | sample 2277101 | NCBI WGS metagenome assembly SDBT01 (sample SAMN10404973, study PRJNA504765) | marine sediment metagenome | isolation source: marine sediment core GS10_PC15, 103 cmbsf | place: Arctic Ocean: Southern Knipovich Ridge | collected 2010 | reverse complement strand
CGTCGGTTTGACGCCTTGCAAGCTCGGATAAGGAGATGAGACGAATGGCTTTGGGATGCGATGAATGTAAACACATGGGACAAAAGTCTCTTATGTGTCACCACTGCACAAGACACAGAAGCGGAACCTATAACTTTGAACCACTTACAGGAGATAAAACGATGGATCATTTACCAACAGCGGACGAGGCTAAGGCGGCGGCGGACAAGGGGCTACTTTCAGCCTTAGAGAACAGCCGGGACAAGTACCACTTATTGGCTACGTGTACGGTTAAGCAGTGGACAGAGTGGTTTTGGATGGATGGGGCGGTTGATAGAGACTTAATAACAACCACCTTATGCCCGGACCACTGCTCTCTGTGTCGCTTGTTCGGAGATTGCCACAGATGCCCGCTCTATAACAAAGCAGGTAGGGACAGCCCGTGTGCCCCTGAGTATTATGCTGCCAGTCACTATAAAGATAAGAGTAACCTTACCAGTATCGCCAACATTGCCACTTTCCAGACCCTGTGCCTCAACTTGTACGAGCGGCTGGATAAGCTGTACCAAGAGGAAAAGGCGAAGTGTGAGAAGGCTGAGCGGGAAAAGGGAGGGTATTGGCTGAGTTGTGATCCGGGTGGTTTTCCCTGCGTACGACTACACAAAGGGGAACCAGGCCCACTAGCGGGGGATTATTATCACAGTTCGACGGAAGGTAATGTGGGAGGGCTTATTGTAAAATTTGCTCCCGAAACCTTCGCCACCTTCTACCCCCACATCACCTTGGAGCCGGGCGAGTGCGTGCCGGTGGATGTAGCCACACGACCATCGCAGTCGGTTTATACATGGGGTCAAGGTATGGTTATTCGGCTGATCGACGAGGGATCGGGGAAAAGGGAGGGATATAATGGGCTCTAAATTCGACGGCAACATACCACGGGCCACTGAGGAGATCGGGCACGGCGGGGGGGCGGAGATACCAGAGGCAGAACAGTTGTGCGACGGTATAATTTGCGGTTTAGACTCTGGTATTTCTATATGCCAAGACTGTAAACGCCGGGAGTGTCTAGGCTGTCCCCACGCCTGCAAGTGCGACGAGGAAACAGCCGAGGAATATGTGGCGGCGGTAGATAAGGCGGCAGAGGTGTTTGCATTAAACTATCAAGGCCATGACTTGTATCGGCGTGTGGCGAAAGTGGCCTTCAAAGTAGGTACATTATGGCGTGACCGAAGGAATACAAAATAGAAAGGTTTGAGATGCGAAAAGTATATTTAGGACATGGGAAAGACGACGACTACTCCGTACTGAGAGAAATGTACAAGGGTGTTTTTGACGCTACTACCAAGCAGGTACTCACTTGCGGCAGGCTTTCAGACTCCCCATGCCACGACCACTGCGCATATTTCAACATTGTGAGGCCGAAAAAACCAGAAGACAAGGGTAAACCTCCATTCGTTTTATGTGGAGCGATCATTATTGGCGAACTGGCTGAGCCGCCGGAAGGGGGGAAGGATGGAGAAACGTAAACCCATTGACGACTTGTTAGACCGTGGCTACTATATGGAATTAGTGGAGCATCGTGGCTCTGATACTAAAAAAGTGATATGTGATATGCAAGGAGATAATGACGATGAGTGAGAATAATATGGAAGTGTTTATACCAGAGGTGATGGCTGAACTGGAAGCCTCCTTTGCTTCCCAAGAACGACTGAGTGACAACAACGATCTCACGACCTGGTACATGAAAGTAGAGGGTGCGTTAGACGCTGACACTGCCGAGGCTGAACGGTACGCTCAGGAGGTCAAGAGAACCAACGCCATCCGCAAGGAACATCTAAAGTACAGGTTTGGCCCACAGATGAGGCTAGAGGCAGACCAAAAGCTAGTCGATGAGAAGGGGTCGGCCAAGAGCAAGAAGATGCCCACAGGTCGTATAGGTTACCGCTCCAAACCGGCTCGGCTGGTTATCACGGACATGGCGGCGGCTATACGGTGGGTTGCGGGGAATCTCTCCCTGCTTGGTGTAGTTAAAGAATGGGATGTGGTGGCATTGGTGGGCTTAGTCGCTATCCATTCAGGTGTAAAATGGGACGAGTTAGTTTTATCCATCAAAACCCAGCCTCTCATTGACCACATGAAAGCCACCGGCGAACTACCTGACGGCTGCGAGATGACCAAGGGCGAGGAGAACTTTTTCGCCACGCCGACGACGTTGAAGCTGGGAGGTGAAGAATGAATAAAAAACTAGTAGCCAAAACGTTAAAGAAACAGCACAAGGCTTTTATCGAGTCCATAACTGACGACAAAGTTAAGGAACTTGTGGACAAAAACGGCATCATTACTGGTGGCAGTATTGTTTCACTATTGCTTAACGATCCGGTGAACGACTACGACTATTACTTCCGAAACAAAGAGACGGTTATTGCGGTCGCTGGTTATTATGCCGAGAAGTTCCACGAGACACATCCCCACATGCAAAAGCCAATAGTTGTAGTTAAAGATGACCGGGTGACTATGGTTATAGCGTCAGATGGTATTGTTGCAGATGAGGACGCTATGAGGGCTATGAGGGCTATGCGGATAGGTGACGTGGAAGATGCGGACGAAACGCCCGCCACCGAGCTAGAGCCAGAAGATAAACCCAAATATCGACCAGTCTTTATCTCAGCCAACGCAATAACGCTGTCAGATAAGGTCCAATTGGTTTTACGGTTCTATGGCGATCCAGACGAGATACACAAGAATTATGACTTTATCCACTGTACCAACTACTGGACCTCGGACGATGGGAAGCTAACCCTTCAGCAAGCGGCCCTTGAAAGTATCCTGTGTAAACAGTTGCACTATACTGGCTCGCTGTATCCTGTCTGTTCAGTCATTAGAACCCGTAAGTTCTTAAAACAAGGGTGGCATATCAATGCTGGTCAGTTCTTAAAGATGTGTTTCCAGATAAGCAAGTTAGACTTGACTGATATTAGTGTACTTGAAGATCAACTGACCGGAGTTGACGCATTGTATTTTAGCCAAGTGATACACTATTGCCGGGATCGTAAAGAAAAGGACGCATCGTTTGAAGTAACAACCCCATATCTTGTCAGTATCATTGACAGGATATTCTAACGGAGGTAACATGAAAGCTATACTAGCCAAACTACACGCAATAATGACTGACCTTCCCTTTATTGAAAAGAACGCTAAGGTTGAGCATGGAAAAACTAAGTTTAAGTACGCTAGTGAGTTTGCTATTAAAACAGCGGTCCATGCAGCGTTAGTCAAACATAATGTGGTATTTCAGCTTGAGATAAGTGAACCGACTATTTGTAAGGACCTTGAGAATAACCAATACAATAACGATGTAAGCTCGACTATTCTGAAATGTAAATATACATTTTGGGATGTTGATAGCGGTGAAAAGCTGGATGGGGCCTTTGCGTCGAGTGGCCCGGCCCGTGACGACAAAGGGCATTGGGCAGCCACTACCAACGCCATCAAGTACATCTTGACCAGCATATTCTTAATACCCACAGGGGACGACTGCGAGAACCCGGAGAACTTTCCTGACCCAAACGTCGCACCCAAGCCCAACGCCACCCAGCGGGCGGCAGGGGCTAAGAGTAAACCGAAGGCGACAGTGACGAACGCACCTAAAGAGCAGGGTTCTGAGCCAAAAGGGAAACCTCCACGGCAAGAAGGTGAGAACCATAAAGACTTGTTCTGGAAGATGATGAAAAAAGAAAGGACACGGCTGGCCATTGAGTTGCCAATGGACGAAATAGTTAAGTTCACTGGGTGGCTATTAAACTACATGGACTGCAAGCCAGAGGACTACGAGCGGGCTTGTGAGATGTTGTTGGTAAGTGATCTAAAAATAGCGTTACAAGTTTATAACGTGCAGGAGCATTAGAATGTTTAGAGGAATGACTGTCCAAGGCGATCCTATAACCAACTGGCCAAAGGTCCACAAAGAATGTGCGAAGTACGGCGTCTTTGGTATTGAGGTCGTCGACCTGACAACCAACGAGAGGACTATTACTGATGCGCAGCGAAAGTGGTATTACTGCAAGAATGGCCCTGTGAAACATATGTCACAGTATATGGGCGTTAGTCGTAAAATGGCCGATGTTATACTGAAAGTGAAGTGTGGCGAGGAATGGTTAATTGCAGTTGTTGACGGCGAGAAGCATATATTGAGCAAAACTACGCTAACTGCAGAAGAGACTAATTCTTGGTTTGAGAATATATGGGACTTTATGGAAAAGATAAATTGTCCAGTTCCAAAGCCTGACCCAGAATGGCGTAAGAATGAAAGGAAAGATAATGAGTGACTTTAATAAATGGATAGGGACCGGGAACCTAACAAAAGACCCTGAGATGCGGGCGGTGGGCGATACCCAGAAGTGTTCATTTTCCATCGCATCTAACCGGGAATATAACGGCAAGAAGTCAACCAGCTACTTTGACTGCGAGGCATGGGGTAAGCTGGGCGACGTTGTAAATACTTACTGCTCAAAGGGTAGTAGGGTTTTGTTGGAAGGTGCGATGATACAAGAGAACTGGCAGGCGGCTGATGGTAGTAGGCGTAGTACCTATATACTGAAAGTAGTATGGGTATGTCAGTTTTTGTCCAAACCTGTGGAGGCTGAGAGAGAGCCGGAGGCGCCAGCGGATGACAGTCAAATTCCTTTTTAATATAACCTGGCGGCATCCGGCGTAACACCCGGTAGGTTGCCCATCACAAGGCAGGTACAAAAGGGGCAATCCTCCTGCCATGCTGCCAGGTATTTTTAACCCCAACTGGAGGTAATTATGGACGAGAAAGAAATAATGGAAGCAGCCGGAGCATTCGCAAAGAAATACACTACTCCCTATACTCTAGTAACAATAGAGCGAGCGTTTATTGACGGAGCTAAATGGTTCGATGAAAACCTTGATTACGACAAGGCTTGTGAAGAACATTATGGACATTTTGGAACATAAAACCGAACGGAGGTAATTATGGACGACATGAGTTTGCGATTGGAAGGCGACGAAAAAATAAGGATTGGATCATTCCAACAAACCCCCACGGGAACAAGGATTGTGGAGTTCAAGGTTGAAAGAAGCGAGATTGATGATACACTCCAACTGACAGTTATAACCGACGAGCTAAGGGTTTGTTTAGTACGTATGCAGCATGGAGTGTGTAGGGTAATGAAAGACCCACAAGGAGATTGATATGGACGAGAAAGAAATTGACAAGGCTGCTGATACTTACACAGAAAAGTATTACCGAACTAGCCTATACCAACATTTAGTCAAGGAAGGCTTCCTCGCCGGTGTCCGCTTCGCCCAGTCCCAACCCCTACACGCTGCGGCCGGGAAGTTGCTGGCGGCGTGTACTCTGTTTGTAAAAGCAATGGACATCTGGCCTCACATGGATATACAAGCAATGACGTCTGCGTTAGAAGCCAGCAGAGAAGCTATTGCCGAGGCGGAGGGGGTGATAGATGAGACCGTTTAGAGGAAAAGATACTAATGGTGGAGGCTGGGCCGAAGGGGACTGTTTCCGAATTAAAGAACGTTATTTCATTGTGGATAAACAGGCTAAATTTGCAGTAATACAGACAATGATTAGTAGTAATGTAAATGGTTTTAACCTGTACAATTTTATCGAGGTCCTCCCCGCCTCCGTCGGCCAGCAGATCGGAGCCAAAACCAAAACCGGCAAAGAGATATATGGAGGGGATATAGTAGAAATTATAAGCCCGAAGTGTCTCAGGCAAAGGTACAAATTCATAGGTGTTGTGGAGTATGAATGGGCAGCTTACCGTGTTAGAATAACAGACGTCCCTGTATGGGAAGGGCATACCAAAGGCGTGACCCCGCCTGAGCATGTTTGGGTTTCATGGGTTCAGGATAGTGCTTTACTTAAAGTTATAGGCAATTTGACTGATAATAAAAACCTACTGAAAGGGACGACATGAAACGAGAAATGTGGCTGGCGAAGGATGACGAACACGGGTCGGGTTACGCCCTCTACGAAAGAGAGCCGACGGAAGCCATGGGAGGCTTATGGATGGGAATTCCTCATGCTGTGATAAACAGTAGCAACTTTGAAGACTTATTCCCTTCCCTTACCCTTGAACCTGGCACCAAACGCCTCGTCGTTCTGACCAACACCGAGGATGGTATAACGTTAAGGTTTGTGAAAGGTGGTAAGTGATGGCTGTATGTGAAAAATGCTGGGGCGATGCGTATGGACGTATGCGGAGTGCCCCATTGAAATGCCAAGCTGAACACTACCAAGAGTTAGTCAAAGAGCGGGCAGACCAGCCATGCACCAAAGCTGAACAGGCTTTCGGTAGAAATTGTTGCCTGCTAGAGACTGAGGATAAGTACATAATGACGGAGCAAATAAACAAAGCTATTGCGAGGTTTGCAAAATGATCGAACTCCTCGGCGCCACAGCCACCATCCTGGCCGTCACCGGCGTCCTGCTCAACAACCGCAAGTTGATCGCCTGTTTCTATGTGTGGCTTGTCTCGAACGCCATAACGGCGTATATACACTGTGATGCCCAGTTGTATAGTTTATTGATACGTGACGTTATATTTTTGGGCCTTGCTGTGGAAGGGCTTTATAGGTGGGGGAAGACAACTAACCGAAAGGAAGTTAACAATGGACCCTGACGAAATTAAACAGATGGCGACTGACATTAACACTATGACTACGGCGGTGGTGGCCGCTGCTACGGCGCCGCTGGAGGCTGAGGTTGAGAGGCTGAGGGCGGCACTGGACAAGACGTCGGACCAAGCTTACAACCGAGGCTATATCGATGGGATAACCGCCTATACGTGGTGGCACGATGGCGAACAGAAAGTTGGGACAACTGGAACCAGTTTAACTCATGCTAAAGCCACAGCAAAAGAAACATGGAATTACAGCCCATAATAAATAATTCCCCTTGACAACGTGGCAGTTATGGAGTAAGATGTATATATGAAGTATGAACAAAATAGCTATATTCCAGTCGGTAGGTACAATTCTTCGAAAGTTTGTGCTTCAAGCCTGCCGACTGGCTTATTTTTCGAGGTGTGACAATGAATAATAACCAATTAAAATTTAGAGCGTGGGATATAGTAGGTAAAGGGTATATAAATGGGTTCAATATGATTGGGTTCAGTGTGGGACAGGGAGCACCAACAGCAAAATTACAAAGGTATGATAGGGAATGGAAAATAGACCAAGTTATCCTCGAACAATACACTGGCCTCAAAGACTGGGATGGTAAGGAGATATACGAGGGGGATATAATTGAGTTTACTCATTCAGAAAGCAAGAAAACATATAAGTACCAGATAATTTTTGTGGGTGGTTCTTTTGATGTTAATATTCCAACATGTTGCGAGCATTGCAAAAACAACCATGCTTCGCACGGGTCGCTAAATGAAACCCTTTGTCATCCCACAATTGTAATCGGCAACATCCACGAGAACCCCGAACTCTTGGAGGCCCTCCATGCCTAGAACCACCTACCCCCCCGACTTCGAGGCTTTCTGGGCCGCCTACCCCCGCCACAAGAGCAAGAAGTATGCTTTCCAAGTGTGGTGTAAGCTGGCCCCTTCCCAGATCGAGCAGGCGTATTGGATACAACAGATCGACAAGCAGAAGATGTCCGAGGACTGGGCGGAAAAGAAGTACATTCCTTACCCCGGGACATGGCTCAACGGGGAAATGTGGGACGATGAATTGACGCCAGTTGTAACCGAGGCTGACAAGATCGCCCGTGAGGTTGCCGAGTTCGAGGAAACTAAAACCCGAAGGGCGGGAGGGTAGTGATGATAGATGATATAGAATTGCAACGGCTAAGGCATCCTGCAAAACAAGGTAACAAACTCCTTACTCCATTACTACTTGATGAGATAGAGCAATTGCTGACCAAGAATAAGCGTATGGAGCGTGCTCTTAGGGTGGCAGCTAACCGGTTCACGGACGCACGTTATAGTTGCATTTGGTCTGATGCTGCTGATGAATGTTTACAAGCAGTAGGGGAAACTAAAGCCCGAAGGGCGGGAGGTTAGTGATGAACTATGAAGAATGGAAACAAAAGTTAGTAATATTGTGCCAAAAGCAGAAGAACTTGAACGAACAAGAAGATGCTATACGGGAAAAAATAACCAAGCTAGAAGCAGAAATAGAACTATTGTTCCGTGGAAATATGAAAATGGTGCCTATTGATGAAACTAAGCGTGGTGTTCTTTTCCCAGTGGTGGATACCAAATGACCCTCTCCGCCCACATCCTGACCCGCCTGCGCGAACACTGGGGCCCCAACAAGTACGCCACCACTGCAAACGCCGATGAGATGTCGAGAGGGTTCAAGGCCCGTGGCTGTGACGAGAGAGGGTTTGACGATGCCTTAGCCTCTTACCGTGAAAACCCCCAGCTATTCTGCCCACGAGGGTTCGCAGTGATGAAGGACCATATACGGGGCGGCAAGGTGAGCCTAACGGGGATAAGTCGGGCTGGCGTCTATATACGTTCTCCGCACGACTCTGCCGAGTTTGTCGAATTGACCAGTATTGGCTGTAACTCTGTGAGAGTGTATAAGAAGCATAACATCTTGGACGTGGGCGGGCATTTTGTTCGTGCTGCCGAGGTTCTGCTGCGGTCTGCTGGCACACCACGAGAGGTAGAGCTGGCCAATAAGTATCTAACCAACGCCATAGCTGAGATGAAGATGCTACAGATCCGCACCGTCTCATGGGCCGAACTGTCTGCCAAGGCCGAGAAGCGTAGGACAGTGGGGAAGGTTGAGCGGGGGCCGGAGCCGTGGGCGAAACATATTAACGAGGTGATGGGGCGGGTTGGAGGTAAGACATGAGTTGGATAGATTGTCCGATGTGTGATGGAGTTGGCTATGTAACCCAAACTAATAGCGAAGTTAGCTGGGATGAGCCATGCGAATTTTGTGAGGCATACGTGGCACTGGACGTTGAGATAGAGCGGCTGAAAAAAGCTATTCAAAACATTATGGACACTTGTGAATATGAAGACGAACCGCAGGGTGGCGGGCCTAGAATTGAGTGTACATATTACGTTCCATTACCCATGTTACAAGACGCCTTGGAAGGATCTGACAAATGATAGGCGGCAAATGCAAACAATGTAACTCCACTGAAAGCTACAACTACGCCATAAACAACGGGCTGTGCAACGAGTGTATTGAGGCTAAGTTGGATGTTATGGACGTTGAGATAGAGCGGCTGAAAAGGTTGCTAATGGAATATGCCCGACACAAAGGGGGTTGTAATTGCCACTGGACTGTGAGGCGAGATACTGGCCGTGATGCAGAATGTAGCTGTGGGTTTGGAGATGTTTTAACAATGCTGGAAGGTGATAAGTAATGAATGATGCAGAGGTATTATACATGTTAGCAAAGCAATTCGGAGAATCTACCACACCTAAAGAAAGGGAAGATGCAGTGAATAATATTAAAGTATGGGTTGACGAAATGAACCAAGTCGCAAAGCAACTGGGAAGGTGGTGACAAATGAAGAACTCGCTGTTAATACGAATGTTGGAGTGCAGCTTGCGTAACCAAGACGTAATACTACAGGCCTTGAAACTTAAAACAGCTTTGAATAGCTTTACGTTTGAACAGGTTAAAGAGCGACAAGGCGAAACAAGTAAATTATTAAAAGAAGCGGGTGGTGGCAAATGAAGAGATGTGACAAATGAAGCTGTACATTAAAGAAACGAAGCAACATACCGAGTTGGTGACGGACCTGGTAAAGATATGGGTGTCATGTGATACTGAGCCGTGGAAGGGAACTTGTGATATTTATAGCAAAAGGCCACAATGGGATGGGTATCGTTTTCAAACCAGTATATTCTCGCCTTGTTGGTTGCGATCTGAGTTAGGCTTGGCACAACAAGATGTTTTAGACTTCCTCGAAGCCCAGATCGGCCTACCCGAACCCGGCGAGGTGTGGGATGTGAGGTTGATATGACTGATATGCAAATAACTATTTACGTTTTAGTAGTATTCTTTTCTGGTATTTTTCTTGGCTACTTATGGGGAAACGTTATACGCGCTATAAAGGAGCTTTACAAATGAAGTGGGTAACACGAAAAGACGCAGAGACGGCGGCGAAGCAGGGGGCGGCAGAGGCGCTGGAATGCTCCATCCTCCACCATCACCAACTGGCGACGTGTAAGTTGTGGGAGTTTAACCGGAAGTTTATGCGAAAGGACAGGGAATGGAAAAGAGAAGAAAATGGTTTTATACACTTTAAGATGAGTATGGGTAAGCATTATTGCTCCTTGTGTAAAAGGTATGGTTGTTGTTCCCTAAAAAGATGCCCGTTGAAGAAAAAGAGAGGTACAGCCGAGTGTTGTAAGGAATGGCGAAAGGCTGTTGCTTTCGTTGCTGGGCACACGTATGAAACCTTCAACTTCCCCGCCTTTCAGGCTGCCGAGATGAAGCTGTACGAGCGGTTGGTGGGATGTAGAAAAGAGGTTGACAATGGCTAAGAAAAAGAAACTATCCCGACTGGCCAAGCAAAAGGCTAACCCGTCCTCCATGTACTGGCGTCGTCGCGCTGACAAGGCGTGGGCTGATGCTGTGAAGAAGGGGGGGAAGTGTGAAGTGTGCGGGTCAAAGAAGCACTTAATAGGCCATCATATGCTCAGTAAAGAGCGACTCTATTATAGGCACAACATCGATAATGGCCTATGTGTTTGTAGCTATTGCCACAAGGGTAACAAGAAGGCATCTGCCCACGGGTCAACTGATGCTGTCTATAATTTTATAATATGGTTACATGGCTTTAAGCATGCACAATTTAGGTTTTTTGATGACCGCAGAAAACAATACCATGAGACGGGGATCAAATACAACTACCAAAAGCGGTACGAGGCCCTTATTGAGATGTGCCCGCCGCCCCAACTAGTAAAACGAGATTGAGTTTTCTCCCCGCTCCCGGCGCTTCTCAAGGCCGGGGGCATTAGAAAGGTAATGATGATGGGTTACTTTAGCAATGGCAATGAAGAGATGCGATACGATGCCGAGTGGTGTAGCCGATGCGTTCACGAAGGGCCGGAAGCTATGTCGTCTG
>SDBT01018135.1_pt1 | contig 11077 bp, 9 predicted proteins | sample 2277101 | NCBI WGS metagenome assembly SDBT01 (sample SAMN10404973, study PRJNA504765) | marine sediment metagenome | isolation source: marine sediment core GS10_PC15, 103 cmbsf | place: Arctic Ocean: Southern Knipovich Ridge | collected 2010 | reverse complement strand
CGTACTTTCTAGTAGTTTAGATATAGTGTAATCGGTCTCATAACTTGTGGTATAATTTCTTAAATGCAAACCCCAGTAAGGATGATTATCGAGAAAATTAAATATCGACTGTTCACCGGTAATTTCAAGGTTCTTTATGTTTTTCTGTTCAGGGAAATAATACCGGAAAGCTACGCCGTCATTGTATACCCTGAAAATTAAATCCATCTTCAGTTTCTTTTTTTTATCCTCAAGTGAAATAATTGATTCATTGTAATTATCCCGGTTTTCGGAGTATTTTCCGTACGGTATGGAATAAAATTCGTCGTTGCCCGTATGACTAACATTAATGATTGATAGACCGTCAGATAAAGTACCTGAATCTTTCAGGGTTATTCCCAGTTGAGAATTGGACACGATGGGTGATTCATTAAAAGTAACCCCATACATTGGAGCAGTTCCTGTTTTTCCTCCTTTTGTTGTCACAGTAACCTGGAGTTTGCCATCAGGGGAAATAATACTTACCGGCCCTTTCTGCCCGCAGGATATATAGATGAAGGAAATCAGGAACAACACAATAGAATAACCTGTAATTTTACTTGCATTCAGAATCATGGTAGCCCCGTCCTGTCTAAGAAATTAAAGGGAAAGCTTATTCTTGTGATAATTCTCTTACATCATATATTGTATCATAATATTGAAAAAGAATTTTTGCAAACGGCATCTTTCAAAAAGGAGTACGTTTATGCCTGAAAAAAAGATTCCCAAAAGTCAGAAAGTCATCCGTGTCGGTTGGGTGGGTCTCGGCCCTTTCTCATTCTATGGTCATTATAATCATGTAATCAATAATATTTTCAGAGATTATAATTTTCTGAATATGAGGACAACCCATATTTGGGGAGACAATTATTCGAAGAATTATGCCGGTTCACCTGAATTTGTTAACAAAATGCTTGATTTCTGGCATAAGGGTGAAAATTCTCCTGGAGAACTGGCAAAAAAATGTAGTATACCCAACGTATGTGGAGATTTTCGTGAAATGGTGGACGAGGTTGATGCTGCGATGATAATGGATTTCGACAGAGCATATGAACTTGCTGAACCGTTTATTAAGAGAGGACTGCCAATTTTTCTGTGCAGTCCGGTGGCGGTTAATGTTCCCGAGTGTGAACGTATATTAGATCTTGCCGAGGCTTATGGATCTGCTGTTTATTCCGGTTCATTCACTGTGGGCAGACAGGAGACTCAATCTTTGTATTCAAGAGTAAAGCGAGACCAGATCGCCACTTTCTTTGCTTCAACTTCACATGCATTCTTTACTTCATATGCCAACGATGGTCTCGAACCTATACACAGCTTAATTGGGCATGGTGTTCGCAAAGTGGCACTGCATGGTTGGAACGGCTCAAATGGTTATGATCCAACCGGAATACCGGTCTCAAGGATACATCTTGAATACGAACCGCGCGGCGAATACTCTCCCATACAGGGTGTGTTGACTTTAGGTGGGTTTAAAAAAGAAAGGGAATGGTTTAAAGTCTATTATCATGACCATACTATTCTGGAGGGTAAAGCCACATGGTCTACAACCGAATTGGTATTTCGTGATTTTCTCATTAATGTTCAGGAAGTCTTTGCAACAAATAAATCCATTGAAACCAGAGATGATATAATTAATAAACTAAAAATTGTAATTGCTGCATACAAGTCAGCTAATGAGGGTAATCGTCCCGTAAGTCTCGATGAGGTAGGGGATTACCGTCTGCCTACCGTGCGGATTGAAAAATGGGATGAAATACCTGAATAAAAGAAGGAAATCAAATGAAAAATATAAATACTTTTAAAAGACGAGATTTTATAAAGACAGCGTCTGCAGCAGGAGTATCGGTTGGTTTATCCATCGGTGCCGTTTATGCAGAAAAACAGATGCCATTAAAACGCAGAATAAAGCGTGATTTTATTAAAGTCGGAATGGTCGGACTCGGACCTTATTCTCATGCTATGGCATATACAGAGGCAATAAATGAACCATCTGTTCCTCCGAGGACAAACATGAAGGTTGTAGCTGTCTGGGGCAGGAAAGACGGCTATCTGAGTTCATTAAAGGGAACCGACAAGTGGAAAGAAAGCCGGGTGGAGGAACTCGGTACATACATGAGCATTGGAAAATTTACAAATATACTGGGAGTAGAACATGTAGTAAAGAACTCCGAGGATATGGTAAAGCTTGTTGATGCTGTTTTTATCACTGACCCGGAAGATTCATTTAATCTGGCAAGACCGTTTCTCGAAGAGGGTATGCCTGTTTTTGTTAACCGTCCCATGGCATGGACACTTCATGAAGCAAAGGAGATCATCCGTCTGGCAAAAGAGAATAAATGCCCTCTTGTAACCGGTTCCTGTGTACCCTGGATGAATGAGTTTCAGGTTGCAGCGTCACGTATTGACCCCCAAAAAGTTCAGCATTATTATATCGACGGCTCAACTGCAAATTTTACTTCATATATGCCACATATACTGGAGACGGCTCAAAAACTTGTTGGCGGAAGGGTCATTAAATGTTCCACACATGGTGTAACCTGGCCTGCTGATGAAGATCCGCTTAGCATACCACCTATTATGATACATCTCGAATATGAAAAAACTTCAGAAGACCGTGATCCGGTCATCGGTGTTGTATCAACGTGGTATGGTCAGCCATACCGTAACTGGGCAAAAGTGCATCTCGACAATGATGTAATTGAACAGGGCATTTATTGGGAGGGAACACGCGGGATGGACCATGATGAACATCTGTGGCTTCCGTTTCTTCGTGTGATAGACAGGGCCTTCGAAACAGGTATCTGGCCGGAAGATGAAGACTATATACTGAATAAGGTCGCCACAATGCTTATGGCTCATAAATCAGGTGTTGAGCGTGGTCGTTCTGTAAGGATTGATGAGATAGAGAACCATTCGTTACCAAAGTATGAAACAGAAAAGGCATAAGAATTGTAAGAATTAAACTTATGCCTTTTATAATGTATAGGCTTATCAAGTTAACACAGCTTTCCCCCCTCGCCCATGACCGAAGGGAATGGGAGAGGGGCCGGGGGTGAGGGCTATAAGATAATTATAATCAATATCTTATTTTCAATAAGGCGGTGTTTCAGATATATGAGGCCGTCTCCATTAATATAGTCAAAGATTGTCCCGTCTTTCAATTTTCTTTCGGATGTGCCGTATATGCGGATGGAATCTGCTGGGAAAACCCATCTGGAGATTATGCTGGAATAAACCTGTTTTTGTAAGTGCCTATAATTTCAATTGTTTTACCATTTTCAATCTGTATCCTCCGATCTGGAGGAATGTTGTATTGCTTACTTTACCCGGAAAAGGAAACATCGTATTCACCTGCTTTGAGACTTATGGCAACGGGCGCTTCACCGGAGAGTTTACCGTCCACAAAAACACTTCCGGTAACCGGGTAAGTTTTGATATTCAGAGTGCCAACATTTGTTCTACAGGAAAGAAAAACGTTAGTAGAAAATAATAAACAAATAATAGTGTGTAATTTATTCATATAACTACTTCATTTATCTATTCAGATACATTAGTAAAAGTCTTGAGATTTTGAAACAGTTTTCCCAGTAACAGGTTTGTTTCCTCGAAATTGGTATAACCAATACAGCCAAAAGCGTATTTATCATAGCTGAAAATTACTGAGTTGCCGCGATATGCCATAGTACCGGATACACCTGAGTAAGTAATGCCTCCGGGGAAGTTATTTTCCACCCATGATACATTTTCAAGTCTTCCCCGGAATTCTTCCACGGTTTTTTTTGCTGTCTCTTCGCTTTCCGATAATGCAATAAAAACTCTAATTTCTTTATCATCCTGTTTTTGCTTATAATATGCAGATAATCCATTCCCCATGAATGAATAACTGAGGAGGCTCTCCCCGAAGTACATTTCTGATTTCAGGATTAATCCGTCTTGAGGAAAAAAATTCAGTTCTTGTGGAAGTTCTGTGGTTCCCGGAATACTTTTCTCGACATGACCTGCAAGAAGTTTCATTTCGGCAATTTCACCATCGTCCATAGGGACGATCTCTACATAATATTTGTCCTTGAAAAAACAAGAAAGATAGTCAATGATGTAGCCCTCGGTTCCGACATTCATTTCAGATGTATCTTCATCTTTCTGCTGACGGTAAGAACCCAGTGCAGACAGCCTGTCGGCAAGTTCATACACATCAACCCTATATGAAACATCATCTTTCTCATAGTAAGCATGATCGAGCTTTACAAAACCATAACTGAGATAAAACACCGCCTGACCGTTTATTAATTCGTAAAGATTACCCTGATCATAGTGCTCCACTGGTTTGGTGACTTTGAAGCCATCTGGAAATTGCCCGGGGAGTATTTGTGCTCCAGCGGATTTTGCAGAAATGGTCATGCATAAAAAAATGAGGAGTGTCGTAAAAACAGTTGGTAATATTAACAATGTATTTTTTCTGGCACGGTTCATGCAAATATACTCCTTGCTTTTTTGATATTCTCAGTTAAATTCAGTCCATTAATGCACTTAACAACGCATTCATCACAGTCAGTACAAATATCCACACGACTTGAGTGTGGGAGCATCCTGTAGTTTTCCCACGCGAGGTTGATATCACCGTAGCTGTTGGCATAGCTGAGACAGCGATTTATATCGTTTATTCGAACACCTTTGGGACATTTGTCTTTACAACCGATACAGCCGGCGACACCGCGGCAGTAAGAGTTCCTGATAAGCTCACCGTACCTGTAAATGGTGCTGTGGTCCTCGAAACTCATCTTCATTCCCATTAAAGCCAGATCTTCATATAGCTGCTCGAACGATGTCATACCGGGAATAACTGTGTCTATATAAGGGTCGTCGAGCACCCATTTGATGAGCGCCTGTGCTGCGGTGATTTTTAAGCTTTTATCCTCGCGGATATCATCGAGCTTTGACCAGGGACGGGTGGATGGATTGAGCAAGTTTTTCATGCCGATGGTGGCTATACCGGCCTTACGTGCTCTTTCGATTGCTGGCTTGATATTCTCAGGTGAAAAGTAATTATACCCCACGAGAACTGCATCCCAGAATTTACTTTCCACAATGGCATCTACAACTTCAGCCTGATTTGAGTGAGTGGAGACACCTACAAAACGGCAAATTCCTTTTTTCTTTGCATCTTCGTAACACCTGAGAAAACCCTCGTCAAGTACGTCTTCCCGTGAACCCTTGTCATGCAAGAGCATGAGGTCAACGTGATCGACCTGAAGTCTCTTTAATGATATCTCCATCATTTCCGGAAACTTTTTTACGTCATTGCCGAGAATTTTTGTTTTGAGGAACACTTTATCCCGCTTGTTTTTCAAGACTTTTCCGATCATTTCTTCATTCTGGCCTCTTTGGTATACATGTGAGGTATCGACGTAATTAATCCCGTGATCAATGGCGGCATCAAGAAGTTCCGAATCCCTCGTATTCATGGCGCCGAAACCAATTTCGGTTACCCGGTAACCTGTGGATCCAAGATCACGGTAGACAAGTCGGTTGAATTCTGAAGTTTCCTCAGAATAAATCCTCCTGGTGAAAAGACCAGCAGCAGTGAGGGCTGCCGTTGCAGCAGCGCCACTTTTTAGAAAATCTCTGCGATTTGATGTCCCCATGGTAGCCCCCTTAGATTATTATAATAAAAAAAGTTGGAATGATACTACTTTCTATAACTATATTTAAATCAGGCGAATAGTTCCCTGGCTTTCTGAATATTTTCGGTGAGATTAAGACCGTTAACACATTCTATAGCACACTCATCGCAGTCAGCGCAAATATTCACACGATTTGAGAGTGGAAGCGCCCGGTAATTTTCACGAGCTAATTCAATATCGCCATATCCGTATGCATAGTTTGTACAGCGATTTATCTCATTTATTTCGACTCCCTTAGGGCATTTGTCCTTACATCCCGTGCATCCTGAAACACCGCAGCAGTAAATACCCTTAGTGTTTTCACTAAATCGTCTCAGTGTATGTTTGTCGTCGAATGTCAGTTTCATTCCCATGATTGCAATATCATCCGCAAGTTGTTCGAAGGAAGTCATACCAGGAATAATAGTATCTACATAGGGATTATCGAGCACCCATTTGAGGAGCGCCTGTGCCTCAGTGATATTCTCGCTCTTTTCTGTACGGATATCATCGAGCTTCTTCCATGGCCGGGAGGATGGATTGAGCAGGTTTTTCATTCCTATAATAGCGATACCAGCCTTGCGAGCTCGCTCAATGGCTGGAGTAATATTTGGAGGTGAAGCATAATTGTAGCCGACAAGAACAGCTTCCCAGAATTTACTGTCAACTGCTGCATCGAGAACCTCAGCCTGGTTGCTGTGTGTGGATATACCGACAAACCGTATCTGCCCCTTACGCCGTGCATCATCGAAAATTTTCATAAGGTCTTCTCTAAAAAGCTGTTCCCTCTTATCTGTAATATGAAGCAATAAGAGATCAACATGGTCAGTCTGAAGTCTTTTTAAAGATGCTGCAATCATGCCCGGCATTTCTTTGGGATCAATTCCCGTATTATCCCATTTAATCTTGGTAGTAAGAAATACTTTATCACGTTTGGTTTTCATGACACTGCCGACAACTTCTTCATTTACTCCATTCATATATGAATTTGCCGTATCAATATAGTTTATTCCCTGATCTATGGCAGCATGTACCAGTTCGGAATCCCTCATATTCATACACCCAAAACCGATTTCGGTTGCACGGTAACCTGTGGATCCAAGATCACGGTAGACGAGTCGGTTGAATCCTGAAGTTTCCTGTGAACAAATTCTCCGCGGAAAAAGACCGGCAGCAGCGAGACCCGCTCCCGCAACAGTAGTATTCTTTAAAAAATCTCTGCGATTTGATGTTTTCATAACAACCTCCATAAGTCATTAGTATTTAATTCAATTAACCGGCGATCTTGTTTTTGTTGTGTTAATATAATAAAATCCCAAATTTTGTAATATTATATCCAGCAGTTGTGCGGTGTATTTAAAAAGCAATTCTATATGCAATTTTTGAAATCGCTGTGTTATATGTTGTTTTATAATTCTGGTAACCATCCCATACGTGATTGTATACAAAATAAATATCGCTGCCGATTTGAGGGATGAAATGGATGCGGAAATTAACATTAGCAAGTTTATCTTCATTATTCCACTGTACATACGTCCGAGCATTAAGCCGTGTAGAAATATTTGTATTCAATCGCAGGCTAAATTCCCTGGTATCTAATTTTCTAGATCCAATAACGAGATCATTGTAAATCATATCTGTGATCAGGGATATATGTTTATTCAAATTATAATTAATACCTGTTCCTATAGTGGTTTTTTCACCATTAAAAAAATCGCCCATTTCGTAAACAACATCAAAAGATAGAGGTCTGCTTGAATTCGTTCTAAATGATATTTCATAATTCCACCACTCATAGTCACCTGATGGAATTATAACATCATTAAAAATATTAAAATCTTCCTCAAGATATTCATATGAATTTCCTAAAAATATACTGAAATAGTCTTCCGATTTTGTAGTTATTCCAAGAGGCGAGAACCGCGCTTCACGCGTTATCAGCTTTCCATTCATATCTGTAGAAAATTCTAACTCATACAGGGAAAAATGCAACTGTTTCACATGCGGAATATCAGGACGAGGATTTAACTGAAGCTCTGTCATATATTGCTTTACGCCGCGTCGTTCTACAAATCCCATTTCCGGATCATAATTTTCACCTATAACCTTATAGTATAGCCATCCTTCGATAAGATCGTTGGGATATCGAATACTGATCCTTCCAGCCCTATTACCATGGTTAACACCTTTCTTTCTATTTTCAGTAATATCTGCAGAGATTTCAATATTCTTGTTTTTCAAAAACTTATCGGTCTCATAGGTAAAGTCTATTCCGAGAGACTGCTCTTTGTCTTTTTCGGTATTATAGAAATTGGTTGCTATGAAACCAAACGATGACTTCTCGAGAAAATCTCTCTTAACTCTTACAACGCCATAATTGGTCGAGGGATACCCTTTCTTATCATCTGTCTGCATGTTGAGTACGCCGATATTGTATCTTCCAGCCTTTCCGGTTACTTTTGCACCTGCGAGTATTGGAACCTGGTCACGATCAGGTGTGATACCGATATTCCGTGAATAAAACGGACTTGTGTAAGGTGAACTGAATTCAAATATTTCTGCGCCTTCGAGGAAAAATTCACGTTTCTCCGGATACCGTAGATCGAACCTGGTCAGATTTATCATTGTCTGATCGGCTTCAACTTGTGCGAAATCGGTAAACGAAGTAAAATCAAGTGTGAGATTAGATGTAATAGGGTACTTTATATCTATCCCTGATTTGAGATTTTCATTAATATCTTTACCTGTTGTCTTTTCAACACCTGTGAGCACATATGGTTTGAGTTCAACAAGGCTTCCCCGTTTCAAATTTCTGAGGTCGCAGAGCGTACCGAGTTTTGTCAATTGTAACAGTCCATCATCACGTCCCCATGAGGTCCAGAGGTTAAGCTCATTTTTATGTCTGATTATACGCCTGAAATTTATACCCCAGTCCTGTATTTCCGATCGCTGAAACCGTAGAGTAACAAAAGGGATAACTATCTCGGCAACCCAGCCCTCATCGGTGATTCGTGCAGCAACATCCCATATTCCGTTCCAATCGTAATTGACTCTGTCCTCACCAAGTGTACTGATTCCACCAGGACCACGATTGCTGCCGCTTCTTCTTCGACTACTTCCACGACCGCCGATCTTTGCATCCAGCCTCGCCCCATTAGGATTTGTCCTGAAATAAAATCCACCACGTTTATCATTAAAGGTGTCAAAGATAACCGTTAAATTATCATCATATTCAAGAAAACCGTCCACCTGCATCTCATTATGAATGATCTTATCGGGTTCCGAATCATAACACGTTACACCGATATATAAATTTTCAGTATCATACAAGATTCTTACTTCGGTTTTTTCAGTAGCAGGAGCACCTTCCTCAGGTTCTGTTTGAATGAAATCTGTTGCTATTTCCGCCATGTCCCAGACGGATTCATTCAGAATACCGTCCATTTTTATTGGAGATTCGATGTAACACGCATTAATCTGCTTTGCATCTTTGGAAGGGACGGTTTGTATATCTTGAGCATTTATAGAAGATATCACTAACAGTTCTACAAGCACACCACTCACAACAATAATTATAGCTCTAACATATTTATTCAAATTTCAGTATCCACTTTTTAAATTTTTTTACAATAATTTTCACAGATCGAGAAAAAAAGAATCTTCGGCTCGGTTTTCCTTTTCTGGAATGAATCATGACTATAGAAAATTTTTTTGTAAGTTTAAAGATAAACTTTAATAATAAAAGATAAATGTAATTTATTCATTTCGTAGCCGGTGGCTTAATAACTTGCCCTTGACAGTAATACATTAACATATTTAATAGTAAAGTACTTATAATTTTGAATAACATCAGGTGAATAGTTCTCTTGCTCTCTGAATGTTTTCGGTAAGATTAAGATCATTAACACATCTTACAACACACTCATCACATTCAGCACAAATATCGATACGATTTAAGCGGGGAAGCGCACGGTAATTGTCGTGTGCCAGCTCAAGATCACCATAGCCATAAGCATATCCGAGGCAGCGGTTTATTTCATTTACTTCTACTCCTTTGGGACATTTGTTTTTACAACCCGTGCAACCGGAAACACCATAGCAGTAATATCCTTTTAAATTTTCAGTGTAATGCCGTAATATACGTGTATCATCGAGTGTCATTTTCATTTCCATCACCTGGAGGTCTTCTTCAAGTTGCTCGAATGTAGTCATGCCAGGGATGGTAGTGTCCACACAGGGATCATTTAAAACCCATTTGAGGGCAGCCTGGTTGTAAGTGATGTCCCCCATATCATGGAATGGGAAACCTGTTCCTCTACGTTGGGTTTTCATTGCGATGATGGCAAGTCCTGCTTTACGGGCTTTTTCTATAGATTGCCTAACCCTCTTGAAAGAGAGATAGTTGTAGCTCGCAAGTACAGCCTCCCAGAACTTGCTTTCCACCGCTGCATCGAGAACTTCCGCCTGATTGCTGTGAGTTGAAACACCAACAAAACGTATATATCCCTTCTTTCGTGCATCGTCGAAAACTTTTTGATAGTCTCCATTTTGAAGATGTTTCTTTTTACTTGTGCTATGAAGCAGTAAAAGATCAATATGGTCAGTCCGCAATCTTTTTAAGGAGGTTTCAATCATTTTGATCATATCTTCAGGATCGTCCATGGGTATCTTTGTTGTAAGGAATACCTTGTCTCTCTTGGTATTCATCACTTTTCCGATTATTTCCTCATTTACCCCCTCATATATCTATGCGCTGTATCAAGATAGTTGATACCGGTATCAATGGCAGCATGGATCAGTTCGGAATCCCTTGTGTTCATGGCTCCAAAGCCGAGTTCGCTTACTTTATACCCTGTTGAACCGAGCATACGGTATGCAATGGTGGGGGATTTCCCTGTTTCTTCAGAAAAGATTCTCCGGGGGAAGCAAACAGCGGTAGAAATGCCCAGACCTGTTGCGGTACCGCTTAAGGCGATGTGCTTCATAAAGTCTCTACGATTTGTTGTGCCCATGTCAACCTTCATAAATCATGATACTTGCAGGAGCAAAAAATGCACTGCTTTTCAACTTTTTCTGCACTAATACTCAATAGGCTTATCAAGTTAACACAGCTTTCCCCCCTCGCCCATGACCGAAGGGAATGGGAGAGGGGCTGGGGGTGAGGGCTATAAGATAATTATAATCAATGTATTACCCTCATCCCTAACCCTTCTCCCACAAATGGGAGAAGGGAACTTTACTCTATTGTGCGGAGCTAACTTTATAAGCGTAATACTCAACATCATGTAAATAGCGTTCTTGCTTCTCGTATGTTCTCCGTGAGATTTAACCCGTTTACACATTTTACGACACACTCATCGCAATCAGAACAAACATCCACATGGTTTGAGGCTAAA
>SDBT01018134.1_pt1 | contig 11077 bp, 12 predicted proteins | sample 2277101 | NCBI WGS metagenome assembly SDBT01 (sample SAMN10404973, study PRJNA504765) | marine sediment metagenome | isolation source: marine sediment core GS10_PC15, 103 cmbsf | place: Arctic Ocean: Southern Knipovich Ridge | collected 2010 | reverse complement strand
GCCATGAGGTTTAGCGGGTGTTACTGCAACGGGACAAATAATTACATCATGATCAATCATATCTTTAAATAATGTTACTCGAAAACGTTCTGCATCATCATATTTTACACGCATTTCTTTTGGGCTCTACTTCTGCAATCCTATTTAAATAAGCCCTAACAACATCCTCGGAAGAAAACTCTCCTGATTTTATTTTGCTCACGAGAGCCGTTGCTGATAGCTTATTGAGTTCATTCATTGTAGTTAATCCTTTAATGTATGGTTTCGTATTATCAGGATATTTAAACTTGATTAGCTTTCTTTGTTTTATGCGCTCAATGAAAGCTCACTAATTAAGTTACGGCCTATTACAGGGTATTGCTCCAGCTCATAGACCACACCGTTGGCCGGTGCAGACTGATCTGAAATCCAGAAAACTGCATGTGCTGCAATCTCATCTGGACGCAATAGTTTTCCTGTTGGTGCATAGGTATAAGGCAGCTTCTTTTCCCAATCATCTGGGAAGCCCCCCGTCATTTTTGTGAAGATTTCATTTTCGGTGAGCGTCCAACCAACATTGAGTTGATTGACTCTTATTTTTTCTGTGCCTAAAGCATCGGCTAGATTTCTGGTCATTGTCATTAAAGCGCCTTTAGTCATTGAATAAACCAGTAATACACGCTCGCCACAATGTGCGTTTATTGACCCTATATTTAAAATAGCACCACCGCCCTCTTGGCGTTTAAACGCGTCCACGGCATGTTGACATAAAAATAATGGCGCTTTCATATTGACTGCGACGACTTGCTCAAACAGTGTTTCATCTAAATTTTCAAGATTATTTCGCGGATAAATACCCGCGTTATTAATTAATCCATCAATTCGACCAAAGGTTTCAATGGTTGCTCTAACACAACGATCACTAGTCGGCTCTTTTTCCAAATCATGCACACAATACGCAGTATGGCTGCCTAATTCACGGCTCACCTGCTCCGCTACATCTTCTTTAGTGCCATGAATCATCACCTTAGCACCTTCTTTGACACAACGCTCAGCAATGGCTTTACCAATGCCGGTTGTTGACCCTGTGACTAATATGACTTTTTGTTTTAACAATTTTTTTCTCTCTTTATTAGGTGAGTCGTTTTTTAGTTAAAATCTAGACTCCTGCCTGCCTGTGCCCTAGGGGTGCGCAGGAGTGACGTAAATGTTGCTGAGCTCTTATGATCCCTGCCCAAGCTCACGCGCACCCTTCCCTGCTCGCAAATTTTCCTCGATTTGCTCAAGTGAAACCCCTTTTGTTTCTGGGATCACGAAGTAAACAAACAATAGCCCAAACACACTAATACAGGCATAGACCAAAAATGTCCCGCCAGGCGAAATCGCTTTAATTAACGATAAGAAAGTTAATGCCACAACCATATTAAAACCCCAACTAGATGCAATCGCGATACTCGATCCTAGACCGCGTATTTTCAATGGGAATACTTCGGTGATAATAAGCCACATAATGGGTCCCAAGCTAATTGCAAAGCAGGCGATATACAACACCATAGAGCCCAAAGCGATCCATTTTAACATTCCACTCGCTGCATCGTGTTGAAAAAACGCGATGCTGAGTAAAAATAAGCTGATCGTCATACCCGTTAAACCGAGCAATAATAATGGTCGCCGACCCCACTTATCAATTAAAGGTAATGCTATTATTGTAAATAAAACATTCACCACACCAACTCCCAGGGTTGCCAAAATGGCTGCAGATGCACTATGAAAACCTGCCATCCTAAAGATTGTGGGTGCATAATAAATAATGGTATTAATGCCTGTGGTTTGCTGGAAAAAAGCTAAACCGAAACCAATAATCAATGCGGGCAACAACCATTTTTGTACTAACAAATTCCAACCACCGTGTGTTTCCATCACACTACGCCGAATGGCCATCAGCTCTTCTTCAACGTTATCAACACCCCGCACCTTACGCAGAATTTCTCGCGCTTTATCACTATTGCCCTTGAGCATCATCCAACGTGGGCTGTACGGTAAAAATATCATCCCCACTAATAATAAAAACGCAGGAATTACGCCTGACCCCAACATCCAACGCCATGCACCTGTATGCGAAAAACGATAATCAATCAAATAAGAAACAACAATGCCGATTGTAATAGCCAGCTGATTTAGTGAAACGAGCGCACCACGGTATTTGACCGGTGAGATTTCAGAAATATACAAGGGTGCAACAAACGATGAAATGCCAATTGCAAAACCGACGACAATACGCCCAAATACCAACCAAAAAATATCAGGTGCTAGCGCACTGATATAGGTTCCAAAAATGAATATTATCGCAGTCGCAATTAACAACCAACGTCGACCAAAATAATCGGCAACTCTCCCACTAATCACAGAGCCTAATACAGCACCTATCAGTACTGCCGACACAACCAAACCATTCATTGCCGGTGATAAGTGAAATTCTTTGGCAATAAATAAAATAGCGCCAGAAATAACGCCCGTATCAAAACCGAATAAAACTCCACCAATCGCGGCAACACTGGCCACTAAAATGACAAAATATCGATTCTGTTTACGGATAACATCGGAAGCTTTCGTAGGGGATTGCATAGCGCAACTAACTCCTGTTATGGTTGGCTGATTGGTCACAAGGAATTAGGGAATGACTATAACCTGTATCTGGGATGGGCACAACATGTTGGGTGAGAGCCCAATTTGGGATCATCAACACCAGCAATTATACTGGATTGATATTGATCTTGCCGAAATACACTCGCTAGATTTGCAAACAATGCGACATAAATGTTGGCATTTGCCCAGCAAACCAGGCTGTGTTGGCCTTGCCTCGGAAGACCGCTTGGTCATTGCCTTAGAAAAAGGCTTCGCACTGATGGACCGGCATTCAGGAGGACTGACTGATCTAATCCAACCGCTTCTGTCGCGCACAGATGTCATGTTTAACGACGGCGCCTGCGATCGCCAAGGCAATTTTTGGGCTGGCACTAAAGATATTAGTGAAATATCGTATACTGGGGTGCTCTACCGACTAGCGCCAGATGGCGGGATCAAAACCATGGATCGCGGCTTTATCGTTTCCAACGGCATCGCCTGGAGCCCCGATAATAAAACCTGTTATTTATCAGATTCTGGCGCTGGAAAAATCTATCGCTATGAATATAACTCAAGCAACAGCACACTCGGTTATCGCCAAATGCTCGTTAACGTTCCAAGCGTAGATGGCTATCCAGATGGCTTAACCGTTGACAGCGAAGGTTATCTTTGGAGCGCTCATTGGGATGGATGGCGGATCACCCGTTATGACCCAGATGGCGAAATTGATCGCGTCATCAAGATGCCGGTACAACGACCCACCAGTTTGTGCTTTGGTGGAAAAGATTTGAAAACGTTATTTGTCACTTCAGCTCAACGCGATTTGTCAGCTAAACAACTAAAAGTTCACCCAAAAGCAGGTTGTGTGTTTGCAATTGATCTTGATGTCGCTGGCATTTCCGAGCCAACTTTTATGTACAATGCTTAATGACTTACGCCCAGGCTCAACCTGCCATTTCTTGGTCAGTTGTCTGCCTAGCCAGTGATGCGATTGTTTGCCAATCTTTGCTTTTGATAAGCGCGGGGTTAACCAACCAACTGCCACCCACGGCAATAACATTCGGTAGCGCCAAATACGCATTCATATTTTGCCGGTTAATGCCTCCCGTGGGGAAAAATTTGATATCAGGAAACATCGGCGCAAATGAACGCAACATAGGCACCCCACCCGCTTGCTCTGCAGGAAAAAACTTCAAATAATGAAAACCCACTTCACGAGCAGCCATAATTTCAGAGGGCGTACAGGCGCCGGGCAAAAATGGTAAACCGGCTTTAATTGCCTCACCCGCTAATGCTTGAGTAAAGCCTGGACTGACCACAAATTTTGCGCCAGCAGCTTTAGCTTGTGGAATCTGGATGGTTTCTGTCACTGTGCCCACGCCCACGATGGTGTCTGGGTACGTTTCGCAAATCAACTTAACGGCTTCTAATGCGGTGGGTGTGCGCAGTGTCACCTCAATCACGTTGATTCCACCATCGACCAAGGCTTTAGCAAGTGGCAATGCGTAACGTGTATCATCGATAGTCACCACGGGAATAACGCGCGATAGACGTAAAATGTTTGAAATATCCATATTGAGGTTGCCTCCAGCATAGAATGTTTGTTTAATGCCATATCAGACATAGGAGTCTCAAATGACAAACTCTGCACCCAAAATCGCAGCCATCGGCGAATGTATGATCGAGATGCGCAAACAAACTGGCAATACTTTTATTATGGGTTTTGCTGGCGACACTTTGAATGTTGCCACGTATTTAGCCCGCTTAAACGATGGTAGCTACACCATCGACTATATCACCGCCGTCGGTAATGACCCATATAGTAACACGATGCTGGACAATTGGCAGCAGGAAGGTATTGGCACAGACCTGATCCAAAAAGTTGGTGGGTGTTTGCCCGGTGCTTATTTTATTGATACTGATGCTAAAGGCGAGCGTAAGTTTTACTATTATCGCGGTGAATCAGCCGCCAAACAGCTGTTCTATAGTGAAAATATCGACCAGATAGTCAACCAACTGATAACATTTGATTGCCTGTATTTATCAGGCATCAGTTTGGCTATTTTAGATAATAATAGCCGTGAATGGTTGCTGCGATTACTGTCTGAGGCACGAGAACAAGGTGCGACCATTTGTTTTGATTCCAACTACCGCGCCAAGTTATGGGAAAATAAACCCACAGCGCAACTCATGATAGAACAAGCCTATCGTTTAACGGACATTGCCCTATCGACGTTTTCTGATGAGCAAAATTTAATGGGTGATATTGCACCAGAGCAAACAGCTAAGCGCTTACGTGAATTCGGCATAAAGGAAGTTGTCGTTAAACACGGTGAAAAAGGCTGTTTGTTAGTGGGCAATGATGTTCACGAATGGATGCCTGCACAACCCGTGCCTAAAGTCATCGATACCACCGCAGCCGGGGATTCATTTAATGCAGGTTACATCGCCGCACGCATTAAAGGCTATGCGCCTAACGATGCAACCCATGTCGGCCATCGATTAGCGGCTCGAGTGATTCGCCATCCAGGCGGGATTATTGACTTGGCCGTGATGCCCGATATTTTCTAAAGGGGTCTGACCCCTTTACTGTTTTCCAGGCATCTTTGCCTCTTAGATATACCGGCACGACTTCGTCGGCAGGGCAAAAACGACCACGCTCAAAGGCATCATGGGCAATGGTTAATAAGTCTTGTGCATGAGGGTAACAATTTGTTAACACCTCAAGCTCAGCGTCTTGCGGCCAGGCGTTGCCGACGCCGGTCCATTTTCTATCAATGGGGATACCCATTTGGTCCGGTTTAATTAAACGCTCTGTTACAGCTGGCTGCATAATTCCCTGATCATTTAAATGATAACCTGCATAATAGAATTCACCCATATAGGCATCTTGTGCAACTAAAACATTTTCAGCATGAAATTCACGCCATACCGATTGTGCTAAGACTTGCAAAGAAGACACTGGAATAATAGGCAGATCAGCGCCATAAGCCAAACCTTGTGCAATTCCTATGGCAATTCGAATACCCGTAAAACTGCCTGGACCCACACCCACAGCGATGGCGTCTAAACCAGATAGTTTAAGTGCAAACTCGTCCAGTAAAATCTGCACCATCGGCAATAATAATTTGATGTGTTTGCGAGGTGCAATTTCGAATTTCTCAACAACTTTATTATTGAACGTTATTGCTGCTGTGCACGCATCTGTTGATGTATCTAACGCTAATAGTTTTGTCATTTTGCTTTATTCTCTGTTAACTTTAAACTCAATAACATGGCGATACACATGGCAACGACTAGCGCTAATAATGCCATTTGATAATTTGCTAATGAATAAATAGGCACCCCATTAATCATTTTGCCATTCCAAGTTACACTCACCAGCCAGCCGAACAAAGGATCTGCAATAGCCGTGACGATATAAACCAACAGTACGACAACACTGGTTGCTGTTACTGCATAGCCAACAGGAATCACTGCTGTTAAATAGGGGTAAACCAATATTTGCGCGCTTGCCGCAAGGCTTAAACCAAGGTAAAAAACAAGTAATGGTGCGTCACCCCAGCGTGATGCATAAATAATAAGTAATGCAAAAATAATCGCAATTAACGCACTGACAAACATCACCCAGCGTTTAGAGCGAAAAGCATCTGCGAGCAAACCCATTAGCGGTGAGCCAATCATCATGCCAAAAAAAATGATCATGCTCATCATTGCCGCTTTATTTAAGCTGATATGCCAACCCTGCGTTAGGAATATATTATTCCAAGTACCACCCAATATATTTAAAGGCAAATTCAATACCGCACAGAAAATTCCTGCAAACCAAACAACCGGTGTTTTCAACGCAGCTTTGAGGCTAGCTAAAAAAGAAAGTGAATGATTGTTAAGCTTAATACTATAATTAGCGGGTTTATCACTAACTAACAAAAACACCATGGCCAACACACCAAAGCCAAATAAAATATTGACGCCAATCGCAAGACGCCAGCCAAGATGAGAAACCAATGCGCTAAATGGCGCTTGCGCGATAGAACCACCTAACATGCCCATTGTGCCTATCAAACCAATAATCAATCCATTACGCCGCGCGGGAAACCAGCGCTTGACTAAAGCTAGACAGCCTAGAAATGAAAATGCAGCAAAACCCGCCAGCGCACGCCCCAAGAGTGCAAAACCAAATGTAGGTGCAGTAGCAAAAATTGTTGTACCAATAAGATCAATACAAAGCGCAATTAGGATGAGTTTCTTAGGCGAAAATTTATCTAGCATTAACCCTGCTGGTATAACGATTATTATACCGACCATAAAATAACTTGCTGATAACCAACCCAATTGTGTCGATCCAATCTTAAATGATCTTAATAAATCCACACTGATGCTGTTTATCATTGCAGAATCGAGAAACGCATAGAAAAAAAATAATGCGGCCGTTAAGCAGACGACCCAAGGTTGGATTGTTGGCCAAGTTAATCTCTTCATTTAAATATGACTCTTCACAAACCCTAGCACTTTATCTTGATGTCTCGTCTTAGCCATCGGCGGTAAGCTATCAATAAATACCTTGCCGTAATCACGACTCAATAAACGCGGATCACAAACCATTAACACCCCTTTATCACTCGCATCTCGAATCAAGCGCCCTGCCCCTTGCTTTAAACTAATCACAGCTTGTGGCAATTGATAATGATTAAAAGGTTCCAAGCCTTTTTTGCGCATTGCATCACATCGAGCTTGCAGCACCGGATCATTGGGCGCAGCAAAAGGCAGTTTATCAATAATCACACACACCAGTTGTGCACCGCGCACATCGACACCTTCCCAAAAACTACTGGTCGCTAGCAACACCGCATTCGGTAATTCGCGATATTGGTTTAACAACTGTGTTTTTGGCAAACTGCCTTGTAACAGCAAGGGTAATTCTGTTTTATCTGCCATGATAGCGGCGGCTCGTTGCAAAGCATAATGACTGGTAAATAGAAAGAAGGTGCGCCCTTTGCAGGCTTCAATCACGGGTAATGCCGCATCAACAATTTGTTCGACATAATCAGCCGCACGCGGTTGCGGTAAATTTTGTGGCACATAAAAAACGGCTTGGCGCGGATAATCAAATGGGCTGGCGAGCTGTAATGTCTTTGCATTTTGCAAACCCAAACCTCGGTTGAAAAAGTCGAACACGCCATCGCTGGTCAGTGTTGCTGAGGTAAATACCCAAGAACGTTTTTCAGCTTGCATAATTCGTTGGAATGATTCAGCGATCGATAATGGCGTTAAATGTATTTTGAAATACTGGCCGCGCGTCTCAAACCAGTGAATTTGGTCTGCGGGTGTTTCATCAGTGACTTGCTTGAACAGCACTTTCAACTCTAACACTCTTTGATAACAACCTAGCAACCCTTTGCTGCGTTTATTCGCCAATTTCAATTGATCTGCTAAAGTCTGCAACACAGATTTAATATCTTTTATTTCAGTTTGCAATTCAGGCCTGTTGGCAATTTGAAACCATGGACTCTTTTCATCACGCTGACCCATAGCCAGACGCAATTTAGGTAACTGGGTTTGTAATTCAACCGCCGCATCACGCAAGTCACCCATATCCAACGCATGTTCAATTTGCTCTGCAATCACATCTTCGGCTAACAAGTTCAACTGCCCACGACTCAATGAAAGCCCCAGAAAATCACCGGCAATATCTGCTAACTGGTGAGCCTCATCAAAAATCAACACATCAGCCTGAGGTAATAATTCACCAAAGCTTGTGTCTTTTAGCGCGGCATCAGCAAAAAATAAATGGTGATTGATCACCAGAAGATCAGCTTCTTGCGCCGCCTTTCTGGCCCCAGCCACACAACATTTTTCTAGAAAAGGACAGTCCTGGCCCAGGCAATTATCGGATGTGCTCGTCACATGACGCCAAATGTTTGAGTCCTCACCAACTTGACTTACTTCAGCAATATCTCCAGAGTCAGTTTGCCCGGCCCAACTGCGTATCGTTTGCAGTTCATTGACTAGCGCCCTTGAACGTAAGCGCCCACTACTGAGCGTCATATCCAGTCGCTGATAGCAAAGATAATTTGCGCGGCCTTTTAACAATGCCATTTTTAGATTAATCTTTAACGCTTTTTTCACCATAGGGAGATCACGAAAGAACAACTGATCTTGCAGATTTTTACTCGCCGTTGAGATAATAACCTTTTTACCAGACAAAATGGCTGGCAGCGCATAAGCAAACGTTTTACCAATTCCCGTTCCAGCTTCAACGACCAACGCTTGCTGGTCATCAATCGCCTCAGCGACAGCTTGTGCCATTTGCTGCTGATCTGCACGCGGCGAAAATCCCGTCAAATGACTTTTTAACGGGCTATCTTCGCCAAGAAATTTAGCGACCTGTGACTGGAGTGTTTTCATTATTGGCCATATATTTAATTGTTATATCGGCATTTGCCAAACGCACATAGCCTTCTGATTTGATTTTTCGATAAGTAAAGCCTCGATTCCATAGCGGTGAGGTTGGAATTCGCACGGTGCCTAAACGCTCTTTCACGTTGTAACGACTGGGATCGATAAATAAATAGTTTTTGTAGTAACAGGCGCGCAAATCAACTTTGCCGTTGCCACTTTGGATCGGCACTTCTTTACATTGATTCTTATTCAAGGTGAATGATAGTGGTTGATAAGATGATTGAGTGAATTCAGGCGGTACCATCACCGTGCCTCTCTTCAATTTTACGCTAATCCTGTTATTTGGCTCAGTGATCCAATCTGACTCCAAGTTTTTATTCTCTGCTTTCACAGTATTATAGTTTTCACGCAGATTTTGTTGTTTAGCCTCACTGAAGCTCTGCCACTGCAATGTTGAGAATCCCAATGTTTCGGGCTTGGGCGCGCAGGCAGTTAATAGCAATGGCACAGTTAACAGCAACACAATTTGTTTTAACATCTTTATAAACCTCAGTGTAATGGCGACACCGGATTATAACTAGTTTTATTGAAGGCGCCTATGAGTAAAGAAGTAAAGTTTATTTCCAGCAACTGATAGTAAAAGCACCAGAAAATTTGATTTTTCAATTTTGATGTCTAGTCTTATTGATGCATGGACTATGGACTAACCTCAAGGAGGAGGAATTATCATGACCTATGGACTAGCAGGGATAGCTTCGCTCGTCATTGCGGGATCTTTCGCCGGCGCTCAATTGGAATTGTATGATGATGTGATGCTTCAAGTGGAAAACATCGATCGACTCATGCAAGCAGGTGTCGAGGAAGTGATTAAAATTACGCCTGAAGCTAAACATTATCTAGTAGGATTGTAGGAGATCCACCCTATTTCCCCTCGGATTTTTGCTATAAATTCGGGGGGAACTTACCCTCACAATCAAAATAATAATTATTTTTATATATACTTTCATTGTCTTACAGATATCTCTTAATTTAACATTTATCAATAATTACCTTCAACCCACAACCTGTTGATTGCACTAAGTTCATATCATGAATTCCACTTAACCATATGATTATTATAGGCTTGATATTATCTAATTAAAGACTATAGTGATCTTGACGATAATTCGTGACAAGGATGTTTGCAATATCGTTATTGACGAGAAGAAATGGGAAATCAAGGAGGACAACCCATGAATATAACAACCAGTATCATAGCAGCAACGGCAATTAGCTCAATCTTAGCCACACAGGTCGGTGTATTTGATCAAGTGATGGACCAGGTAAACAATATAGACAGCCTGATGCAAGCCGGTGTTAACGAGGCAATCAGGATTGCACCCGAATTTCGGCATGTAATCCCTGCCGTAGGGCAACTGTACTAACCCCCGCACAGTGCGACTGATAATTAAACGCGCCGCAAGGCGCGTAAACTGGAAAGATATACCTAAAGTTATTGATTAGAAAGTCAATATATATAGCTGATTATCAAAAATATACAAGGTTCTCACAAAGATTCACAAATTCACAGCCATCGATTCAACGACGATTTTGAGTGATTCCTCATTGGGCCTGTAAGATATCTCTCAAAGAGTTGTAGGAGATAAGAAGTATTTTTAGACCAGTTTATTCCATATATTCTATAATTTATTGATTATATAGAACTTATATAGATACATGATAAATTACATTAACTTTTTTTTATTTTCCCTATTGCCACTTTATTTGATTTTGGTAAATTAGTCATGTCGAACTTATGGATGGGACGACAAAAGCGAGAGTCAAGGATGGTAGATAAAGTCAATCAAGGATGATTGGGTCTACTCGAAAAGGCACTCAAAGGAGCGAGGTAGTCAGGGTCTGTTGAACAAGGATGTTATGGTTCATTCAGGCAAGGAAGCTTAGGCAGGCCCCTGATACATTAAAAAGTCGATAGTCCGCCGCCGGAATTACCAATAAAACGATAAAAATTCTGACGGCCTTTTTAATACGCTGGCGCTTAAAAGGCGAGAGCTCTGCTTCTCCCCTTTAA
>SDBT01018133.1_pt1 | contig 11077 bp, 9 predicted proteins | sample 2277101 | NCBI WGS metagenome assembly SDBT01 (sample SAMN10404973, study PRJNA504765) | marine sediment metagenome | isolation source: marine sediment core GS10_PC15, 103 cmbsf | place: Arctic Ocean: Southern Knipovich Ridge | collected 2010 | reverse complement strand
TATCTGGTTTGCTATTTTCTTTTTTATTTATCTCGTCAGCATTATTACTCTTTTTAATTTGATTAAGAGATTTCTGGATTTCTCCATATTTTTCTTCAAAGGTTTCTCCTTCCTTTTCTTTTTCTTTTCTAACTTCTTCTTCTTTATTTATCTCTTCCATTTTTACATCATAATAAAAAGTTCCTGCAATGCCTGGTACTACTTTGACTTTTTCATGTTGAACAGTTTCAATAAAACTTTTTGGAACTTTACCTTGAAAGAGTTTAACTAAGAATTGTAAGAAATTAAATTTTAGTTCGCCTTTTTTTTCAGCTTTAATGAAGAGACCTTCTAATTCAATGGTACTTGGTTTTTTTATTCCTTTTCGATAGATGACAAGGAAAATACTGGGCCATTTTGAAGTATAACTTGCTGTACATTCAGTAAAGTTTTTATCTGTAAAACTAGGAGTCCATGTCTTAAGTTTCAATATTTCTATTTTAAAAACTTGTTGAGAAATTTTACCTTCCGCTCTCAATTTTTTAAGCTTTTCTTCAATTTCTTTGCATTCGGAATCAGTCCTATGTTTCAAATCTCCACCTCTCCAATCTAAAGGTCTAGGATCAACTAAAACTATGATTTTTGGAAAATGTTCCTGAAGCTTTTGTAATTGTTTATAGTTTTCAGATTTTATTAATGCGTCACAAAATTCGCATGGAATATAGGATTCAACATACCAGATGGGTAACCAAATACAATAAGCTTCACCATGCTTAAACTGAGATATATCTATAGGGGTATCAAGTATGGAATAAGCCATTATAAGTTTCCCCCATCTAAATTATTTTTTTTATCATTTTGGTTATCTTCAATTTTTGGATTTTGAAAAAAGGTTGGCTGTGTTGCTGGTGGTAGTTGATTGGTTGGGTTCGTTGGTGGTGGCGGTAGATTGGTTGGGCGCGTTGGGGGTACTGATTGATAAATCGTTTGCTGTGGTGGTGGTGGTTGATAAATCGTTGGTTGCCCTCCAAAGTTTTGCGAATAAGAACTTCCTATACGTCTTTTCTTTAATAATTCGTCAACTATATACAATTGGTAATGTGGGATTTTATTAACGAGATCTTCCAGAAAATGTGTTTTTTCATTATCATTTAATATTCCATAAGCAGAAAGAACTCTGTTAGCCGTAAAAAGCTCTGGAGAATTTTTATTTTGAATTAGGGTATCGAGAAGTCTACCTTTAGTGTTAATATTTGAGTGTGTTGCATATACTTCGGGTTCTATATACTCAAATGCGATTTTCTGTTGTTCATTTGGAAGAAGATCTTTTATTTGATTAGAGATTTTTTCATAAGTTATTTTATTTTCTTTATCATCAGAAAATACTTCGGTTAAAAAAGGGAGATTCTCCCGAATTGCGATGCAATATATTTCGAGTCCATGCTTATGTTTTAATCTCATTTCATCATTCAATGTTTTTATACGCTCATAAATCCATTTAAAAGAACCTAATGTCTCGTTCAGTAATTTAATTATATTATGTGTAATCATCGTTCGAAAAGACTGATTTTCATTAATCGCTTCATTTAAGGCCGTCATACATTGATCTATCCGCGCAGCTATTGCTCTTGAACTGAAAAGTGTATAGACATTTTTCTTTTTATTTTTCTCTTTTCTTATCCTTAAAATATTTTCGATCATTTTTTCATTTTCTAGGACTTCTAATACGCCCTCATATTTCGGGTCATTCCTAGCACCTTGTTTTAAGCGCTCAATGAAAACTTCCGAAAGATCAAAGCAAACCTCGATTAAGAAAACAGTCTCTTTGATATATTTTAAATCTTTAGGCCAAGTTCTAATCTCCTCATGTAAATTAATAGCAGCTAATTCTTTAAGTAATTCTGGGTGGTTACTTATTTTCGATCTATGAATTACTTCTTTTTTTTGTACTATTTCGAACTTTTTTTCATCTGGGGGCGTTTCTATCATTTTGATCAGCTCCTATTTCTTATTTAGATCAGGTAACTTTGTATTTTGGGGAGTATGCCCATTTCCAGGTTTACTAATTTTTATTTTATTTAAAGATTCTAAATAATCCTCTACTTCTGTGTCAACCTTTCCCAATCGAAGATCTCGAATTTTTTTCTCTAATTTTCTAACTTGTTTATATAAATCCTCATTTTCTGCTTCAAGGTCGGCTGTTCGAATTTTTATTTCAAGATTTTTATCTGCGGTTTTTTGAGCATTTCCTTCTCTATAATTTTGTGTTTTAATATTTAACAATTCTCTTAAATGCTCGATTTTTGCATCTGGATCAAGAATAGAAGAACGAGTACGTACAAAGGCTCTTGCTAGGATATGATCTTCCTCTTTATTAAAAAGTGAACCGTCTTCTTTTAAGGGCTGAAAATTCTGTAATAATGGCCTAAGTTGTTTCTCAGTGTTAGCGTCTTGTATTTCAAACTGAGAAGCCTTATTAATTTCAGGAAAATAAATCACTATTTTTGATACTATGATAGTGTCTATATCGTTATATAAAGCATCTCTAAGTGAGATTTGTTTATCTCCTGCCTCATCCATTAGTGTTATTCTTAAGGTCCAACCATCAAATTCTGTATATACTTCTGGAGTTCCTTTACTTAATGCTTTTACAATGAATCTCTTTTCTTTAAGTATTCTATTTATTTTTAAGTTATCCATTATAAAAGATCTAAAATTATTATTTTTGCGCTTTCCCATTTAAATCACCCTATTTGTTTAATTTTTTTTCTAAAAACTCTTTGATAGGATCAATTTCTTTAGATGTAGAGTTATCAGATGGAATTCCTTCTATATCATCATATACGAAGTCTTCCTTTATTACTGCGTAACCCGGCTTAGGATCGTAATTAGTATTTAGCTCCTTTGACTTATTGATTTTCTCTTCAATTTTATATTCTTTAAATAGTTGATCGAAGTATTTATCATTATCATATACTTTTTTTGGATATCGTTTTTTAAAGTCTATTTTCAAAGTCTTGTTAAGAATTCTACCAAAGGCTCCTCTTGTTTCACCCATATGTGGACCTAATTCTTTAGGAAATTTCTTTTCAGCCATCCAGTTTTTAAATTTTAAACTTTTAGATCGTACCAATCCAGTATAGATTATAGCTCCTAACATTCCTGCTCCTATAAGGATCATCATTACCATTCCACCGGTCTCACCAGTTTCTACGCCAAGTACTTGCGCACTGATTAATGCGGGAATCACTATAAATTCAGCTACAGATGCAAATAAAATTAGCGCACAGCAAATAAAAAATAACCGCGGTAAATTAGCTTCCTTTACCTTTTCATAACCTTCCATTGATGGAAATTGTTCTCTATCCCAATAATAAGTAGCCTGATTTTTATTTCTCATTTAAGACCACCGTTAATTTTTAATATTTTAATTATTAAAACAAATTATGCTTTGATCCTTATAAATGTTCATTCAATTTATTTAAAATTAAATTAAAATAAAAAAAGTTAAAAAAAAGATTATATTGCTATGTCAGTATTGCATGACCAGCATTTTTCATCTTTTTCTTTAAGAACATGAGCACACTTAATACAATATAATGTACCACAATTACATTTAAAAATGCTATCGCTATGAACGTATCTTCTGCATACGGCACAATTTACTTGAGGTTGCCCGTCTTTTAAAATTGCTTTTGGTTTACCAGTTTCAAGTAACGATTCGTCATAAATAGGGAAAAAGAGGTTTGCTTTAAATGCTTTTAGAGTATAATAGTACGCTTCTATTTCGTTAATATCTAATTTATCAATTTCTGCTCTTCTATAAACCATAATAGGAAATCTTCCTGGGAAAAACTTTTCGTTTGAGTTATTAAAATCCCTAAGAATATTTTTAAAATGATTAGGTGCTTGAAATTTCGAAATATTTGTTATATCTACTACACTTAAAGTATTCAAGCCTAAGTCTAAGTTCTTCCTCATAAATTCAGGAAAATCTTTATAAGGAGTTTTTTCACCAATAAAATGTTTCAGTTGGTCTTGATGTATATTTTCATATGTAAATAGAGCATCAATACTTTTTCTTTTCATTATTGTTCCTATTTCACGATCATTAAAAATTACTAAAAATATGAATTCTCCTTGAATTAGATTCATTTTATAATCTCCTTCTAAAGGAAAGCATTTAAATGTGGATTTTTTTATATTAGTAATATTTAATTTACCTAGTAATTCCTTTCCAAACGTATTAATTGCACTTAAAAATCCCGCTGTTAAAGTTGCGTTCAATTTTTTACCGAGTGAAAATTCTACTTCTGAAAGACTGGACCCTTGATCTGAGTGAACAATAAATATTTTTATTATACTTGTAACATCTTTCAAATATTCTGCTTCAGCTTTAATTAAATTATTCCAAGCTCCTTCAATATAAGTGGTTGTCTTTGATATTTGTAAGTTGATTGAAGGAATTAATGATTCATTAAATTTATTTGCTTCTGTTGCAGCCTTTCTTAAATTTATGATAGAGTCATTCAATAGTTCAATTGCTCCGGAAAAATTCTCCTTACTCACTTCTTTAAAAGCCTCTTCGTTTAATTCATTTATTTTTACAACAAGACTGTCATATGCTTTATTCAAACCAAGACCTTCCAAAAGTAAAGTTCCTACTTGAGGATTCTTAATCTTTAATTTACTTTCAATTTTTTTCTTGGTGAGCTCATCCTTAGAAGGAATATAATATTCTTTCTTTTTGTTCTTATTTATTATGATTCCTGCCAAAGCAAGTATAGCTATAATTATTATAATGATCAAAATAATTATTGTCCAATTATCGAATATAGTAGCAGCATTTTTATTTTTACCTCCTCCGCCATTTCCATTTGATAAAATAATTCCGCCAATAGAATCGTCTTGATTATTTAAAAAGATATTTTCTATACAACTAGTTTCTAGAATTCCTTGATTGTTTCCAGTCAATATGTTATCAATAATGTTGTTATAGTTAGATTCATAAAGATTTATCCCTATAAGATTGTTATTTATTGAATTATTCGAAATTTCGTTATTATCACTATTTATTAAATAAATACCGAAGAAATTGTTGTTATTTATAGTATTATTGTTTTTTGAAATAGTAATATGGTTGCTGTTATTCAAAACTATCCCAGAATGTTTATTAAAATTAATAGTGTTATTCACAATAGTAATGTTATTGCTATTAATTAAGAATATGCCATTTCCGTTGTTATATGAACAGTTATTGTTAACTAAAGTACAATTATTAACATTTATTAATTTTACACCGGCCCCAGTATTGATCCCACTTCCAGAACTCGAATTAAATAATGTGTTATTTTCTATAATAAAAATAACGTTAGAATTCTCAATTGTAATACTAGAGGTAAAATTCTCTCCGTCAATTACCAAATTTTTTATAATATAAGGATCAGAAGGTGTTCCGGTACCGTTTACCCATGAAGTTCGTGAAAACCATTTCCAACTATTTGTATTTGTGTTATCTATAAGAATAGGATTACCATCATGACCGTCATCATAAATCGGTAAATAATCTTTGGAATTAACGGTATCATAGATTGTATAAGGGATATCTCCAATTCCATCGTCATTAGCGTCAACAGCATCTGAACCTAATTCTGTGTAATTGCTCCAAAAATTTCCCATGTACGTATTATTCCACATAGTATCAGCACCAGAATCATAAGCGTTAGCAATTCCGTTGTTAGTAAAATTGTTGTCGTATAATAAATTATCTTCACAGCCAATATCACCAATGTATACACCATAATCTATATTTTGATTGATAATATTTTTTGAGATTGTATTATTGGAACTAATCCCAAGCAATAAACCTCTTTTGTTTTCTTCAAGATAATTTAAAGAAAAGTTGTTATTATCACTATTAGCTAAAATGTGTATTCCTGACTGTGAATTATATCTAATTTGATTTGTTGATATCGTATTATTTTTATTTCTTTCTCCCATAAGAATGCCATGTAATGAATTGTTGTATACAATATTGTTAGAAATTGTATTGTTATAATTATCTATATTTAAAAAAATACCCGCAAGATTATGTGATGCTATGTTTTGATGAATTACTGTGTTATTAGTTAAGGAAAGGAAAATACCAATATCATTATTTGCGGAAACGTTATTTTCTATTAGAACACCATTTGTAGTATTAGATAATACTATTCCTCCATAAATTCCCCCTCCTGCTTTTGAATTAGTGAAATTTGAGTTTTTAATCTTAAAATATTTACTCGAATTTTTAATTTCAATGCAGCTACCAAGTGCTTCACCATCAATTGAAATGTTCTCTATAAGATATGGGTCTCCTAATAATCCGGAACCTGAGACCCATGAATAAAATGCGGCTTGTGCCCAAGTAAAATTTCCAATTCCAGTCTCATCTATTATAACAGGTCCATAAGTTCCATTTATCTTGTTCATAATAATAAAATTATCTACACTGTTACTTTCAGTTATAGCATTTCTTAAAGAATTATCAGTTATAATTGAATTATTAGTTGAGACAAAATTAATCCCAGATATATCATTATCTTCGATTTGGTTTCCTACAATATTGAGATACGATGAATCTATTGCGTATATCCCATTATTTTCATTATCTTCAGCAATATTAGAAGAAATGTTAATATTAACACCCCTTCTAATATATATTCCACTTGCTCCAATTAGTTTATTATTTTCAATCAAATTTTTGTAAACTGTTGCGTTTTCACAATCTCTTAAGTAAATTCCATCATTTTTATTGTCATACACGTCATTTTTAAGAATCTCGCTTTCATTACTATTATCTAACCAAATTCCGTACATATCGTTATTATATATGGTATTGTTAGCTATTGTAGCATTATTAGTATTATCTAAGAAAATACCATTTTCTGGCATATTATATATTGTAACATTCCTAATAATGAAGTGTACATCAGAATTCTCAATAAAAATTCCGTGTAGAGAACCTCCAGTAATAGTAACATTTTCTATTAAATAGGGATGAGTAGAATTTCCGTAGCCATTACACCAAGGTTTAGTTAAAGTTTCTGTCCAATTAGCTCCTGTAATATGTATAAATGTTTCGTAATAGAATCCAGAATTCTTTATTAAAGAATATTTATCTTTTTCATCAGTGTTTTTAGTATCGCTTTTTTCTATGATATCGCTAGAATTTTCCAGATATATCATTTGTAAAACTGATAATGTTAGAAATATTAGAATTAATGATATTCCAAACGTTTGATTTCTGTTTTTCATGTCAAAGTTTAATTTATTTTTTTTTTAGATTTATTTGATTATATGATTTAATTATCTAATCTAACATCTTTTTTATGTCGGCGTTATGCATCGCCCCTATCACCCTATCTTTCGACTCGGGGACTACAGTTTGTGAAGTGACTCCATTTAAGAGTCCCTTTCTTATGAAAACTTGGTTTATGTCTACTATACCCACTCTTACTGTATGGTACATTCACTTCTATTGGAGGAAGTAAAAGCGTGTTTATATCTATTCGTTGAAATGCCCTTCGCTCTACCTTTTTGACTATGTTTATGGCTCCATTTATATCTGAATTGATAAGTTTATGGTATTTAGAACAGCCATAAATCCCTGTATATGCCCGACCAGACAAACGACCTTTAGCAGTACTCTTTTTATGTCTCTGACCGCAAAGCGCACAATCTTGAGATGTATACGATTCTTCCGTTTTGATTACCTCGATTCCATACAATTTCGCTTTATATTCTATCATGTGTATCAGCCTTAAGAACGGAATCGGTACAAAATTACGCCTAAACCTTCTGCTAATTTTCACATTTGTTTTCCAACCCTCATTATAGCCTATAATAATTTTTCCAATTTGATTTGCGACACAGAACTTAATTAACTTAAATGATGCCTGATGAAATATTTTCTTTATTTTGTTGTGCCTATTTTGCCAAATACGTGCCATATGTTCTGTGTCTTCAGTTAAACCTTTCTTTGTTAACCCAGAGCGGTATTTTGCGATTAGCTTATTGGTATATTGGTTTATCGATTTCACGACCTTCCCCCTTACTAACATCGGGGGTAATCCAATGTTGTTCGCTATGGCGAGAAGGTTGTTCATGCCGATATCCACACCAACTATTTTGCTCTTATCTACTCTTTGAGGGTTATGTCGGACGGTGTGAACGATTTCTAAAACATAACACGAGCCTTTGGGTACGATTCTGACTTGATTTAGACTTTTAACGTGAGGGCGCAATCTTAGTTTCTGATACCATTTTTCATTTTGGAACCAATGTGTTGTACCTCTTTTAGAATACCCTTTTTTCCTACCGGGAAATTCGATTGAATTTAAAATATTACGCTCATCTTCTGAAAGCGATAAGATTCCCGTTGATTGCCACTTATTCCAGACCTCTTTTTCTTTAGTAGATTTTAAATTAGCTTTATATTTTCCCTTTCGTGGAAAGTTAAGTTTATCCCCTTGTATGTTACATTGTTGGTTAGTAAAAATTGCTACGAAAAATCCTTTTTTCTTTTGGTAACCTGGAGGGCGTGGTCTTCTCTTGTTTGGAAATTTGTCTGGATTAATTTTCCATTCTTCAACAGCTCTGCGATAGCCTTTCCATGCTTTTTCGAGATATCTAAGAACTTGCTGAGCTGTCTGGGTTGGCAATGCTCGAAAAAACCTTGAATATTTTATCAAATCATGCATTTCATCGTAATACAGTCTTTGTTTTCCTTTAAAGTCGATGTTCGTCTCTTTTTTTATTTTTTCAATTGCTTTAGAATAAATTCTTTCAAAGACTTTTTTCACATCAGGGCGTTCGGGATCAAGTGTGTAATGGTATATCATCCTAATAAGCCAATTTGCATGGTTCCATAAATCTTTAGTTTTCCTACAAAGGTTTGAAAGCTCCGAAGTAATCGGAATTTGAATTTGCTCAGTAATTTGCATATTCCCGACTTGAGAGGCAAATGTATCGTAGTAATAATCAGCGTAATGTGTTGCTCTTGCTTGTTTACCTTCAATATAATCAAAAAAAGAAATTACATTCCGTATGGCTAAATCTTCATTTTTTGGCGATATTTCTTTTTTGAGGGCAAGACTATTTATCAATTCCTGATCATAAAGGGTTCTGTATCGTTGATGGTTTAAACTACACTTACGATCAGTGCAAACAGACTCACTGGATTCCATAACATCTTGACTTGTCCACTCGTTAAATCTTTGTATTGGATGGGTTTGTTCTTTATGCGGATTGTAATTATCTCTTTTATCGAATTGAAACTGGTCGGTAATTTGTTCATGAGTAAAAATACTTGACTTTTTATCAGCCTTATATCTGTTTTTCTTATCATCGCAACAATGATCCTCAAAATCTTCTTGATATGGCATTTGCTGATAAATTAATTTGTAAATTTATGATATGTAGGTAATTATATTTTGATGCTTATAAATAATCATATAATTCTTTTCCATAAACTTTTCAAAAATCGAAATTATGTTTGAAATTTCCGTGGATAAAATCTTTGACAACAAAATCTCGGAACCTTCTCAAGTGAGAGCGTAAGCAATTTTCAGGATCACAATCTTCAATTGAACAAGAGTCACATATAGAGTCCTCAATAGATGTCCTTTCATTCTCATCAGCGAAAAGATACTTTGTAAAAATATCTTCCTCTTCTTCTTTTTTCACTTTTTTTATCCCCTGTTAACTAAATTTTACTTTCCGATATAATTTGCTCTCACATTCTATTGAAATCGTTATTAATCTTACTATAACTGATGGGATAATAATATTAGTCGAAAAATAGAGTATACATATATAAATTATAATCCCAATTGAATACATTCTTATTAGACTGTCATACATAGCAATTAACACTAATACACTAAAAATTATATAGGCTAATAACAATTTAATCTTAGTTTTATCTTTATTCATTTATTTTCTCATCCTCCCTGATAAAACAAGCTAAATCATTATATTTAACTACTTTACTCTTCATTTTCTTTTTTTCAGTCCATATTAAGTCCCTTATTAGCAATTGTCTCAAATTTTCATATATATACCAGATAGCATGATTATTCTCATCTATTAATTTTTCTTCTATAGCACCTATCTGGTTAATCAAATCAGCAGACTTTGTTAAAAACAATACATCCGTTATTATAGCCATCTTAATAACCCCCATTTTTATCTTGTTGATTTAAGCTACTCGACACTTTTTTTCACCAACACCATCTATTCTTTTTTCTCTTTGTTTATCAAAATAATCACCGACAACATTCCAATAGCTCTTCCAATTAGTTTCCCTAACTTGATAGAATAATTCCTGAAAGTGTGGATCTGGTGCATCATTTCTACCGAGCATTTCTAATTCTTTTTTCTCAAAATTGGGACAGTTGAGACAGTTGGTGCAATGGTTTGGTCTATAATTATCACAAGCTTCTCTTCGTATTGATACGATACTTACGAAGAGTTTCTTAATTGTTTTCTCACAAAATATGCTCATATTTTATCAATTACTCCATATATTTTTTTTAATACTTATTATAATATTATAAACAAATAGACCATATTTAGATTATTAAACGGGGTAATGGGACAAGTACCATTTCATGTCCCAATTTTTTTTTTTAAATAGTTATAATACTTCAAATATCTTGATCATGATTACTTTTCGAGTTCCTGAAGAGATAAGAAAAATAAAAAATAAAATATTATACATACTTGCACATCATGCTAAAGTAACAAGACAAGAATTTTTGAATGATTATGGGATTAAACATTCCGCATTTGATACAAACACATTAGAATATCTTATACCTAAAAATCTTATCAAGAAAAATACAATAAGCGGAAATCAATACCAATACCTGATTACAGGATCAGGAAATGATGAGCTAATTAAGATAATGAAGAAACGCAAATTAGATTCAAAAAGTCAGAGCGAAAATGAGCAAAAAAGGATAGAAATCCATATAGAGAATAATAAAGAATTTATTGTTAACATTAAAAATGAGGAAATCAGGAAAGTATTTTTTAAGCTTATGCATCATATAAC
>SDBT01018131.1_pt1 | contig 11078 bp, 12 predicted proteins | sample 2277101 | NCBI WGS metagenome assembly SDBT01 (sample SAMN10404973, study PRJNA504765) | marine sediment metagenome | isolation source: marine sediment core GS10_PC15, 103 cmbsf | place: Arctic Ocean: Southern Knipovich Ridge | collected 2010 | reverse complement strand
TGGCTTCTTCTTCCGCCGCCTTCAAATTGTAGGCCATCTGTTCTGAGCCTGATGGTACATCAGGCAGGTTTGCCAAGTTTCCGAGTTCAAGCATTCCGCTCTCCGCATAAAAAAAGGGTCTGAGGCCCTATGCCTATTTCTAGGTTAGTATGCAGCAGACCCAATTTAATTCAAGTTTTTCGTCTATGTTAATAAGCTTTTTTTGCACCCTTGGCCTTGGGGTCTCCGTCCTTCCGCCAGCGATCAACATTGTCATTGTGATCCTGAAAGGCATCCGCACGGGTGCGCTTTACCCCTGTCCCTATCTTGATTTTCTTCTTATTAGGTTCCGGCATAGTTCTATCCAGAGATTCGATTGATCCATCAAATTGACGGTTGTAAGCGTAATCGCCGCCTGCTGCGATATTACAATTCCGTAAGACCTGCTCTCCATGCTTCGTGATCTTAAACTTCCGCTCCTTCCAGTGCTCCCAAATCTGGGAACCGTTGGACCAGCATATCAACCCCTTGGCACAGGCCTTGAGGAGGCGGGGTCTAAACAGGTACTCGGGTATCTTTTTTCCACCCACACCAAGCGAATTGTTCATAATACCCAACTCTGCATACATCAATGGATAGCTAGACCCCATGGTGAGCATCAACAAATTTTGCTCAAAAGGGGTAATTCCTAAGGGATTAGACACGTTTTTTCTCCTCCCGTTCACGAGTGCGCACCATGTTCAATATCTCCTGCTCAATAGCTTCCATGTTCAGGCCCTTCACTAGGCTCTTGATCTGCTTGCCCAGGTCTTCCACACCGGCCTCCCCATGGACGGCCCGGTACGCCTTCATATACACATCCATCAAGTGCTTACCCACAGTATCTGAGATGATCTGAACCACCTCGGGACTGAGCCCCTCCTGGGTTTCCATCTGATTGAGAGTGTGGGAAATAGCCCTGATAGTCTGGATGTTTTCGGTTATTATTTTTTCATACCTGGGGTCACCCAGGTTCTTGTTCAGCTTTCCAATATGCTCAATCCGCTGAACCATCAACTCGATCGTGCCCTGGAGCAGGGCTTTTCGATCCCTTGGATCAAACTCCGCAAGGTTGATCTCGCTGGAGTGCATATATTTTTCGATCTCCAGCCGGAGGTCGTTGTCGTGCTCCAACCTATTCAAGGTCACCCGCTGCCAGGTCTTGATGGTGCGCAGGGATGGGATGTGCACAGGGCCTTTATAATTCAGGCGAATCCACTTCAAACAGTCTGAAGGGCCCTGGCCCAGGTGTACCAGACGGGTCAGCTCCTTAATCACGTACTTGGGGAACCTCTGCATCGACCTGGGCACTCCAGGCCCGTTGAAGGCGTTGGACTCTTTTTTATCAGGAACAGCGACCGCCACAGACTTATCCGCCGGCCTGGTGGGGACCTCAATTATTGGGTAACCCTTGGGCTGTTTTACCACAATAATGGCTGTAGTTACTGTCTTTTTAGCCCCCTGCGCTCCTTTTCCGCTTGGCGTGGGCTTCTTGCTGCTTGGCATCTTTTAAGGATTCTCCTGCTTTATCCCGCTTTTTGGCGGCGTCCAATAACTTATTGATTTGGCCTAAGAATGCTTGGTTTCCAGCCTTTTGGTTCTGTGCATATTTTCTCCAAGCCTCCTGACGCCCAAGCTCTGGAAGACGATCTATCATCATCCAATGCACTTTTAGCATTTGTTCCTGCTCTTCCCACGAGATCATACGAACTATGCCTTGACGGGCCGCAAGGTCATACGCCTCTTGGTTCCTAGAGAGAAACTCCTTTAAAGATGGATGCTTGAACATTGTCCTGGTTGGCATCCACGGCCTCCCTTATTTTGGGTTCGCCAGTCCCGGTGAATTTCAAACCCTCCAGGATGGCGCGAACCTCTGGGGGGAATTTATACATAACTTTTTTCAGAGCCTTGACGTTAATCCTAGCAAACTCTGGGTTCCAGCAACCTTGCTGGGTCAGTAGCTCATAGGTCTGATTAAAGGGGAATTTATCAGACTTTCCGTTGACCACAGCCATTTTGTATGCACCCACATCGATATACCCTTCCCTGGTCAGGTTCAGGAGGTGCTTTTCGGCTATCTTTCGGCGTTCCTTAAAATGCTCCTCCCGCAAACTGGCGGTGGAGACCTCCAAAATAAGCCGTTGGGCAAGCCTCTTTTTGTCCATTTCAAAGGGAATATTCCCTTCCCGCACCTCCAGGTAGGCCAAATACGGCTTGCAGGTGTCCCTGACCAGGCACCTCTGGCACCATAAACCTGGGGCTTCGGCCCGCACATCTTGTGCCCAGGCGGCCACACGCCCCAATATGTTCCATGTGAAACGTTTTACAGTGGCCCTGGTCACATGCCCTTCTGGGTAAAATATCTCAAAAATCACCAGGTCGGGGGTATCTTCCAATTCCAAGCTGAGCAGGGCTTGTGAGGCCATCAGTAGCAGGCGCCAGTCGTGACCAGCGGCCTTGCTGGGCAAGGGAGCCCCCCAGCCTGGGAACTGGATACGAGGTATCTTATCCATGTCCAGGTAGGCATAGGGTACCCAGAGGTCGTGCTCCAGGGTCTTCCCAGCAATCGAAAACTGGATAGAGCTTCGCTGTGGCAAGGTAAAGGCGGGGTTTCCGATCAGGAGCTGGTTGCCCTTCTCAAAGTCCACCATCAGACCTGGAGAGGTCAGATGTGTCTCGCCGGCCAGGTACCGGCCGAACTCTACGAAGTCATCGGCACTTTTGGCCTGCATCTTTGTGCAGTAAAATTTGTCGATCAATTCGCTAAACTTGTTCATTTTCCAGCCTTTTTGAAGTTTTCCAGCAAGGCGGCCAGCTCCTCCTTGAAGTCAGCCTCGACCTTACCAGCACCCACAGCACCTAACGAAAACCGATAGGACATGAACCTGGTGGCATGCTTACGCACCCCCAGGTTTGTAAAAAAATCTTTCGGGTTCAGGCGCAGACCCAGGTTGCCTGATCGGAACACCGCTAGGTAGTTTCTTCCTTCGTAACCGGCCACAATATAATTGGAGGCCTCCCTAGTGTAGTATCCCGCATCAACACAGGTCTTCAACACAAACTCAGGCAGCGTTGGATTCTCATGCGCCCAGCCCCACCATTCCTTACTTTTATGACGAGGCTTACCAGGGCCGCGGTACGTTACTAAATTCAGCCTATATCCGAACTCAAGGCCATATTCCGCCTCAGGACTTAGATCCGCCTGACCTTCTGGATTCACCCAACAAACCTTTATTTCTCCATTGCGGTCATCCTTTTTAACCTTACCATTTTTCCCACGTAGCACTTCAACAAGGACACCCTTCTGTGTTCGGTACCGCTTACCTGGCTTGGCATTTTTAGCTAAAATAGGCATCCATGGAAGGGTACAATATCTCAACAACGTTGTCGATAAAAAAACGGGATGACAGTTTACTAACGGTTTGTTAGCATATCTCCATGCGTAATCTGGAAATACTATTTCGAAACGTTGATGAATCCTACAGGGTCGTATTCGTCCATCCCCACACCAAACAATGGGAGCGGGCCTGCCAAGCCCTGGGATTCCGTGACCGACTTGAGTTTGGGCCCAACCCCATCCCTGTACAAGGCTTCACGTATAATGCTTGGTACGCCGATTTCGATGGAATCAGTGGGGAGGCAGGCAAAGAGAATTTTGCGGCCTACGCCATGATCGTCAGGGACTTCTACGCCTCCGACCTCCGAAACAAATTCCAGCAAATATTCAAAGGCTTCGATCCTGAGAAAGTGCCGCGGTCAGTGCACAACCCCGACAACTACATGCGGGCCCAACGCCGGCAAGTGCAGGGCCTGCTCGATAAATACAAAAATACGACCTCGCCCCTGGAGTTCTACGGGTCAATCCACATGGCTGAGGGTGTAGCCCTTCTGCTGGATTCGCTTAAATACAAGGATAAAAAGGGCGTCATCATAAATGACGCTCAGGGGATGGCTAAAACTAGGCAGGTAGCTGTGGCTGCCAGAGAGGCTGGGTTTAAGACCATGCTCACAGTAGCCCCTAAAACGGCCCGCGTGACCACATGGCCGGACGAAATAGCCATCATTGACCCCAAGTGGCCCGTGCACCTGATTGATCACAAACACTGGCGTCATCGGGAAGGCTGGAATGTGCTCCAGTGGGACGAGCTCCGCAGAATGCCAGATGAATTTTTCAACCACCTGGACGAGTACGAGCTCCTGGTGCCAGACGAATACCACAAGGCCTCCAACCTGGGTAGCCAGCGGAGCCAAAAGCTTGAGCGGATTGCCAAAAAGATACCCTGGATGTGGGCTATGTCCGGCACGGCCGTTAGGAAGAGGCCCCGCAACATTATCAATCCGCTGCGGCTGATGGGGCACCCCATCGTCTCCACCGATGAAAAAATAGAAAACTTCCTGATGAGGTACTGCGCCAAATGGGATGAGGCTAAAGGCGAATACAACTTTGATCACGCCCAGAACCTGGAGGAACTCCACGAACAGCTCAGGGATGTACTGATCCGGCGCGAGAAGGATCAAACCAACCTGCCGCCAAAGGTGCGCCATGTTAAGAAAATTCCTTTGTCTGAAAATGAGATCCAGAACTACAAGGCCAGGTGGGAAGCGTATAAAACCGACCCGAAGAAAGCCGTTAAGATGGCTAGGATGCACATCTCCGGTCGAGGTGTTGGTGGAGTCAAGCGGAAAATAAACCAGATGTCGGCCGCCATGGTTAAAATACCCCATGTGATTGCCTGGGCCGAAGACTTGATCGAGCAGGGTGAAAAGGTTGTACTGTTCACAGACGTGACGGATGTCTGGGTTGCCCTCATGACGTACTTCGGAGACCAAGCCGTAGGCATCAACGGCTCGGTCAGCGATCAAAAGCGTGTGGACGCCAAGAAAAAATTCCAGACCGACCCCAACACCATGGTGTTTGTGGGTAACATCATTGCGGCCGGAGAGTCAATCACATTAACGGCCGCCTCTCACCTGGGGTTCGTGGACATCACCAGGGTGCCGACCGAACAGCTTCAGGCTGAGGATCGCATTCACCGCGGCGGCGCTACAAAAACCTGTATCATAATGTACTTCCTAGCCCAGGGCACTGAGGACTTCTTCATCTTCAAGGACTTCTTGAAGAGCAAGGCCGTGGTTGAGGAAATTATAAAACGCCGCAGGCCGGATGGATCTCTGCCTCCCGATTCTGTATGGTATGGGGACCTGGACGGACTACTTCCAAATAATAAATTGGTACTTGCCGCATGAACCTGAGACAACAAAATAAATCTAGGAAACAGCGCCTGGATCAAAAGGCATTAAAATTAATTGACTATCTCATCGATCCCGACAATGACCTAGCCCGTACCAAAACGTTGGAGTGTCTGCAAAATTTGCGTCAATGGTTTGATGATCATGGCTTTCTTACTGAAAATCAGAGAAAACTCGCTAGGAAAATAAATAAAGAGTTCAAAGAAGATTATCCGTACCACACTGAACTCATGGAACGCCTGGTAAAATATCGTAATGACGGCCACACAAATCCAGAAAGTGAAGACTGGATAGTGAAAACAGTTGGGTTCTTTAAAGAACACCACAGCATCACGCCCCTACAGCAGGAACAGGTGATCACAATTGTTGATAAAATAAGTGGACAACTCGGGGATGACTGATTAGAATATTTGCGTCCTGTCATAGGATGTGCCCACGCCAGCCAGCAACGGCTCAAGAGGGCGATCAGTTTACTGGTCGCCCTCTTTTTATTTGACTCTTCCACATGAGTCGTGGTACAAAGTGAATCCGTTTGCTGGCTGTTCAACCCCCCGAAGCCTCTCCTCCTGGAGAAGTTGTCGGGTTTTTTACTTTTAAAGCACATCCTACATGTTGTGGTCTCTTCCCCAGATACCACAAGTGTAGACGACAGGATACCCATGCCTGAAAGAATCTTAGTCAAAGATCACAATACTCGCGGATGGTACGCCACAAACAATGTGGTGAAGCTCCATATCCGTCAAAACCTTCCACGAGCTGTGGGGGGTTCCGCTTTTTTGATCTACTCGGCCCTACTCGAAATAGCAAACGAACAACGTTACAACGAATACCTCAGTGCTAGTTTATCTGAAATCTGTTCCCGAGCCTGGCGTGGCCCAACCGCAGTCAAAGCAACCTTAAAGCTCCTTCAGGCAGAAGGGTCTGAGAAACATGAAGGCCTGGGCCTGATCATCCAACACTCACAAAAAAATAAAGAGACTGGAAGTCATGAAGCGAACGAATACGAACTGCTTTCGGTGGCGCCCCTTAGTCACTCAGCGGCCAAGGGAGGGGCCCCCCAGCGACCGACTTCTATTATTCAAGAATCAGATTCTATCTTTAAAGAAAGTAATAATAAGACTGGTAATGACTCTACGAAAGGTAATGTTAATCAACAATTAGAATTTACTCAGACCCTAACCCCCTTCAGACTTCAAGAACTTTTATGCAAATACTATTACGTCTGGGATACCCGGTGTCCTGCCTATGCAGCCACTTCCACCGAAAAGAGAGAGTTTGCGCGGGCACGTTGGGAATCCCGAAATAATAATACATGGGCACCACAACCAGATTTTGATGTGGAAGCCTACCTCAGAGGAGATTACGTCAATGAAATCGGAAACGTGTAACTACTGCCAGGAGCCTTACAAGGAATGGACTCCACCATCCAACCTTGTCAAAGAGCACCCAGACCTGGGCCACGGGCCGGTGTTAATTCCAAGTTGCGACTGCCTTCAGAAGAAAAACGACAAAGACTTCTTGAAACACATCGGTGATCTGAAAGAAGAGAAGGCACTTAACACCTTCAAGAGGCTGGGTTTGGGTGGTATTGACACGATCCCTGAGCCTTATATGAAACCACCCCTCGATACAGAATTTATTGAGTGGTTTGAAGAAGAATATCAGAGAGGTCCGGCAGGCAACATTATTTTGTGGGGAGTTCCTGGTACAGGAAAGTCCGCTAAACTGAAAGCCATGGCTTGGCAGTACATCCGTTACCAACATCTATCGGTACGTGGGGGTTACATCTCTGAAATAATGCAAGCCTTTAAGGACATGGATCAAGTGCAGGAGCTCTACCACTGGTACAGCAACGGCAAGGTGCTTTTATTGGACGACCTGGATAAGGCGCTCGGCACTCAATATGAACTCGAAAAAATCCTATCCCTAGTAGAAAAGTATACCTCCCAGAAATTACCAGTGTGGGTGACCATGAGCACACCTCCTGAAGATTTTGTAAAAGTGCAGGCCAAACGCGCCAGGTATGGAGTAGATGAGATGTGGTTTGAGTCATTAATCTCCAGGCTTAAATACAATGCTTTGGTCGTAGAAATGAATGACAAAGATTTCCGCGCACCTGCTGGGAGGGACTAATGTATTACATACTTGGTCTTGATCTCGCTACCTACGTCTCTGGGTGGTCACTACTCCCAGCATCAGTGAATGTGATACGGCCCGACCAGTACGGAAAGATCATTCACGGCGAGAATGATGATTGGATCGAACGGGTGTCTCCAGTTTTAGATAAAATCGACGAACTTTTTGAAACGAATGGGTTGGCGATTGTTGGAGTAGCTGTTGAACAACTCAACTCGTTCAGAGGTGGGGACGTTACTAGAATGTTGGCGGGCATCTCTGGCGTTGTGCAGTACCACCTCTACTCCAAGCACAACATACGTGCAAACGAAATACATACATCGTCTTTGAAGTCGGCGGCAACAAAAGGAATGTGGGCACCGAGCCGCCCCAGGGAAAAACCGAGTAAGCAGGTGGTGGTTGCGTGCATTAACCAGACCTTTGGACTCAAACTAAAATTTGTGAAGGGGAAAGACTCAAAGCACGAAAGCGACAGCGACATCGCTGACAGCATCGGTGCCGCAAAAGCTTTGCGTGATGAGCCTGAATTTTCTGAAATGTTGCTGGGCCTGGCTAAGAAACAGATGGGGAAAAAATGAGCGAAGAAAAAGAAGACAACTACGAAACACGACTACTGAAAATCCTCATCCACCTACCATCTGCGGTGCCGGAGGTGCGGGCAGGTCTGCCAGCCGAAGCTTTCCTGAGCCTACAAAATCGTGAAGTGTTCAAAGAGCTGATCGAATACTACGACAACAGCCGGTCGGTTGCCCCGACCAAGGACATCCTCAACTACCTACTGGCACAACGCCACAAACAGAACAAGGATGTGTACGAAGCCCTAGTCTCTCGCCTGTACGATGATAAAAAATTCTACGTTGAAGACCACTACAACCACCTGCCCTTCATCCTGAAGAAGATTGGTTCCGACTGGGAAGCCGCTGCGTTAAAACGCCAGTTGGAAAAGGCTGTCAACATCATCAAGGAGAAGGGGGATCACCAAGAAGCCCTCAGAGTTCTTCAAGATGGACTCCCTCAACTTCGAGGCACCCACGAGCAGGGTGACATGATGCTTGATCTGATGGCTTCTTCAGACGATTTGGATCATAGGCGTGCACATCCCGAACTGTTTGGCGGCATCCCCCTGGGATTCCCTTCCATGGATGAACACACCCATGGCCTGGGCCGTGGGGAGATGGCTGTAGTGATCGGTGGTACCGGCGTTGGTAAGTCCTTAACCCTGGGACAAATAGCAGTCAACGTAGCCCGCCAGGGTAAGCGTGTACTCTTGGTCACGGTTGAAAATAAAAAACGTGACTACATGAATCGCCTGTACTCCAATCTCTCCAGGATACCCTACTGGAAATTTAAAACTGCTCAGCTTGAACCAGAGGACAAAGCCAGTTGGCTCAAAGCCATGGCAGACTTACCGGAAGACTTCTGGTTCAAGATCGTGGAGTTTCCTGAAGGTTGTTCATCCAACGACATCTGGTTCTATATGAAGAGCCTGGGAGAAGAGGTTGAATTTTTGGTGGTGGATCAGATCACAAATATGCTTCCCAACGCCGCCAAAGAGCGGGGGGGCAAGTCCCTGCCTCCGATGTCCTGGTTGTGGTTTGGACAAATCGCCTTAGACCTCAAAAGGCTGTGTGCGGCCGCCTACAAAAATAAAGGCGTACCCCTGCTTACGGCCGCCCAAGCGTCTGGTGGCACTGTCGGCAAAAAGGTTCTGACCACAGACGATGTGGCCATGGGCAAGATCATCCTCCACCACGCACACGCAGGCATCTACATCACCAAGGATGAGGAAGAGGCCTATACTATGGGAGCTTCCAAGTGGAGGGACGCCCTGGTCAAAGAATTTCCAGTATTCCCTGAGTTTAAATACTGGTCGCTGGCCGAAGAACACAACTACAGTGATACTGCGCAAAGGCCCGTACAGCCGTCACCGAGGCCGACCCCACCACCACCTACAAAGACCCCCACCCCTGTCCCAGAACAGGCACCAGCGGCTCCTGAGGGCTATGGAGAGGTGCCTCAGGATGATGGTCCGCCAGACGAAGGGCTACCAATGCACCCAGACGACCTGGGCATAGAAACCGATGATGATGGCATGGGAGGCACATCGTGACCCGTGAAACCATCGTAGCCGTTGTACGGGAGCTCAGGCAGCAGGGCCATCTCCAAGAGCGGGAGGGCGTTTCTGGTGAAAACTGGGTGTTTTCCTGCCCTATTACGAAGAATCACGGAGGACGCCTACGCCAAAACACCCCATCGTTCAGCATTCACATGGGGACAGGCAAGTGGGGCTGCTTCAGTTGCCACTGGGGAAGCACCTCCGTTTACGATCTGTACGCTAGGCTGATGGGGATGACGACCGCTGAAGCCCAGGCGACCGTGGGAACTATGGACATCCCCCTGGACGACCTGGAGGCCGCGGTCAATTCGCTGGGTGAGGAGGACGAAAAGATTCCATCGCCTATGGCCCCCTGGCCTGAGACCCGAAACATTTACCCAGGTGATCTAGCCGATAACTATTTGAAGGAACGAAAGATCGCCCAGCATGTCTGGGAAAAAGCAGGCTTGGAGGTATTCTCATCCAGTGCCCGGTTCCAGACCTTCGCCGGTCCATCCAGCCACGGGGGACCCAGACTGATTATGCCTATATATTACGAAGGTCAGCGGGTAGGGTTCAGTGCCAGGGCCCTGCTACCAGATCAGGTGGCCAAGTATTATCGGCCCGTGAACAATGTGAACTCCTGTATCTATAACCCAGGGAACATCCAACCCGACACCCACCCCACAGTCTTCGTGGAAGAGGGAGAGTTCGATACCCTACGAAGTCTGACTGAGGAAGTACCAGCCGTGGCGACCTTCAACGCATGGGTGAGCGTTAAGCAGGCCGCCTTCCTAGCCCAGTTTGAACAAGTGATCTTCCTGTATGACCCTGATCCCGCCGGTGACGCCGGTGCTATTAAGGGATTGGAAAAGTATGGCGGGTTTTTTGAAAAGGCCCGCCGATTCAACATGCCCCCAGGGATGGACCCTGGGGATATGCCTGATGGTTTTGGTAAGCGGTTGTTGGCGATGGCCAACAGAAAGCCTGCGGATACGCAGATAACCGATCTTGAAAACTCGATCAAGGATTTGTGATGGCATTTAACTGCACAGCCTGTGAGCTCCATGTAGATAACGGCGGTAAGTTCGTTCCTGGTTTAGGCAACCTGAAAGCTGATCTGGTAATCGTGGGCGAAGCCCCCACCAAGGCGGATGCCCGGTCAGGAGTTCCCTTCAGTATGCCCAACCTTTCGGGAGACTCCGCCTCCCAGATAACTGGGGATGCACCCATGATTGAAAAACTACTCCAAGATATAAACATCAGTCGTAGGGATGTCTTCCTCACCAACCTGCTACGGTGCCGGCCGCCTCTCGATCCGAAGTACCATTCCCCAGTCAAGGCGACTGCACCCCAGGTCGAGGCCTGCTTCCGTCATTTAGACCGGGAGCTTTCATACGTACAGCCCAAGGTCATCATCACCATGGGGGCTCTGACTGCCAAGGTGTTGGCAGACGCCCGTACCTTAGGCTCCGTTCAAGGACGAGCCATCGATTCGGTAGACTGCGCAGGGTTGACGTATGCGCTTTTTTATCCATCAGGGGAAATAGTGGAATGCGATATTGTGTTCAATGACGAT
>SDBT01018130.1_pt1 | contig 11078 bp, 11 predicted proteins | sample 2277101 | NCBI WGS metagenome assembly SDBT01 (sample SAMN10404973, study PRJNA504765) | marine sediment metagenome | isolation source: marine sediment core GS10_PC15, 103 cmbsf | place: Arctic Ocean: Southern Knipovich Ridge | collected 2010 | reverse complement strand
TTCCTGATAATGCTCCAGTAATACTGGCTACTGTTCCTGCTGCTCTATCAAATCTAAATATTTGAAACTCATTTGCTGTTCCGCCGGTTATAGTTTGACCCACTATTGCCACATATTGCCCATAGGCAGACCAGTCAACGTTGAAAATAACTCCTGATAATGCTCCAGTGATACTAGTTAATGTACCGGCTGCTCTATCAAATCTAAATATTTGAAACTCATCTCCCGTTCCGCCAGTTATATTTTGACCCCCTATTGCCACATACTGCCCATCTGGAGACCAAGCAACATCGAAAACACTTCCTGCTCCCAAATCTACGCCACTAACACTTTGTGTACTATCGATAGTTCCCTCGAGAAAAATGCCATAAGGAACGGTAAAGCCATCTGAATTCGTGGTACTATTTGATGCCTCAGAATCAATAATTTTTGAGCATTTTTCTGTACCCCTAAATGCAAAACCTGCAATCACTGAATTCGAGTCAGTCACAAACAATGCTTGGGTTGAATTTGCAATACAGCGCTCAAAAATATTGGCAGATCCATCGCGGGATACAAAACCCAACACCGAAGTAGTATCGATATCAACGTTACCTTCTCCCGTGCTCAATGCCTTTGAGTTGACTACACAACATGTCGTGCTGCTTATCAAACAATAGCCTGCATGCGTATTGCAATTAGCCACGCAATTCATCACATTAATTTTATGCGAATTATCAAGTTCAAGGCCAGTGGTGTTCAACGTCATTTCACAGTTAGTAATTGTACCGCCCGTAACATTTTCAAAATTGATACCGCGTATGGCATTTTTCACCGTGATGTCTTCAATCGTAATATTGGTATTACCTGAATTGGCGATAATGCCATCTACAGAAGCTTCTACCGTGCCATTTTTTATATCAACGTCATCGGAGCTAATAGAGATACCCCCCGTCAAGCAACGATGATTTAAATCCAAGGTAACGAAATCAGCTGAAATCGTAATATCAGCGGTAACGTCTTCAGACAAACAATAATTATCTGAGGCGTTCAATGTAATAACACCAGCCACCACATCAGAGCTTGAGAGTACCGTGGGCGCGCAAGCCGTTATTGCATCAACCGTACTTTCTATGTCTTCAAGTTTTGAACACAGTATTTCACTTGTTAGTGAAAGATCCGTATCGAGCTCACAAACCTTACTTTCAATAACATCTACTGTCTCACCAATTCGCTTGGTAATCCCCCAAAGTGGTTGCCCAGGAACAACTGTTCCAACAAAAGAATGTGTTGATGTAACACAGAAAAATAAAAAAAATAAAGAAAAGAACTTAAAAAAATGTTTCATTATTACTCCCGTTTGCACCTTCAGTACGGCTTTTTATGCACCATACTTCACCAAACGAGAAAGTCAAGAAGGAAAAGGACTCATGGGAGTATAATAAAAAATTCTATTTTAATTCTTTAAGCGCTGCAACTAATTTTTCAACATCTTCACGCTGCGTATAGCAATAAAAACTAGCACGTACTGCTGCATCATAACCCAATATATGCGCAAGCGGTTGGGCACAAAAGTGCCCCGCTCTCACGCATATATTTTTTTGATCAAGATAGGCTGAAACATCGTGCGCATGTATACCATCAATGGTAAACGTGATTGAGTGCCCTTGCTTTCTTAACACATCAAGTGGCCCATAGAGAGTAACATGGGGCATTTTTTCAAGCGCATCAATTATGTATGCAGTTAAATCTGCTTCATGTTTTCGTAATTGATCGAAGGGTACGTTTTTGCGTAGATATTCAATAGCCGCTCGCAAGCCAATGGCTTGTGCAAGAGACGGTGTCCCCGCTTCAAATTTTTCCGGTGCATCTGCAAGCGTATAGGTATGCCATGTCACTTCTCGCACACTACCACCGCCTAAGCATAACGGCTGTACTTCGCTTTGAACTTCTTTCTTGATATATAAAACGCCAATCCCCGTTGGTCCCAATATTTTATGGCCTGAAAAGGCAAGAAAATCACACCCAATTTTTTGTACATCAATGGTTTCATGCGGCACTGATTGGCATGCATCGATAAGCACTTTAGCACCAACTCGTTTAGCCATATCGGTTATTACGTTAATATCTACAGGCGTTCCAATAGCATTGGAAACATGTGTAATTGCTACTAATTTTACTCGCTTGGTCATAAGCGCATCAGCAGCATCCATATCCAACATGCCATTTTTCAAAATTGGTATAAAAACAAGCTCAGCGCCCGTTTCTTTCGCCACGCGTTGCCACGGCAAAAGATTTGCATGATGCTCTAGCTGAGAAAGCAGAATCTGATCACCCTTTTTTATATGATATCGCGCCCACCCATGCGCAATATAATTGATACCCTCGGTTGCGCCGCGAACAAATATCGTTTCAGAAGAATCCGCATTGATGAACTCAGCCACCACTGCTCGCGCCTCTTCATATTCCTTTGTTGCCTCCTCGGCAAGCCGATAAATACCGCGCCCGGGATTTGCATTGTATGTGGTATACGCCTGGACTACCGCATCAATTACTTGTTGTGGCTTTTGCGTAGTTGACGCATTATCAAGATACCTAATATCTTCTTTAGCCAAGAGAGGAAAATCTGTTTTAACTATCATATGATGTTTTTATTCTCCTTCCTCCGTCGCAAACCACCTTTTTCTATATGCATTATCAAGCGATGAATTTTGAAGTGCCGCTTTGATATAGGAAGGCTCCTTCTCTTCTGGCATTCCAAGATGATGGTGTAATAATCCGCAATGTAACTGTAATGCAGCTAGAAGGGATTGACATTCAAGGCGCCTAAAAATTCCCTTCTCTGTATACTTCACAAACTTCTTAATCTTATTGAGACCGTTTTCTTTAATGAAGTAGTTTTTCCATTCTAATAATTCCATTTGCTCCTGCTGTTCTATAAACTTACGCGCTTCAGGAATTCTTTCTTGTGTACTCACTTTTTTACGTCGCTGTGCATTACTCTCAAGGATTTCCACTGTTACAATGATATCACTTAGAATGTTATTTTTTACTTTTGAATTTTTCCATTTATTACCATTTAAATTCTTTTGAAGTTGTTTCAGTGTTTTTATTCTTAATCCGCAGCGCAGATTTTGTAGTTTCATTTGTTCATTAGACCAAGCGAGCGCTCTCCGCAGTCCATCTGATTCTCCCTCCCTTATTCCCTCTGTAAGGCCCTCCTGATTTCCTTGCCTGAATCCATCGCACCACCATCCTCTCGCCGCTGTCTCACCATGCTGTTTTCCCCAGTCGTATCCATTCTCCCAGGATTCCTCACAGAAAGAAACATCCTCACCCCCCATGTACTCCTCTTCCATCGCACAACACATGCTCGGCATCAAAAATAAAACAATAAGAACTACTTTTTTCATAAAACTTCCTCATGCATAAACAATAGATTTTTGCCACGTAGTATACGAAAATAATGGCTAATTTGCTACTTCTTCGATTCTTTTGAAAAAACGTTATCAGTGAAAATCGGCGTATACAATTCCTCAAAAAATGCCCGCGTAAGCACTCGATGCGCAACTGATGCAGACAATCCCCGCGCTTGCAAATACAAAAACTGTTCTTCATCCAATTGCCCAATGGCGCTTCCATGCCCACATTGCACTTCATCAGTCTGCACCTGCAAACTCGGCCGAGCATAGGCATAGGCCCCATCATTCATTACCAAAGCTTTGTGATCCTGAAACGCTTCACTCTGAACAGCATCTTTATCAATTTGAATGATGCCATCATACAGTGATTGCGCTTCATCAGAGATAATTGATTTCACTACACAGTGACTTTTGGTATGCGCCGCTTGATGATGCTGATGCGTTTGAACTTTTTGCTTCTGCTCACCTGAAAGCTGAGCACCTAATCGCAGATTAACTTCGGCGTTCGTTCCCATCAAATGTGCTTCAATTTTTGTATTAATGTTTGTGGCACCTCTCTGCCATTGTTCAAAGCGCACCCTACTATCGCGTTCACTTTTAATAGTGATAGTACTTGTTACGTGAGCTTGATCGTCAAATTGTCTTTGATCACAATACAGAAGCTGTCCATTTTCTTGCACTACAATTATTAAAGAAAACTCAACTGACTCAGCCGAAATAGTTCGCGTATCTGTACATACAACCTGCGCACCCGGTTCAATCACCAATTTTATGCTTGCCTCTTGTTGGACAATTTCGTCAAGTGAGATTGTTTTATTCGAATTGGAGGCGATAGTGAGAACATGCGGTTTCATCCAATAGATCCTTCCATTTCATGAGCAATCAAACGATTAATTTCAACTGCATATTCCATGGGAAGCTCTTTAACGAAAAGATCGATAAACCCATTCACAATCATTGCACGTGCTTCTTGCTCTGTAAGCCCTCTACTTTGGAGATACAAAAGTTGTTCGTCACTTATTTTGCTTACCGAGGCTTCATGCCCAACATCAACTTTCGGTTCTTTCACATCAATAGTGGGATAGGTATCGGTCTGTGACTCTTTATCAAAAATGAGGGCGTCACATTGAACTTTTGATTTGGAATTATGTGCTCCTTTAATAATTTTTAAAAGCCCACGATAACTCGTACGCCCTCCCTCTTTGCTTAACGATTTTGAAACAATGTTTGAAGTAGTATATGGTGCCAAATGAATAATTTTTGCTCCCGCATCTTGATGCTGTCCTTTACCAGCAACCGCAATTGAAATAACCTGCCCATGCGCCCGACGTCCCTTTAAAATGATACAGGGATATTTCATGGTAACCTTGCTGCCAAAATTACCATCTATCCATTCCACCGTTGCATCTTCGTGTGCAATTGCTCGCTTGGTAACCAAGTTGTACACATTGTTAGACCAGTTTTGAATAGTGGTATATCGAATATGCGAACCAGGCAATGCAATCAATTCTACCACCGCACTATGCAAAGAATTTTTTGTATAAATCGGCGCACTGCATCCTTCAACGTAATGCACATAACTTCCTGGTTCAGCAATAATCAATGTTCGTTCAAATTGCCCCATGCTTTGTGCGTTGATACGAAAATAGGCTTGCAATGGCATATCGATTTTTACTCCTTTAGGCACATACACAAAACTGCCTCCACTCCAAACCGCTGAATTTAATGCAGCAAACTTATTATCATGTGGTGGGATGACCGTACCAAAATATTTTTTAAATAGTTCAGGATGCTCATTAAGCGCCGTGCTCATATCACAAAAAATAACGCCCTGATCCGCCCACTGCTTTTTTAATTGTTTATAAATAACTTCCGACTCAAACTGCACCCCAACGCCTGCAAGCATCCGCCGCTCTGCTTGCGGAATACCCAGCGCATCAAACGTTTGTTTTATCGATTCAGGAACCGTATCCCACGAACCACTTTGTTTTTCTACCGGCTTTATGTAGTAGTGAATATCATCATGATCAAGTTCGGAAAGATCTGCGCCCCATTGTGGAAATGGTTTTGCTTCAAAAATAGCAAGCGCCTTCAACCGAAGCGAAGTCATCCAGGAAGGCTCTTTTTTTTCAGCAGAAATATGCCGCACAACTTGGATATTTAATCCCTTAGGAGATTGATAGATCGCTTTATACTTGCTTGCTTTTGAAATATCCATCATATTCTTTTTGCATATCCTTTTTGCTCAAGCAATTGCACCAAAGATGCATCGCTTGATTCCCTAATAGTTCCATCTACCAATACGTGTACGCGATCCGGCAATATATAATCCAGAATTCGTTTATAGTGTGTGATAATAAGCACAATAATTTCAGGATTGTTCCTTTGTAACTTTTGTATCACATGAGCCACTAATTTAAGCGCATCAATATCAAGACCAGAATCAATTTCATCTAGAATCACTATCTTTGGCTGTGCCACTAAAAGCTGTAATAGTTCAAACCGTTTTTTTTCTCCTCCTGAAAATCCATCATTGCAACTGCGCTCCAAAAACGAACAATTCATGCTTAAAAGATCAAGATATTCTTGTATCTCTTTTTCAAAACCGACGAAATCAATCGTATCTTTTGTCACTGCTTGGCGCATCTCTTTTAAAAGATTGAAAACACGCAAGCCAGGTATTGCTGGAGGTTGTTGAAATGATAAAAAAATGCCAAGATTCGCCCGCTGATGAGGCGAAAGCTTTAAAACCGATTGGCCCTCATAAATTATTGAACCACTTTTAACTTCATAAGCAGGATTGCCTATGATCGTTTGCGCGAGCGTACTTTTTCCAGATCCATTTGGACCCATAACGGCATGGATAGACCCAGGGGCCATATCAAGAGAAAGATTTTTAAGAATATGCTTCTCATCAATTGAAACAGATAAATGTTTGATACAAAACATGGCATCGCTTTATATAAAAAAGTAATAAAACATGAATATTAGTGTATCAGAAATGGATTATTTGAATAGATTTTAGACCACAATACGTGCAAGCTCTTCAAGCGAGATAACGCCCTCTTTGACCTTTACAATGCCATCCTGTAAAAGGGTGGTCATTCCATCTTCAAGAGCCTGGGTATACACATCATCAAATACTGGATGAGAAACAATCCGAGCTCGAAGCGCGGGCGTTACTACTAATAGCTCAAAAATACCGGTTCTCCCTCGATAGCCACGTCCATCGCATTGGCTGCATCCAAGCGCATGAAACAAGGGCATATCATCAGTAATACCCAATCGTTTGCAAATATGATCATACGAAGTGTCTCGAATCACCGGCTCTTTGCACTGAGTACACAATTTCCTAACCAAGCGCTGCGCAAGTACAGCACTTACAGACGCATTGATTAAAAATGGTTCAATACCCATATCCATTAAGCGCATAACTGCACTAGGTGCATCATTAGTATGCAACGTGCTTAACACCAAGTGGCCCGTAAGCGCTGCTTCTATTGCCACACGCGCCGTCTGCTTATCTCGAATTTCACCCACCATGAGAATATCTGGATCTTGGCGCAAAATAGAGCGAATTCCTTTTTCAAACGTAAAGCCTGCATCGGTATTTATGTGCCCTTGTGTAATACCAGGAAGATTATATTCAACCGGATCTTCCAAGGTAACAATATTTTTATCGGGAGCATGGAGCTCAGAAAGTATGGCATAGAGCGTTGTGGTTTTACCTGATCCTGTTGGTCCTGTTACCAAAAAAAATCCATGCTGTTTTTTGGTAATCGGTTTGATGATATTAAGCATCTCTTGCATAAATCCAAGCTGATCTACAGACATTGCATGCGCAGCACGATCTAAAATGCGAATCACCATTTTTTCACCATAAAGCGATGGAAAGGTAGAGACCCGAAAATCAACCGGCTTACTTTCAATCGTCATTGAAAATTTACCATCTTGTGGAAGCCGCTTTTCAGCAATATTCATATGGCCGAGTACTTTCAATCGTGAAATAACTTGCTGCATAATTGATCGAGCAATCGGATTCTGATCATAGAGCACTCCATCAATACGATACCGAACACGAAGATAATCGGCTGTTGGTTCTAAATGGATATCAGACGCCTCTTGGGATAGTGCGGTATGAATAAGCCCATCGACTTGGCTAATAACTGATTGGTCCTGTACTGCAGAAAACATCGATACTACTCTCGCTCATAATCATCGTAGGAAAGTTCATTAATCTCTTTTTCTTGCCGAATATTTGTCTCGCGCATCTCACGCGTTTGCTTAAGATCTTCTTCAAAATCAGCCCCTGTAGGAGATTTATCAAAAAATTCTTGGACCGCATCCATGATATCTTGGCGAATGCCAACGTTGAATCGAATATCATACGATACATGATTACCAATCATTAACAATAATTCCGGATCATTTGGGTTGCTCACCACCATAATAAGCATATTTTCATCAAGCTCTATGGGAATAACTGCTCGATTAAATAAAAGGTTTTTAGGAAACATACGTAAAAGAGCGTGATCAAAAAAATAGCCCAGCACATCAAATGCAGGAACCTGGTAAAATTCGGCAAGCGCAGGCAATAGATCATCTTTATCAACAATGCCTTCATCAAGCAAAAAATCATCAAAATAAGGTTTAGCTGATCCTTTAAACGCTTCATGTTTCATAAACGTCCTACTTATCCTACTTTAAGACCAATAAAGAGTCCGACTAGATAACTAATGCTAATAATCATGTTTAGCTTGATCCATTCCCATACAATCGAAATAATGCTATCCGCCGTCACCGTTTGAGCGGCCTGGATACCAAAAACCTCGTTCACTTTATCCCAATTGATCATCACATTAATTACTTCAAGATGCTGTAGTACCCCTAACCCAATCAATACCAACACACATACCAATACATACGTACTATATTTTTTCAGCAAAAATCCTGAAATAAAGCCAATACCGGCATATAATCCAGCTTCAAAAAGCTTATCTTTTGAATGGCGAATTTTATCCATAATGTTTTGCATGTTGAAGCTCTGTTTAATGCTGTCAAGCATCCCAGGAGAAGTCTGTGCTGATGGCATCACTGGGGGTGCCTCCATTGCATCCTGCATCATTTCGTTCATCATTTCTTGTTCACCCATATGCGCACCCTTTCGTAATGAGGATCAATCCTATTTTCTTCTCAGTATAGATTTTAAAGAAATAGACACGCAAGAAAATTAATAACCGTCAAAAAAAAGAGGTGCCAACTGCGCACCTCTTTTCACTATTTCAGCTTTAATACAGTCAATTATTTGATCATTAACCGTAATGCCTTACCAGGCTTAAATTTTGGAACTTTTTTAGCTGGAATAGTCATTTTTTGCTTGGTTACTGGGTTGATGCCAGAACGAGCTTTTCTCTTCATCACTGAAAATGTACCAAAACCGGTCAAAGAAATTGATTTATTTTGCTTTAATGAATTCCCGATGGTACTAATGAACGCTTCAAGACATTCCTTCACCGTTGCCTTAGGCAGCTTGGTCAACTTAGCCATTTGGTCGACTACTTTTGCTTTATTCATATAAGGATCCTTTGTTGATTACTCCGCTAAAGCAAATAAATTAGTACTAGTTTGTACCTTATCTATTGCTCTATTTTTGTCAAGTTTTCTCTATTAAACAATTAAACAATAAAAAACTCATCCCACTTTCCTCTTAGACCAGTCTTCGTGCCCAGCTTATCCTCCTTCGCTTTCAGCTACAGCGGACAAGCGCTAGCTTACTTCGGCGGACGGCTTTCGCTCTTTTTTCCTTGTCTGGGCTGCCAGCTGAAGCCAAAAGTAAAACTAGTTTTCAATTACACATGACCAGGCAAAAGCTGGTGCCGAGAGCCGGACTCGAACCGGCACAGGCTAATGCCCGAAGGATTTTAAGTCCTTTGCGTCTACCTATTCCGCCATCTCGGCAACGTTTTTTTGGAGGCGGCACCCGGATTCGAACCGGGGAATCAGGGATTTGCAGTCCCATGCCTTACCACTTGGCTATGCCGCCGCAGTTGCATGTTTTAATGAAACCTTCATTTTCTGCGCAAGCTCACGCGTTGAAATTACCGGAATTTCTGATGATTCACCATGAGACAGTTGTCGACACGATTTTTTCAAGTATGCTTTTTTCTGCTCCCCTTCCACTGGTAAGCCCTGCTGGTACCATTCAGCAATGCCAGCTTCATACACGCATACATTGCTAAACCCTTTAGCGCGTAACTTCTTTGCCCCATACTCACTACTGGTACATTGATAATTCGAACAATAAATCACTATCTGCGCATCTTTATCAATCGTATCAGCCAACTCATCAACTTTTTCAATCGGAATATTCACCGAGCCTTGTATATGACAATCGCTATAAAGCTCCTCATCGAGCACATTTACTACCACAAGACCACTCTTTTTTTCCTGCTTTTGGCCCTCCCAGCATCCGGGGAGCAAAGGCAGCAAAAAAAAGAGAAAAGAAATCCGATTCAAATATGCCACAAATGCCCTTTCAAGGCTACTAAACGCAGTATTATGGTAGCATAAAATCCAGGTTAAGCAAAGGGTATACAGAAAAAATCAACCCTCCTCACTCATCAATTTCTTCAAATCTTCAGCGCTGATTTCACGCAGCCTACCATCCCCCTCAGGTTTTTCATGGGCTTGCTCTAAATAATCCATCAGGCATTCGCCTTCGGTTGGAAATCCCTTCTGACGCCACTCAGCAATGCCCCCTTCATAGGCATAGACACGTTTAAAGTGCATATCATGAAGCAAATGCCATGCTTTCCGGCTCACTGGGCACGAGTAGCTCGCGCAATAGACCACAATTTTTTGATTTTGGTCTATATTTTGTGCATATTCGCCAAGATCATCAAATGGCACATTTATCGATCCTTTAATCCGACAATCATCAAACGTATCTTTCGATAATACATTGACCACTATTACGTTATCTGCCACGATACTCCCTTTTTAGTCCAATTAATTAACCCATTGGAAAAATCTGCCCCACCGCATACGGCTCCAAAAATCAATGGGATGTCTGATCAGATCCATGATCCACCATGAATAATCACTATCTAAAGACCAAATGCGTAACGTAATTTTTCCATGAATAAGATCTCGTTTTATCGGGCCAAACACGCGACAATCTTTACTACCTAAGCGATTATCTCCCATCCCCCAATATTCATCTGGTCCAAGTTTTACGTAAAATTCGTCCGATCCGTCCCAATAATTTCTCTTTTGAGCAATACGTTCTTTGCCGTGCTGAGAATAAATAGGCGTTCGAGGCCATAAAAGATCTGGCATCCCTTCTGCATTTTTTTTCACTAATTCTGGATTAATACGATAAAAGGGCTGATCCTCAAACGACGTACTCGGATCATATGATCGTGGTGGAAGCTCGTGACGCGCAAGCTCATATTGCACAATCTTTTGCGCACGAGATGGATCAATACCGCTCATTACTAAACGTTGCTGTTCTCTATGTGCCTGCTCTAATAAATGTGCAGGATTTTCACTCCATAAATGAATTAAGGGATATTTGTTTAAATAGGGCTCATCAAGCTTCTTGCCATTCAAATAGACCACTGGCTTGCCAGCTTCAATCGCGCCACGCACTTCGTCTCCTGGCACACCAACTACCCG
>SDBT01018129.1_pt1 | contig 11079 bp, 4 predicted proteins | sample 2277101 | NCBI WGS metagenome assembly SDBT01 (sample SAMN10404973, study PRJNA504765) | marine sediment metagenome | isolation source: marine sediment core GS10_PC15, 103 cmbsf | place: Arctic Ocean: Southern Knipovich Ridge | collected 2010 | reverse complement strand
GTACTCAGTCGATCATTTGCATCTGTAGCAGTTACTTGAATTCTTGTTGCCGCGTCCAGCCAGACTCTAATGCTGGCATCTGTTCTCGTTGTATAGACAACTTCCATCTTATGAACAGGCATATTTTATCTTTCTTTAAAATTTTTGTGTTTATATTTGATTGTATGTGAGATTTCACTTTTTAGCAGTTCCTACGCAGTTCTAGCCAAAATTTACATTTTGAGCAAAAATTTAATCATCTGATCTTACAGACCATTCACTAGACGATGACATAATCGTTCTCATAAAACATAATTTGTGTCTCCAAATCAAGCAGTAGTAGATAGCATCTAAAATACCAAATATTGAGCCTTTATCCTGTTATTAATATTGGTGTGTAGATGGCCTGATGTGATGTCTAAAACGTATAATGCAGTATATGATTAGAGATGAGTTATATTCATGGCTTGGCCATTACTCCATTAATACAGATAGAGAGCGTATTCTTGTGAATCTTTCGACAGATGGAGGAGGCATTGGCGATGCTATTTCTGCTCTTCCTGCATTTCGTCATTTAAGAAAATTAAATCCTGATAAAAACATTATTTTTTTCACATTTCCTAGTTATTTGTGCATTTTTAATAGGTGTCGTTATATAGATCAAGTAATGCCATTGGGATATTTGAAAGATATCACGGCTCTCAAAATTAGGCCTACAGATCATATTATTAATGCAGAGTGTTCATTTGAAGAATATCATCGTGATCATGTGGTAAAATCTAATATTCGTCGCATTTGTGAGATAGACAGTGTTCCCAATGACACACGTCTGGATTATGAGATAGAAATATATGATCATGAGTTGCCTATTATAGAACAAGAACAGAAGAAATTGTTGGATGCAGCTGGCGGCAAGCCATTGTTAGCAATAGCTCCAGCATATACTATGTTCTCAAGAATTTGGCAAACGTCTTATTGGGAATCGTTGGTTGACATGTTAAAATCTGATGGCTATTTTGTAGTATCTTTTGGTCATACTGATGATTTATATGTTCACAATGTAGATTTGGATATTAAAGGCAAACATCCAATACCATTAGTTCCATCAATATTAGATATTTTTGAGGCAATATTTTTAGTTAATTCCGGCATGGCACATATTGCTGGCATTAATCAAGACGTTAGAATTATTTATCTATGTATTGGTCAATTTCCAACTTCTGCACTTATACCATTTCGCCGTGGAAATATGGCACACAATATGACTGTTATAGACCATAACTGTCCACTCAAACGTCAGTGTTTTATGAATCATGTTACTGAAAGGTCAATCAACAAACAGACTCAGGAATTCATTGATCTATGGCAAAAAGAGACCAGGACTTATTTTCCTGAAGAAGAGCAAGGAATGTTAACAAAATACATATGTTGGAATTATTGTGATAAAGAAGTTGATAAATTTGAATGTTCCAGAATGATTACCCCTGAAATGGTTTATGCTGCGTTTAAAGAAGGATGAAATGAAAATTGTTGCTTGGATGACAGTTAAAGATGAAGAATGGTATGTGTCCATGGCCATAAGGAGTGTCTTGGACCATGTATATAAATTATTGATTATTGATACTGGTTCTACTGATAACACAATAGATGAGATTGAAAAATTTAAAAGCGATAAGATTATTATTGAGCAAGTAGATGGGTTTTCGGCTGAAGTTGATCAATATGGTTTTTATAACAGACCATATTGGATTAATTATATACTTAATAAGTGTCTACATTTTAATCCTGAATATCTTCTCAATATAGATGCGGATGAATATTTTCTTCCGCGAACATTTGAAATATTAAAAGCGAATCCAGGTCATGATAGTTATACTTTCAGCACATATGACCTTACATCTCCTGATGGCGAATATTTGAATCGTGTTGATGTGTTTAAACGGGATAATTTAATTTATCCTCATACGCGAATTGTCAAGGCCAGGCCAGATTATCATTTCATGAAAGATCCCAACCATCCAGAATTTGGCTATTTGCATTCTCAGGCATCCTATGACGGTAAAAATTTTATACCATGGACATTTGTTTCTGATGAATTATGTCATCTTCATTTGAGATGGTTAGGGCCAAAATCTATTCGTGATGAAATACCATCAGACAAGGGACGGGCATCTAATAGACAATTAATTGAAAATATAGATGCAATTAGCATGCATCATATAAGAAATTATGATCCCAAGCATGTCAAAGTACCACCACTGGCATTCCGGCAAAAAGGTTCGTTACATTCTCCTGTAGAAGTGGATAAGAATTTGTTAAAAGGCTTGCCTGATATTATTGCATTTATGCTTGTCAAGAATGAAGAGTGGTATGTTGCGATGGCAATTAGGAGTATTCTTCCTTATGTAAGAAAATTGCTTATATTAGATACTGGTTCTTCAGACAACACAATTTTTGAGATTAATAGATTTAATAGCCGTAAAATTGACATAGAAAAAGTTGATGGATTTTCTGTTGAACCCGATCATAATGGATTTTATAACAGGCCACATTGGTTAAACCATCTGATTAAAAAAGCATTGAAATTAAAACCAGGTTATCTGTTAAGCATTGATGCAGACGAATATTTTACACAAAAAACCTTTGAACAGGTCATAAATAATCCAGGCAAAGACAATTATACTTTTAATACATACGACATTTTTGATCTAGAAGGCAATTATATGGATGGCTCAGATGTTCATGGAAGTGAGCATCTGATCTACCCGCACACACGTATTATTAAAGCCAATCCAGATTTTAGATATGTTGCGGACAAGAAACATCCCGAACATGGGTTTCGTCATTGCCATGGAACTCTGGACGGAGAAAGTTGGTTGCGGTGGTCAGATTCTGAGGTATCAAAGGATATCTGTCATATACATTTCCGATGGCTTGGCCCTAAGGTGCTTAGAGACCCAAAAGTCAATGAAAAGAAACGATGTAATCCTCGTATTATAAATCATATAGATCCAATTACGAAAGATCATTTACGAAGTTTCAAATCCGATCAAATAACAAAGCCTGAGTCAGTATTAAAAACGAAAACTAAACTTCCCAAAACAGTCTCTCGTTTTGTGCCACCTGCTAAAGTAGTTGCCTGGATGGTCATTAAAGATGAGGAATGGTACATTTCTATGGCAATTCGTAGCTTATTGCCATACGTAGAAAAATTAGTGATCGTTGATACAGGGTCAACTGATGGAACAATAGATATAATCAACAAGTTTAATGATCCGAAAATAGATCTTGAACAGGTAGATGGTTATTCACAAGGGATTGATAAATATGGCTTTTTTAATTTGCCGTATTGGAATAATTATGCGGTAGAAAAATCCAAGAAATACAAACCTGATTATCTATTGTATACGGATGGAGATGAATATTTTACTGAAGAGGCCTTCAAGGTATTGCAAGAAAAACCAGGAGAAAATGTTTACACATATATGACTTATGATTTAACTTCAGTTGAAGGGCATTACATTGATCTGCCAGCAACAAAAAGATTTTCAGGCAGATTAGTTAAAGCCAAGCCAGAATATCATTTTATCGAAGATCATCAACATCCTGAATACGGATACAGGCATGCTATAGCAACATTTGATGGAAAGATTTGGATGCCGTGGTCCTTTGCATCAGAAAAGATCTGCTTTCTTCATTTTAGATGGATAGGACCCAAATCGGTTAGAGACAGTCTTCCTGAACACACGCCAATAGGATTTAGACCTGACCTTCTAAATGACGTTGACGAAGAGACATTAGAGCATATTAGAAATTTTGATAGAGACAAAACTAAACCACCACCATCGATGTATAAGAGTGACGATCCAAATAAATATAAAGTTGCAGAGCGTGATACAGCACGTAATCAAGAATTTGCGCTAGTAAAACACAGACAAGATCCCTCTCCCCAAAATACCAAAGTTACAATAAAAGATAGATATCTCCACTGGAAAAAAGTAACTCTTGTCCCTCATGTAGAACACAAGGTATATGTGCTGTTTGCTTATGAAGGTGGAGGATTAGGTGATATTATCATGCAGATACCTGCCTATCGCCAAATCAAACGTATGTATCCTAATAGGCAACTTGCAGTTTTTGCGGATGAAAGATATTTAGATATTTATCATTTTTGTAAATATATAGATCAAGTTATACCAAGGGGCTATGTCAAAAATGTAGACTCGCTAGCAATCACTCCACATGATACTGTTTTAGTCGCAGAAGGAAGCCTAGAAAAGAATGTTAAAAAACATATGGTTGTGTCTGAAATAGAAAGAATATGTAATGTAGAATATGATCCTAGCATGTCGCTTGAATATGAACTGTCGATATATCAATCAGATATACCCAAGATTGATGAAGCAAAACAAAATCTTTTAGATATAGCGAATGGAAGGAAATTGATTGCTATTGCTCCTGCCTTTACTTTTTGTCATAAGATGTGGACCAACACATATTGGGAAAAGTTGGTAGATTTGTTACATGATGCCAATTATTGCGTTGTGTCTTTTGGTGTAAAAAAAGATTTGTATGTAAATAATATTGATTTTGATGGAAAAGGAATGTATCCAATTAGATATATTCCGCACATTTTTGACATTTTTGAATCAATTTTTCTTTTGAATTCAGGAATGTTGCATATCGCTGGAATCAATCAAGATATACAGATTGTTATAATTGGTTCAGGGCCATTTCCAGATGAGCATTATTTCCCATCTAGGCATGGTAAAATAGGATACAAAGTGTTACTAATAGATCATAATTGTCCTAAACGACAAGAGTGTCTCAAATATGGTTTCGCGGAGGATAATAATATTAATGTAAGATATCAAGAAACGCTTGGATTAGTAAAGCAATGGGAACAAGAAACCAGAGAACCATTTCCAGAGCCAACATGGAATCATTTGCATAAATATGTTACTTGGAATTATTGTTATAAAAAAGAAGAAAGATTTGAGTGCTCCAAAAAAATAACGCCACAGATTGTTTTTGATCAATTTAAACAATCTCAACCTACCAAAGCCATTAATGATATATCTGATACTGTTGATTTTATGAAAGATATTCGTGGCAATTTTAAATCTTGCGCAATAATCGGAAACGGCCCATATGAATCAGATTTATCGGAAGAAATAGATGCATCATTTGTTATTCGTCTTAATTGCTATGTTTTAAACGAGTCCACTAAAGATATAGGATCTAAAACGCATCTAAATTTAAGTGGATTGGGAGATGATGCTATTCCTCCACCTGATCGTAACGGACCTGTATTCTGCCCATTTCCGATTCATCCTAAATATACTAAAGTAAGCAGGATAGAAGCCAAAAAAGAAGGGGCGCAAAAAATAGCCTACTATGTTAGCATTGTAAAATTGATAGACGAAAACGATTCATTTACAAAAGAATATGCAATGGTAGCTGACTTTATAAATGCATGTCCCACAACTGGTATACTGGCTATTGCTTTGGCAAGATTTTGGGAATTTGAAGAAATAATACTAACAGGATTTACATGCTTTCGGACTACTAGATCTCATTATGCTACAAGCATAATTACCATTCCTGACAAACAGCACAATGTTGAACAAGAACGTAACTTGATTCATCGATGGATAACTACAGACAATAGAACGTATGTAATAGATGAATTAATGAAAGAAACCTTAGATCTAACCACTGCTGTAAGCCACCCTGGCTGAAAGATGAAATGTCTTACTTTTGAGCTTTTTTCTTAATTGTTCAAGATAAGACTCACCTCTAAGGCATTCAAGACTATCATAGTATGGAACTTTAGGTAATCCTATTCCCCAAAAGGCACGATTTTCATAAGGCAACAAAACGTATGATTCTTTGCCCATAGCACCTGCAACGTGTGCATGTAAAGTATCAATGGTGATTACCAAATCAGCTGACCTAATATAAGAAACCAAAGTACTTAATTCATCACAAGCAGCAAATTTGACTGGAAAATCATACTTCTTTATTTCCTCAATCATGTCCTCTGCTTCAAATCTAGGTTGACATCCAAAATAATTAAAATATTTGGAATAATCCTTTAGTACTTGTGAAAATTCACCAAGATCTATAACCCTGCCTTTATTCATTGGATTTCTTCTTCTTCCAACCCAATTGACAACGACATTGGCTTTACTTGAGTGTGGAAACTTATCTGTTTCTATTATTGGCAAAGATGGTTTATCATAAACAAGATCATGGAATTGAGTTAATCTCAATATATTGATTGTATAATCTGCCTTACTAAGATGTTTTATATCAAAAATCATTGGCAACACTTCATCGATATAATCACATTTTTCAGCCAAATCTTTCATATTGTTATAAGTGACAAGCATTATGTTGCAATTATATTGCTCTTTGATTTTTCTAATTAAACTGAATCGTAATATATTGTCGCCAAGTCCTTGCTCTGAATATATCAGTAATGTTTTGTCTGTTAAATCTTGTCCTTTCCATTCTTTGCTCATATATGGTTTAACTTCATAGCCTACGCTTTTTAGCCACCCATATTCAAATACAATAATTGGTGTATCTATGCTAGTGTCTATATCTCCAAATATTCCATTAAACACATCTTTTCTGAATGCACTGTCTTCATTGTCTGCATCAATAAATTTTCTAGTAAAATCTTCTTTAAAAGAATGAGTCATTTTTTTGTCAAGCAAATATATTTGACCATAAGTTTTATCGCTCATGCCTTTGTGATAATCATGAAATTGGTTTTTGAATCCTTTAATATCAATATGTAATATCTCTATTTCTGGTTCATTTGGTTCTATAGTACTAGCTATGATTAAATGCTTTTCTGCTGAAACAACATCACCTTTTTGTGAATATATCTTACATAAGGTTCTATGAGTGAATGAATTTTCATATTCGAGTGCTAATGCTTTAAGAGCATAATCAAGTCCCTTTTGAAATTCCATTTTATCAAAATAGCAATTAGCAAGGTTTTGAAATGCTGATAAACGATAATCTGAATTGTCTACTAATTTTTCCAGCATCTCAATGCCTTCGTCCAGTTGCCCTTTAACACATAATGATGCTGCTGCTCGCAAAATTTCATCAGGGTTTTGTTGAGAATCGAACCTCTGCTGAACTTGCGGTGTGCCTTCATCATCAAACGAAAAGACCAATCCGTGTTTATCTGCTATTTCTTTAGCCGTTGGCATGATTTTTACCTCTTGTAGTCATACTCCATTATACATACATTTAGTATAATGAGTGTGATATGAAAGTATTACACTGCAAACTGCCAGATCAATATATAAAAAATGATTTATGCGATTTAGACATGGTTGAATCTCTGTTCACCAGGTTCTACAGCAAAGGATATGTTATGGAACCAGAGCAGGTAGCGATTTATAGGAATTTAGCTTCAAAACTTAGCGGACAAAGAATTGTAGATATAGGATGTGGTTCAGGAGTAGGAACATTCATGATGGCATCAAATCGTTGCTCTGTTACTGGTCTTGATATCAGTCCTAAATGCATACAGTTCGCTAGATCTATTTATCCTTCAATGACATTTAAAGGTCACGACATACTCAGTGGACCAGTTCGATATGTTGCAGATGCTCTAATAGCAGTTGAAGTAATAGAACATATTGATAAACCAGAATTATTTTTGGAAAATATGCTAGCAAGTGATATTCCTATTTTTGTTACAAGCCCAAATAGAAATAACCACACAATAGGTCAATTTAGGCCAAAAAATATTAATCATGTTCAGGAATTAACGACACAAAAATTTACGAATATGCTGCCTAATAATTCAGTAATCAAAAGAGATCCATTCTCCTTTCAGCCATTGCCAATTGACACAACTGTTACGCCAGTAGTATATGAAATCACATAATTATTTTATCCCACTAAAACATGAGCGAATGATACGCCTGGACGAGGCTGACGTGCTGCTCCAGAACTACTTGACGAGCTGCTTCTAGAACTAGATGAGCTACTTGATCTAGATGAGCTACTTGATCTCGATGAGCTACTGCTACTAGATCGTGACGAGCTGCTGCTGCTAGATCTAGAAGAGCTAGAAGATCTAGAACTAGAGCTAGAACGACTAGAGCTAGAACTGAGACTGGAGCTAGAACTGGATCTAGACGAACTACTAGAGCGTGATGAAGACGAACTAGATTGTCTTTCGCTAGAACTTGAACTTGACTGTGACGAACTGCTGCTTTTAGAACTACTGCTACTAGACCTAGATGAACTGCTGCTGCTGGATCTGGATGAACTGCTACTTCTTGAAGAGCTGCTAGACCTAGATGAACTACTAGACCTAGATGAACTACTACTACTAGACCTAGATGAACTACTAGACCTAGATGAACTACTGCTACTAGATCGTGACGAACTACTACTGCGTGATGAGCTTGAACTGCTTGAAATAGCAGGAGAATGTAAAATGAAAGTCCATACTTCGTTTAATGTAGTTATTGTTGCTGCTGTCTGTTCTCCAAAACCATATTGGAAGAACTCAGTGTTATCAGGTATTTCATCGTTATCTTCAGAAACTATTTGATTAATTGCTGATGCAGTAACATCAGTTGTAGTAATAGTATTATCTGTACTAGCAGTATCAGTCTTGCCGAACTTCAATGCTGGAGTAGTTCCAACAGTGCCTACATCAAAGACCCACTTGCCAGCAAGAATGTTGCCTGCGCCATCAATGCGAGCATCACTGGAAGGACCACTTTTCGTTCCTGCATCTGTTGTAACACCACCTGAAGCAACTCCAGTATAAGTCACAAAATTGGCATCAGATGGGGTGTTAGCCACATCATTCCATGCACCAGTAGCCAGATTATCTCCAAAGTCTCCAAAAGCTGTAGTATGATCATCGTTTTGATAAGGACCAATTACTTCATAAGTTCCAAGAAGATGAGATGCTGATTCAATTCCTACCAAGTAATAGAAACTGCCAATATGTATGGTTATATCAGAGCCATCTGCCTGGAGAACAATTCCTTCTGTAGCGCTTGCTCTTGTAGAGCTTGATGAACTGCTGCTTCTTGATGAGCTGCTTGAACTGCTGCGTGAGGAACTACTACTACGTGAGGAACTACTACTACGTGAGGAACTACTGCTGCTGGACCTTGAAGAACTACTAGAACTACTTCTTGACGAGCTAGAGCTGCTAGAGCTACGTGAGCTACTGCTGCTACGTGATGAACTGCTACTACTAGATCGAGATGAGCTGCTTGATCTAGATGAACTACTGCTACTAGATCGTGATGAACTACTTGAACTGCTGCGTGACGAACTGGAACTACTTGAACTACGAGAACTACTTGAACTACGAGAACTGCTTGAACTCCTAGACGAACTGCTTGATGAAGCAGCAGGAAGATGCAAAACAAAAGTCCATACTTCGTTTAACGTAGTTATTGTTGAATCTGTTTGTTCTTCAAAACCATACTGGAAGAACTCAGTATCATCAGGAACTCTAGTGCTATCTTCAGAAACTATTTGATTAATTGCTAATGCAGTAACATCAGTTGTTGTAGTTGTATTATCTGTGCTGGCAGTATCCGTTTTACCGAACTTCAATGCTGGAGTAGTTCCAACAGTGCCTACATCAAAGATCCATTTGCCAGCAATGATATTAGCAGCACCATCGATGCGAGAATCACCAGATGTTCCACTTTTCGTTCCTGCGTCTGTTGTAACCCCACCAGAAGCCACACCAGTGTAGGTAACAAAGCTGCCATCATCAGCAGGCCTATCGGCTACGTCGTCCCATGCTCCAGTAGTTAAGTTATCACCGAAGTCACCAGCCGATGTAGTATGATCATCGTTTTGATATGGACCAACTACCTCATAAGCCCCAGTAAAATGATCAGATGATTCAACTCCTACCAAATATACGAAACTGCCAACGTGTATGGTTATATCAGAGCCATCTGCCTGAAAAACAATTCCTTCTGTAGCGCTTGCTCTTGTAGAGCTTGATGAACTGCTGCTTCTTGATGAACTGCTTGACCTAGATGAGCTGCTAGATCGTGATGAGCTGCTAGATCGTGATGAACTACTGCTTCTAGAACTAGAAGAACTGCTTGATCTAGAAGAGCTTGAACTGCTTGAGCTACGAGAGCTACTGCTAGATCTTGAAGAACTACTTGACCTGGAAGAGCTACTGCTGCTGGACCTGGAAGAACTACTTGATCTGGATGAACTGCTGCTACTTGATCTAGATGAACTGCTGGACCTGGAAGAACTACTAGATCTAGACGAACTGCTACTTCTTGATGAACTACTTGAAGAAACAGGAGTAGGAGACGCTATTCTGCGAACAGGACGCAGCATTTTCAATGTATCTTGGTATAACTGTCTGACTTCTGCGGCAGAAAAGAACCTTTTCCACAAACCAACAAAGCCTATAGCTCCGTCAAAAAATTGATCAGTAGAATCTCGATCACGAGCACCAATAGAAAGAGGGTCTACACTAGGACTAACAGTTGCAGTACTGGTTGTATCACTGTCTTCTTGAATAGCGTTTAGGTACAAGAAATGTTTTGGGTTGGCTCCACGCAATGAAGTCCCAACCGCAAAATACCACACTCCAGGCTCAATGATGGTTGTTCCAACTAAACCATTGCCTGCTGGAACCAAAGATTGCCATTCGACTACAGGAGTGGAACTGGCAGAAATATTTAATAACCAATTACGCTGAGCGCTAATATCGTCCCAATTAGAAGCGATAGTTTGCTGATCTCCTGCATTAACACTATCCATTCTGAACCATGCAGCCACAGTAATTTCTGGACTGGCATCGTTTATGCTGTCGCTAATTGGGACAGTAGTAAATTGAGAAGAAGCTCGACTATAATCGATGGCCCAACCTAAGTCAGACTGTATCCATGTTGGAGATGCTGTAAGTGTTCCGTCGTTATGATAGCCAGATACATCATGTAGAGTATTACCAGTATTGCCTAATTCAGGAACCCATAATCCTTTAGCTCCTTTCCAAAGCCACGGGCATTGTGATTCTGCCGCATTTCTGGCAAAACCAGTTGTCCAACTGGGCTG
>SDBT01018128.1_pt1 | contig 11079 bp, 16 predicted proteins | sample 2277101 | NCBI WGS metagenome assembly SDBT01 (sample SAMN10404973, study PRJNA504765) | marine sediment metagenome | isolation source: marine sediment core GS10_PC15, 103 cmbsf | place: Arctic Ocean: Southern Knipovich Ridge | collected 2010 | reverse complement strand
CAGAGCGAGCTATTCTACCACGAGCGATTAGGCACGACACGCGCGGCGTGGACCAGCGCGGTCATAAATGACCTGCGTCGGTATACGGATCGCAAGATCGTTATCTGCGACAAGCCGCCGGATAGAGAGCGAAAAAAACGCCAGCCACACGCGCAGGACTTCGAAGATCATCTGACGGATGCGTGGGCCATGGTTACCTATTCGAGTTCGACCGCGGTCAAGGCGATCATAGAAGGGATACCGGTCTTTTCACTGGCGACATCTATGGCGTCGGTAATGGGGATCGACGATCTGGCGCGGATAGAGGAACCCGTTTATCCGGACGGCCGCATTCAATGGCTGTGGAATCTAGCCGCTAATCAATGGACGTTCAAAGAAATCGAACGCGGCCGCTGTTGGCGCGACTTAGAAAGTCTCGTGTGATGGGCTACGGCGACGAAATCATGGTCACAGGGACAGCGCGGAAAATCCAAGAGTTCGACTTCCGGCAGCGTCCCGTTGCGGTGTACGGCCATAACCGGCTCCGGCGATGGTCGACGCTCTGGGAAGGCAACCCAAGAATCCTGCCGCCGAGCACGATGTTCAAGACTAGCGAACACCTAAGACTTTTCAACGGCCCGCGCTGCCGGCCTTACGTCGATTACAATGCGATGGCAAAGCAATTCGACCGGGTCTTTCCAGGCCAGAAGTTCACGACGAAAATCCGTCACCCGGAGTTACCGTGGCGCTATACTAACTGGCGCGCGTCGCCCGGAGAGCTTCCTTGGGTCGAGCTGATGGAGCCGCGCGGATACATCGTTATCGAGCCGAATCCGAAGCCTAACGGAAACCCGAACAAGGACTGGGGCTGGAACCGCTGGCAAGCGCTCGTCTCCACCGTGAAGTGGATCGCGCATCCTTGGGTCCAATTGGGTCCGAAGCGGACACCGATACTCGAAGGCGTGACGCATATAGTGACACCGACGTTTGCGGACGCTTGTAGCGTGCTCTCGGGCGCCTCGGCGCTAGTCTCTACGGAGGGCGGCCTGCACCACGCGGCCGCGGCGCTGGATATTCCGGGGGTCGTCATCTGGGGCGGCATTAGCTCGCCGGCGAACCTCGGCTATGACTTGCACTCGAACTTATTCGAGCGGATGGACGGCGAGAGCCCCTGCGGGCAATGGGTCCGCTGCGATCATTGCCGTGAGGCGATGGCTCGGATTAGCACGGACAGGGTCTTGGAACACCTGAACGAGTTGCTGACATGATCTGGTTGACTGGAGAAGAGCGGGAACGATTCGCTACATATCTCGAAGAGTACGCGGCGAGTGATGGGGCTCTAGCCGAGCAACTGGACAAAGTGGGTCCGCATTTTCTAGCCAAGAAATATCGCGCCGAGGCACTCGCTGCGAAGGTCATTGCTGCGAAGCTCCGGGAGACTCATGAGGAAACCGTCGAAGGTACGATCCGATGAGAGCTGATCGTTCTCATCCGTGGACCTTATTCGACATCCATCTCGGGTCTTTCTATCTGAGGATCGGAGCGTAATCGAATGAAGCAGAAAACTCCTCCAACGATCCTAGATACCGCATTCGCGGCGTCACCGACACCAGCGGACTTCGCCAAGCACTATCGGAACGAGGTCCGGAAGGTGATCGAGGGCATGGACTTGTTGGCAATCGGACGGCTTGTCGCGATGTTCGACGAGTGCCGGAAGCGCGAGGGCGTGATCTATTTCTGCGGCAACGGTGGCAAGGCGGCGCTCTGTGCCGAATGGGTCAACGATTTGACCGTCGCGTTACCCCGCAGCAGGTTCCGCGCCTTTAGCCTGATGGACAATCTACCGGCGCTGACCGCTGCCGCGAATGACTACGGCTACGGGAGCGCTTTGGGGCGCATCTTCGAACCGATGGCAAGATCGGGAGATTTGCTGGTCGCCCTATCCGGTTCGGGCTTCTCGGATAACATTCTGTATGTGGTCGACGCCGCGCTCTGGATCGACGGGGTTAGAACCATTGGCGTCGGCCGCGGCGGGCCCTTGAAGCATTTGGTCGATCTGCATATCGATATCCCATCGACGGATGATGGACCGACCGAGGATGCCACTATGGCGCTTCTTCACATCGTGCACGCCTGGTTCATACGGCACGACCGAGGTGATTGATGTTTCTCGATACCGACCGAAACATCCTCTTTATCCATAACCCGAAAGCCGCCGGGCAGTCGATCCGGACGGCGTTGGCAATAACGCAGGGCCGACCCCAGCACGCCCATATCTCGTCGACTGAGTTCAAGATCAAACACGACGACATCTGGAAGATATCGACCCACAGCTTCGCGTCGCGGCTCATGCTTCACCCGCGCATCCGTGACCGCTACCAAGACCTGTTTACATTCGGCGTCGTACGGAATCCTTGGGAGCGCGCCGTGTCTCTCTGGGAATACAGCAAACAGATCATCTCGGGGCAGACGGTATTGCGCGCTGGCCTGCCGCGGGGCATGGGGGAGATCGAGAAGAACCGCGCCTATAAGGAATGTGTGACCGGCGGCTTCGAATATTTCCTCATGGAATTCTGCGACCGTTATCATTGGAATCCGTGGGACTATCTCGGTCCGGAAGGCATCGGAGGCGTCAGCGACTTCAACCAGATCGACTGGTTCAAGCACGGCACGGAAGAGATCGTCGACCGGATATACCTCATGGACGAACTGTCCGAACTGGAAGCGAACTTGACGGATCGCCTTGGGCAGACGATCAGGTTCAAGATAATTAACGCTACCAAGCACCGACCGTATGCGGAATATTACACTCGGGAAACCCGGCGGTGGCTAGCGAAACGATTTGCGCGCGATATCAAGCGGTTTGGATTTGAGTTCGGGTGAGCAAATGAAAATCTTCGGATTTATTCCGGCGCGCATGGCGGCGAGCCGCTTCCCTGGCAAGCCGCTGGCGATGATTGCCGGCAAGCCGATGTTACAGCACGTCTACGAGCGGGCGAGGGGATGCGCCGATCTTGATGACCTGGCGGTCGCCACCTGTGACGGGGAGATTTCTTCTTTCTGTTCCCGGCAGGGCTACCCTTGGATCATGACCTCCCGGAATCACACGAGGGCGATAGATCGCTGCGCGGAGGCTGCGTCAGGGTTAGACCTAGACCCCGACGACATCGTCGTGGTCGTGCAGGGCGATGAGCCGCTTCTGACCCCGGACATGATCCAAGCGGTGATCGAGCCTATCGTCTCGGGACCGCCATGGCCAGTCGAATGCACCGTACTGGCGATGCCGATCCATGACGAGGAACAGTTCCGCAATTCGGATATCGTCAAGGTCGTCACCACTAGCGATGACCGCGTCCTCTATACGTCGCGCGAACCGATCCCATATCTGAAACCTGGCATCGAGTTTTCGCGGGAGCATGGCGCGAAAAGGATCGGCGGCATCTTCGCGTTCCGCAAGCATGCCCTCGACTGGTTCGTACACATGGATCATCACTTTCTGGAACTCGCCGAGGCGTGCGACATCAACCGCATCTGCGGCAACGGGCTCGACCAGACATGCGTGACGGTGCCGTACCGAGAATACTATTCCGTCGACCGCGAGGAAGATATCGCGCGGGTCGAGGAGGCGCTAGCGCCGGCATGACCTACGACGGCAACCCGGATCGACCGATCTTCATCGACATCGACGGCACGCTTACGGATAAGCCCAACCAGGGCGGTAAGGTTTTGCTCGACCGCATCGCGTACATCAAGCGGCTCGTCAAAGAGGGCCGGCAGGTCGTGGTCTGGTCGGGCGGCGGTACGCGCTACGCAGTGGAGTGGGTCCAAGCCAACGGGCTTGATGACCTTCACGATGAATTTGGCTGGGATTCCGGTGACCTATTCGCTATCGGCAAACCCGAAGTGATCGTCGACGACAACCCCTACATTCGGCCCTTGGGGCGTATGCTCATCATGTCGCCAAAGGATTTTTTCAAATGATCGTCTACGATACCGGCCACATATCATCGGGGATCGTATGCAAGGCGCTAGCGCGGGGCTTCAAGTGCGATATCGCGACCGCGCCATGGGCACGCCCGCTTGTGACGCCGGGCGCGTTCTATGGGCGCGAACGCGGCACGCTCGATTTAGTGCGCCAGTGCGTAGTCGACGGCAGCCATTGGATCATGGCTGATAACGGCTATATAGGTCCCGGCCAATACGATGGCTATTACAAGATCAGCCGCGATGGCTTCCAGTGCGATGGGACCGGCGTCCCGAATGAGAAACGATTGGTCGATATACTAGCTATCACGGGTCAGAAGTTCGTCAAGAAGTGGCGACCTCTGACGGCGCGCGGACATATCCTCATGTGCCCGCCTATCCTGGGATATGAGCGGTGCCACTGGTTCAACTCCACGCAATGGCATCGACAAATCGTCAAACAGATAGTCAAACTGCATAAGCGCAAGGTCCGGATACGCTATAAGCCTGGTGAGAAGACGTCGATAGTCGTTCGGTCGCTTGCCTTCGATCTACAGGACTGCCACGCGGTGATTACGCATGACAGCAATATAGCGGTTGAGGCGATCATGGCGGGGATTCCGGTCTTCATCACCGGCACGAGCCCAGCCCAAGTCTTCGGCAACGTCGATCTGGTTACTATTGACGAACCGAAGACCGAGGGCGACCGCTGGGAGTGGCTCGCGATCCTCGCCAACAATCAATGGACCCTGAACGAAATCGGCGACGGCATGGCGAACGAAACGCTGAGCCAGCACAAGGTGCGATTTGAAAATCGCCGCGGTCCGCCGGAATAATGCGTGGCTTTATCTATTCCACCTTTCATGGCCAGTCGCGTCTTTCGCGGGTCAAGCGCGAGCGTCGGGAACAGAGCTTAGTTCGCCAATGGCTGTGTACGATCACCGGCCACTACGAGCGGGCTGTCGACATCCATAATTTTTACAGTCGCGGCGCGGTCGATTGGGGCCTGTGTGCTTGCCGCTGCGGCCGACGCGGCAGCAACAGAAGGGGCGTTATTCATTTTGAGGTGCCTGATGCCGATCTCTGACCGCTCGATCCCCCGCATCCCCCCTAACGCTAAATGCGTCGCCGGCGTCTGGCTGACCAAGGACGAGGAGCTTTCCGTAAAGCAGCTCACGGCACCGACTCGTAAGCTCTGGAAGCGACGAACAGTCGATGGCAAAGGGAGTATCGGATATCGGTGGGTTAGGATGGCCACGAAGCTCACCAGAGGACGGCGGGTTGCGATTGATGTCGGCGCCAACGTTGGCCTGTGGTCGATGCACTTGGTCCGATGGTTTTCCTACGTCCACGCGTTCGAGCCAGTGCCACACGTAGCCGCGATCCTGCCGTGGAACATGCCGAGCGACAATTACACGCTGCATAATTACGCACTAGGCGAACGGCTCGCCGACATCACCATGACCGTGCCTCTGGAGGCCACCGCGTACTCTCATATTACCACGCCGGAGTCCCGCGTATTGGCGGAGATCGGCGACCGCTATGATGAGGTACCGGCGATAATGCGTACTCTAGACAGCTTCGAGATCAAGGACGTTGATCTCCTCAAGATCGACGTGGAGGGATACGAACTCCAAGTTCTTAGGGGAGCCGAGCAGACCATTCGCTCCTGCCGGCCGCTTATCGTAATCGAGCAAAATGGTCATGAGGAGCGCTATGGCGTGGCCCGAGATAGCGCGCTGGCGCTACTCGTGAGCTGGGGCGCGCGAGAAGTCTACAGACTAAAGGGCGATTATTTCATGGGCTGGGAGTGAGATCGATGAGCAAGCCAATTGTGGCGCCTGGTATCACGGCTGATTAATGGCCCGCAACAAAAGGATACTTTTTGGGGCGAGCTATTCAGCTATCGAACCTCTCGGCCTGCTTCACCTGGCGGGCCTCGCGCGCGACGCTGGGTGGGATCGCAAAATACATCTGGTCGAAGACCACGACTTCGAGACGTTCTTCGAAAAGGTCGCCGACTTCCAGCCTGACGTGGTCGGGTTCAACGTCTACACCGGCAATCACGTTCAGTTAGCGGAGGCCTTCAAGAAACTCCGGAAGGATCACCCCGGCATCATGATCGTCGTGGGCGGCCCGCACGCCACCTACTTCCCGGTCGACTCGTTAGCGTATGCCGATTACGTCGTCATGAGCGAAGGCTTCGGCGCGCTCCGACGTATTCTGGACGGGTCGGCGAAGCCGGGCATCCTACCGATGGGGAATATCGAAAAGTTCCCGCGCCCGGATCGACGGGTCTTCTACGACGATTATCCGGAACACGCGGCGAGCTACATCAAGAGCCTGATCACGATGACCGGGTGCCCGTACACATGCACGTACTGTTACAATAGCAGCACGCCGGCCGACCTGGCCGACAGCCTGCCCGAGGATGTCGCCGCGTCGCTTGCCGGGTCGATGGGAATGGCTGGTCGGCTGTTCCCCAAGAACGTTCGCGATCTGGATGACGTGATCGCCGAGGCGAAAGAGATCGCGGAGAACTGGCCGACGAAGGTTATCTATTTCCAGGACGACGTTTTCGGCTTCGACGCCAAGCCAGGCGGGATGCTGGAGCAGATGGCGGAGCGCTGGCCGCGCGAGGTCGGCATTCCGTTCCACGCGCAGATGCGCTGGGAAATGACCGTCAACAATGCCGGCAAAAGGCGCTTGGACCTGATCCGAAAGGCGGGTGGCTTTGGCCTGACGCTGGCTATCGAGGCGGCGGATTACACCATCCGGAAAGAGGTCCTTGATCGAGGTATGCCGGAACAGACAATGTTCCACGGCATGGCCAACGTGGTCGAGCGAGGCTTCAAGGTGAGGACGGAACAGATCACCGGTCTTCCCTATGGGGCAACGTCTAAGCCGACAAGGATGAACCTCGACGCCGACTTGGAACTCCTCGAATTGAACATCCGCCTGCGGGAGGAAGCCGGCGGGCCGACGATGGCCTGGGCCTCGACGTTCGCGCCATACCTCGGGACGAAGCTCGCCAAATACTGCGAGACGCACGGGCACTACGAGAGCGATAACAACGACGTGAAGGATACTTTCTTTGAATCCTCGGTGCTGCGGTTCCCGAAGGAATGGGTCGGCCCCGATCTCGCGGAACTGAAAAACGATTCGAGTATCTGGCTCGATGACGCCGGCCTAGAGACATATCGAAAGCAGAACGCCGAACTCCGCCGAACGTTCAATTTCTTCATGGAGGTGCCACGCGGCTATGATCTCGCGCGGTCGTATCTGACCTCGGACGAGCCCTATACGCACGAGCGCCTGGGCCGGGAGACGGAAAAGTATCTACGCCGCCTATCGAGGACGAATATCGGTGTTGCCTCACGGACTGCAACGAGCCTGTTGAGCAGGATGGGCGCGCTGCGCCGTTACGTCGAGCGGTCAAGCCCTAGCGCCCCCGCGAAGAAAGACCTGACCGATCTCGTCCCTTATCTCGCCTGCCTGCCACGAGCACCCATGGTCGTCCACGACCTCATGAAATATGCCGGGCGCATCGACCCGGGCACGCTCTCGACGAAAATCCGGCACCATTTCTATGACAATGTTCTGTATTCCGATCCGGCGTTTGATGACGGCTATTGCGACGTGATACCGAACTGATGTGGAACGACGGACGGACTCTGATAATCAAAGACCCGGAGGTCGAGGATTATTTCGTTAACCTGGAACCCGAACCGAGCTTCCGCCACTATCGCAAAAAATATGGCGGCGATTTTGCGCGGTGGTATGAGACCGGCCGCGTCGTGGTCATGGACAACGTTCCGATAACGCCTGATTATGAGATGCTTTGGAAAGTCATTTTCCCCTATGACAACAGGAAATTAAAAAAGATAAAGTCCGCAGAATTTTTGAAGCCGATCAAAGGCAAAAATAAAGAAAGTCATCCCCTCGTCCGGATTTTCGGTAAGGACATGGAATTAGCGAAAGCGTTTCAAGCAGAGATCGCCCGCATCGATGACATATTGATGAAGGCAGCCGTGGAGCTTTTCCCGCGATATGGATTCATTAAAGACAAAATCACCTGGCGTTTCTCGGTAACGCATACTGAGGGCCTCCACTTCGATGTCTATCACGGATATGAAGGCGAACATATCCTCCGAATATTTTTTAACGTCGATTCATTCCCCCGAGTTTGGTACATGGGCGAGCGCGCGGAAACCGCTCTATCAACCCGTCTAGATGACTCATGGGGCAATGACTCGAACCTTTGGAACAAACGCCTAACTAATGAATACGGGGGCGACTGGCGTGGCGTAAAGCCAAGCGCCTCACCGCAGCACGTTGTCATGTTCGCCCCTGGATCGATGTGGATAGCCCATAGCCAATACGTTTCACACGGGCCGCTATTCGGGCGAAGGATGGTGGCCATGTCAATAAACGTTGATCCAAAGACGATGCAGACCCCCGACCTGTGTTTTTCCAATTTGCCGTCGCGAATGCGACGACGATAACCTGAGAGGAAAACTAAGATGGCACCGCAGTTTTCGGTACCGAACGAAACAAGCCAGCGCGTCAAGTTCTTCAAAAATGTGAACCCTGCCGAGTTCCTCGCGTGGCGCGCGGAAAGGCAATCGCGTCCTTTGAAACGGGGGAAACCCGTTCAAGCTGATACATACCGATGCGTGGTACAGGCGATGGTCACGATGGTGGGCGCTCGGTCGGTTGTCGAGATCGGAGTCTGGGACGGCTTCCTCAGCCGGCTGCTGGCGGCCGTGCCTGGCGTCGACTTGACGGTCATCGACCCCTGGGCCCCGTATCAATACTACCCCAAGAATCTCATGGACGAAGTCGCCAAGTCGGTCACCTCGTGGGCGAATACGATGCCGAACGTCCAGGTCAAGCGCATGCGGTCGCTTGATGCTGTCCATGACTTCGAGGATGACAGTATCGACTTCCTACATACCGACGGCGACCATAGCTACGAACAGGTCGTCGAGGAAGTAGCGGCGTGGATTCCCAAGATCAAGCCGGGCGGCTTGATCACCGGCGATAACTACGAGGGCGAAAAAGTACGGCGTGGAGTGGACAAGAATCTGCCAGAGGTCAAAACGCTAGCGAAGGGCCGCGTCTGGTGGTACCGAATTCCGCTCCAATAGGCCGATGTATGTGTCGGACGATATCATCTTTATTCACGTCCCGCGTTGCGCCGGCACCACTATACGAGGCGCGTTAACGGCGCCGGACTCGTTTAAGTCGGGGATTCCTCCTGGCGCTAGAGCGCACGATAGCGCGATCCGCGCCAAGGAATTAATCGGGAAAGAGGCCTGGGAACGGGCCTGGTCGTTCACCGTGGTTCGCAACCCCTGGGACCGGCTGATTAGCCTCTTTGAACTATGCCGGTCGCCGGGGAAATCTGGTGATGCCAGTTACCGATTGCGGGCCGGCATCCAACGTCATGGCCGTAATGACCCACCTCTTGAAATACTATGCAAAAAAATTCACACGCGAGGTTTTGAGTGGTGGTTGCTCGATTTCTGTGAGCGCTATGTTTGGAACCCGTACCGTCTAGACGAGAACGTCCCGCTCACGCGCATGCCCGCTTGTCACTGGGTGTATGATAAAGATGGGGCGACGCCGCTCGATAAAGTCTTTCGATTCGAGACAGATATGGCAGCTATACGCCGGGAGTTAAAAGTGCGACGCGGTGCTATTTGGCTGCCGAACCAGAATCGGAAGGCCCACGAGCGGGCCACTTATTTGGGCTCAAAAACACTTAACCGTTTGGATCGGTCCGAATATTTCTCGACCAAGCGCCTCAATCGTTGGGTCGAGGAGAACTTCGCGCAGGACATAGAGGCCTTTGGGTATAAGCGCTAGCACGCCCTCGCGTTTAAACCAGGGTATCGTTCTTACATCGCCACAGTGCGCCGGAACCCACGCGGTCATCGGGCTCTTGAAGTCTCTGGGCTTGACGCTCGCCTGCCGGCACCGCGACGGGCTCTGGTATCCTAAAAATGCAGCTAAGCCCTCGGTTGGCACTCCCATCACGGAAGGCTTTCCTCGTCTTCTTTCTGCGGGCGACTTCGCTACCGGGCATTCTGGCCCTTTCCCGACTGGGAAATCTGTGATCTGTAATCTGCGTGACCCCCGGGACATAATGATCTGTTCCTGGAGGCGACGTTATGGCCATTATCGCCTATCTACATGGCTAAATAGTCGTTCGGCTTTACGCCGCGCGCAGGGCATTCCGCAATATTGGGACTGGCGTGGCGAACGCGTGCTGAGGGTATGGTACGAGGACACCCGGGACGAAGAGAACCAGCGACGCATCGCGGCCTTTTGCGGCGTCCCGTGGCAACCCACCGCGTTCTACGGGCGCGGTAAAACATGGTCGGGCAGCCCATCCCACTGGGAAGATCGTTTCGATAATGAGTGCGCCGAGGCGTGGGATCGGTTATGGGAGACCCTGACGGGATTGCCCTGGGCCGATTGGTGGAGAGAAAACCATGCGTAGGATGTTCGCACTCTTGATTGCTTTGCCGCTGCTGGCGGCTTGTGATGACGATGCTCAGATCGCTTCGCGCAATCTGTCCAAGGCGGCAGATATGTTCCATCGAGGGGCGTTGCTCCATCGAAGGTGTCATCTTCAAGCCTCAGACTATTGTTCGTGGGCGTGGGTCTCAGCTCTCTGTGACCTGTAAGACCGGACCCGAGGCGTTCAAGAAGCACTTTCTCGGGCTGAGCGACAACGTGACGTTTTTCGCTGAGCAGCTTGAGGGCAAGGACGTGAGCGTGTACCATTATCGTCGAGATCGACCGTCGAGTCATTTTCTACAACGGCATCACAAGTGAGTACATCCTGTCCCGACATTGACTTCCGTGGCGACCTGGATGAGCTAGTCGAGTGAACTCGCGCCCGATAACAGCCGTTCCATACATGATTGGCGCTGCTCTAATGCTGATCCTCGGTGAAGCCGCGCCGCGACCAGAGGGCGTTCCGTACTTCCTACTTTGCGTTGTACTAGCGAGCCTAGGACTGCGCGAAATATGGCTAAGGTGGCGCGAGCCACCACGCAGAAGAAAAGCGGGGCGTTAATGCCGTGGGCTCGATACGCGGCTACATCGCGCCCACTGTGTTAGGCC
>SDBT01018127.1_pt1 | contig 11080 bp, 16 predicted proteins | sample 2277101 | NCBI WGS metagenome assembly SDBT01 (sample SAMN10404973, study PRJNA504765) | marine sediment metagenome | isolation source: marine sediment core GS10_PC15, 103 cmbsf | place: Arctic Ocean: Southern Knipovich Ridge | collected 2010 | reverse complement strand
ACCTAACCGATCGCAACCGATAAAAGAAGTGCCCAGCAAAACCAACATTACAACCAATAACATTTTCCTCATCTCACACCGCCTTTCTGCCCTATTGGGCAAGGTTAGAAAAACTTGAATAGTTTTAGAAATCCAATCGTCCCGCCAGTGCCCACAAGCGCGGCGCCCAAGGCAATACCAATCACTAGCCCCTTGGCCTGCCCCCGCCATTTATTTACCTCATCGGCGGTAGGGCAAGACAACTGATGCAACTTAATTCTCGCGGTGAGCGTTTCATTGAGCCGCTTGATTATTGTTTCGCCGACTTCAAACGCAATATCTTTTATGATTGCCTTTTCACCAGCTTCAAAGTCCACGCTATGACTCCTGATTACTTATACGGCCCTTGTTCAAAAATAGCTTTTGCGTCCGCCGTGCCCTGGACAATAGTCTTAGCCCCAGTGCCGATACGCACCCGGTATATGTCGCCGGTGAAGAAAGAGGGGCCAAAGCCCTTGCCGATGGTTGATGCAGCAGTGTCAGTGATGTCCTTGGTTGCCGATGCGTCTGTGGACACCGAGGCCCCGTTGATCAAGAGCGAAGCATCTGAGCCAGTACGTAGGACGCTGATAAGGGTAGGGGTATTGTCAGGTACTGCCCCACCGGAAAGGTTGATGCGGTTAATATCCGCGGCAAACGTGATTGTGCCCGCGTTGTGTTGTATCCTCCAGCCTTCATTGCTATCGTCACCTTTTTCGAGGATGGTTTCCGGGTCAGCCCCGGTATTGGAGATAGATACCCAAGCATGAATCTGGAAATCTGCTGTGCCAAAGACAAGGCTGGCTGCGTTAGCCACTGATACATAATCATCGGTTCCGTCAAACCAGCGCTTGCCAGCAGTAAAGCTATCGCCTGCCCCACCAGAGTTCGCGTAGGCATTGCCCCCATTATCGGTTACGTCCCAACCTGCGTTGGTAAGCGCCAGATCGCGGCCTGCCGTACCTTCGCCGTTATCAGCCGTGCCCGCGAGCGCCGCATCCTTGCAAAACCAAAAGGCGTCCAAACCGCTTTGAGTCAACCATGCTTGGGGGTTCTCGTGGAATCGTAGGGCGTCGGCTATGGTAAGGGGTGTATCTAGTCCACCCCAGCCTATCCAGTGCATCCTGCCAGTAAAATCATTATTACCAGAAGCATCAAGGCCAAAGCCCTGATAAGACGGAACATCAGCAGCAAAAGTATCTTGAAAAAACGCCTGGGCATTGCCCGTGGCAGCAACCACCTGGCCATTATCCCAAAAAGTTATTGTATCACCTTCAGCATCGATTTGTATCAGGAGACTATGCCAGGCGTCCTGGGCCAGTGCTGCGTTGGTCGTGAAGTATGTCGAGCTGTGCGCGCTGCCTCCAGTTCTTGCATACACTCGCAGCTCATCGGTTGCCTGGAACCTTGCCAGAATTCGCGAATTAACTGTGTTGTTGTGGCGTTCTGTATAAAGAACCCTAGTAGCAGCAACGTCAGCAACATATACCCGCATGGCCAGAACTGCGTAGCGATGACCGCCTAGAGCGTCCCACTCAGTAGTCACCGCAGCCTTGTCATCCGTACCGTCAAAATCAATAGCAGGTGCACCAAAGACCGTGCCGGGATTGGTCGTGCCCGCACGGTCGATGATCGTACCCTGCCGCTGAATGGTCTGGCCGGTTAGCTTCCAATCGCCAACCAGACCGTCGGGCATGAAGGCGTAGGCTGGGGCGGCCAGCAGAAGAACGAGAATGATTGTCAGTAGTTTTTTAAGCATTGTTACCTGATACCTTGTCGTAAGTTTCCTCAAAAATGTCGGGTTTGCAGGGGTAATGCTCACCCTGCACGCCTGTAACTATCCAATCGCCAGGACACACAATATGTCCTCCTTCGTGCGTATCTATCCATCCATGAATGTGAAATATTTTGTCGCACTTCTCGCACTTAGCTATCCCAGAAGTGTCAGGTCTACGAAAACGACGGACTATCTTCCCGTCAGTACGAAGAAAGTTTGTTTCGTCGTCTTCAACCTCCTGAATATCATCCTCAGGATGATCTCCATTCTTGAACCACTGGGTTGCTTCAATTACTATTGGTTTCTTGCGATATTGGGCCATTATTGTATCCTCGCCAAGCGACCTTCGACCCCGGCGGTATCAACAAAGTAGTGCAGGGCTGTTCCACTGGGGATGGTAATCTCTATTTTTTCGCTCGCCCCAACAGACCAGATAGCGTTGGCATCCGTTGTGGCGTCTAAAATGCCTAGATAGATAACGCCATTGACCGCATGGACCCGATAAGTTGCCAGAGCTACCACGGTTACGGTGTAGTTCGTAGTAGCGGCAGTCCCGGCCCCGGCATTGTCGAGGTGCTGACCGGAAGCAGCAATAGCCCGGCCTTGCGTAACAGCATTGATGGCATCAAGATTTACGTCGTCAGTTGCGAATGTTACGCGCTGCGTGCCGGTGCTGATATTGCCTGCCCCAGTTGTTACCGTAGCATTCGAAGGCGACCCCACCTTGCTAACCCGCACTGTATTGGCGACGTTGCCAGTGATTGATAACTCAGCGGCATTGATAGAATGAAGCCCTATCTCGTCAAACAGAACAGCCGTGACCGTATTGCCAGCCGCGTCCATTGTGACGCCAAAGGCCACATAGGTAATCGCCGATAAATCTAATCCCGTCCCAGTTTGTGCGCCGCTATGCAAAGAAAAGCTAACGTGATTCCACAGACTAGTCGAGAATTCGTTAGGGTCAATGCTGTACTCGTTATAATGGCTAGCGCTAGTGCCGAGCCTGACGAAAATAGCGCCCACATTTGTGAAGTTTACATGTTTTACATAGACTTCAACTAAGCCCGCACCCGATAACGCTGCCCCGTCAATAGATGTAATCGTTTTGCCATAAGATGCCTCAGTAACTGTACCGGCAGATTTCGTACAGTTCAGAGACAAAGCACTGTCATAAACGGCGCTATGAGTTGTCGATGTTGCAGCCGCGGCTGCGTCAGCGCTAGCAGTCCAAGTTGGCGTGGTTGCCTCAAGCGGATCAATGTCGATATGCACTTGGTCCGACGCCACATATAACTCGCCGTGTTTGCCGACTTGCCCGGGTGAGTACTTACCATCGGCCGACAGCGCCGCCGGACCGTCGTTGCGAACAAATAAGGTCAAAAAGCCTTTGTCGCCGCTGCCGTGTACGGTATCTTCGTAATACTGTATCAGCCGACTAGTGCCGATCGCTGCGACAAAGACTGGCAGCAACACCAGCAAAAGAATAAATGCAATCTTTTTCTTATTCGCCATTTCATTTCTCCTTGTATGGAACTAATTTGTTCAAAAACTTTTGTCGTTTCTTACATCCGCCGCAGGGGGATATCCGGCCCCGGCTTACTCGGCGGATGAACTTCGCTACTGTGTCGCCCAAGCCGCGAGATCGCTGCTCGACCCGCTGCAATTCTTTCGTCCAGGGCTTTCCTTGCGGACAGTCGAAGTCCACACTTGGCACATCGTAGTTTTCCGCAATGCTTGTTCGCCATTTACGTCCTTCTTCTGATTGCCAGCGGCACGTCGGGCAGTGTACTTGGCTTTGGCAATGGAATGAATCAAAAAAACTTTTCATATTGGCGCTATTGTTACTTGACCATCGGCAGAATAATTAGTAAGGACTCTGCAAGAAGTACTACAGTGGCAACTTTGGTCGGGATCGCCGGCAATGGCTTCGCCGCCGCCGCAATCATCTTTGGGCGAATTATCTGGGTTGGAGGGGAAAAATCCCGCCTCGGTTTCAAGTACCCAAGACTTAAAGCTGGCGTTTCCACTCGCCCAATAATAAAACCATACTTGCCATTTCGAGTCGCCAGACCGCCACATCTCAAGATGATATCTATCAAGCGACTCTGAATCATCTGCGGCTCCGGGGCAATCTTCGCTATTCCAAAAATACATATTACCGTAAGCACCTTCTACATCCAATATCCAGCGGCACTCGTTAGGGCTGCCTCTCTGTGTTACTGTATACGTCCCATTGGGCGAAGGAACGCCTGATTGCTTGCCACTCGTGGCAAACGCATTATAGCAAACATCGTTACAAACAGAAATACCACTAATAACGAGTTGGTACTGAGTATGTTCTGTGCATGCGGAACATTTGGAGCAATCGCCAATACTATCTTTTGCTAAGTGATCTGCTGCATCTCCGGGAGATTTCAATAAATGCCCGTTGGCGCCTTTTCTTAAGTGTACCATTATGGGCACGCCACTGGAACATCGATCTCGTACCGCGTTTCCGCGCCTTTCGACACCAACATGCCGCGACTATCAAGGGTCAGCAAGACATAATAGCCATAGAGCTTCTCATCGCCGTTGTGATTATATACTACTCCCGTCATTACATTGAATGTTACGCCATCCTTACCACTAGCGGGCGATTCTCGATTCCATGTATCCGCGTTTGCCGCTTCTGCGCCTTCGGGTGTTCGCCCGATCTCGTCAGGCGTGGCGTAAGTGCCAAACTTAGTTCCACGCGGCATCGCCTCTATTACCCGAGCCATGTTCAAGTCAATATTGACGCCATGGCCGGTTTTGTTGACCTTGACAAAAGCACTGCCTGCCAAACCCTGCATCTGGTTACAGGCACGCACCATATCATTCATAGCGCGAAGAACAGCAGCCGTTGGCGCAGTTGTGAATTCAGGGATCATACCGGCAATCCTCCAAACGCAGTTGCGTTATAAATCTCAACCCACTTCTTGCCAGTATCCTCAACCAAATTCTTGAACGGCTTGCCTGTGCTCTTGTCAATTAGATACACACGTGCTTCCCATCCTTGCACGTTGTCGCTATAAGGACGCCAGCCGAATTCGTATTGCACCTGATACGTTGCGCCGTTGTCTGTACTGCGTCCAGTGATTGACATACACAGCCAGGTTTTTGCGTCGCCACCATGCCAATAGGCGCTGTTGACCATGCCGACATATGCCATCGCATCTGCTTCAGGCGAGCTAGAAGATGAATGACTAAAGCGTAGCGTGTGAGTTGGAATCAAAATCGGCACAGTAACGCCCGACACAATTATATTGTCATCGGTGTCGGGATACTCGCCGTGCGTTTCCGCAGTTGTCATTGTAGTTGGCGTATGCGAAACTATAATTACATCGCCATTTTTATCCTCATTCGTTTCTGCCGAAGTAAGCGTTGCGCCCACCTCAAGCAACGGGTCGGTTTCTGGGGGAAAAGTAGCGCCCTTGCGCCTATATTCCAGTTCTGTAGTGCCGCCGCGCAGACTTGTAATCTTTGGGGTAATTCTAACGCATTGATGATCATCGAAATCTGGCTTCCGTAACACGGGATGAATATCATACATGCCCACGGCTACTGCCGCAATCATATCTAATAGTGTTTGATCTCGTACCGCTTCGGTGCAATTCTCGGAAAACTCACAACTATGTTGCATCGTTGCCCGATACCCACCATTGTCTAATTGCAAGGCGTGCGAATCGGGAACAACGCCTTTATCTGTTACTACTAGAGCCATTACTAATTCCCCAATACTGGGCCTTGTGTTCGCGTATTTTCTTCAATGCTCTTCAACGTTTGGCCTTGCTTTCTACTTTCTTCTAATGCCGGATCAGTCTTGCCGCCCAGTGCCAACGCCGCAAGGTTCATCAAGCCGCCGAACTCTGCGTGCCCCCCCTCGCCCTCTTTTGTCTTAGTCGCTCCGAAAATCTGTTTACGGCCAAGCGCTAATGCTTTTTCTCGTTGCTCAACATCAATCAACCCGACCCGAATTGCATCGGATAGCATATCGTTGAATTCGTCAAACTTTTGCTGCGGGGTCTTGAGCATATCGACTATTTTCTTGCCAAACTTTTCAATATCCTTAGTTGCCTTGAAAGCCCCTTGGCCTGGGGTCTGAGTAAGTGTTTCAGTTACTCTGTCAAGGCGATTCGGGTGGCCGAGCCATGCACCGGATGGAAGGGCGGCATCGCCAATCGTTGCTAGTGCGGCATCGCGCACTGCTTTAAGTCGAGCAGATTCGGCTTTGCCTGCGCCGCTCAACTCGCCGTGCATTCTGTCTCGCACATCCTTAGCGGCCCGTACCATAATGTCGCCAACTTGTTTAAATGCCGGGCCGATAATACCCTGGGCATATTCACGTTTCGCCTGTCTTAGTGAGATCGAGAGTACTTCTTCCCCGGTAAATCCTTCTGAGAACTTTGGCGCGCGCGGCCCAGACGCCGGCCCGAATATACTTACCTCTGTATCAAATGTGCCGCCCCTTTGTCTAAATAACTGATTCGCTCTCCGTTCAATTCCATTGCCCCCGCCAATCCCTTCTCTAATTCCTTTCCACATTCCTTTTCCGGCGGCTATCGCCAACACAATCGCGGCCTTCACAAAACCTTTTAGTAAGATCAAAATCGAATCAAGCATCGTCTCCCATTTCCCCTTGAAGTCTGTGTTCTGCCAGAAGTTTTTCAGCTCACCCGCGAAATATCTTACCTGAATAACTGCGGCCTGCGCCCATTGCCCCCACTTTACTTCATTCTTCTCCAACCACTTATTCAAGCCGATCAATCCGCTTCGCGCGTCGCCGATCATCGAGGCGCCAATCGTCTCGGCAACGTTCTTGATATTGCCCCACATTCGCTGCAACTGATTCGCGTACTCGTTGGCCGTTCGCGTGGCATCGGTATTGGCGTCAGAGGACGACGCAATGATAATATTGTACCTGGCCTGGAGTTTCTCGGCGGCGGTCAGTTGCTTAGCGGTTTTGTTCAAGCCCATAGCTAACGCGGCTTGTTTGAGCGTCGCTTCATCAATCATAATACCATACTTGCGTACCGTTTCGTGGTTGCCTACTAAAGCAGACGTAAAGTCGCGCAGCACGTCCTCGCTGGCGACGTTGCTAAACGAGCCTACGTCGATTGCCAGCTTGACGATTGCCTTGGACAGCTTGAACGCATCTCTGCGAGCGAAGCCCATCGGCACGAGAATATCCTGAATGCCGGACATCCATCGCTTGACGTCTTGACGCGCGCGACCTACGGCTTGCCCGAAAGTCTTTGCCCAAGCCGTGGCTTGTTTCGCAAACTTACCGAATACAACATTGAACTTACCCTGTATCTCAATAGCGTCGCCAGCCACATCGATGATTCGCTTCAGGGCATAACCAACAGCAACGGCAGCGGCGGCGGCCGCGATCGCCATGCGTTTGAACGATATCTTATTAAGTATTCGCTGAATACCCGTGGCCGCAGTCCGCACGATGCCCTTAGCCTTGGCTAAGCCACGGCGTAGCGTTTTCAGGTCGGGCCTGATCTCGACTTCTGCTGTTAGGAAATTCATTTCTTATTTAGCTCGTAAAATAAAACCCTACACCGCCGCAAGCAATCAATCTTGTCAACAATGTCTAAATGATCCATCACTCGAAAATATGCCGGCACATCAACATCAATCGGCTCGCCCATGCCTGCGGTAATGATTTGATTGCGGCAAAGCAGAAACACTTCTAGTGCTGCGGCATTTCGATCCTCAAGCGACGGCTGACAAGTAATGCACGGCGCATCCTTGTTTTCGATCTGCCATGCTGTGCGGCAGTCCTCGCAGTCTGGTTTTGTTTTCAACCATTCTGCGAGCTTGGCAAGTTTTTTTCTTCGGCTTCTTCTTCGGCATTCTCGGTATCGCCAAGAGTTTCCATACAGCGGCCGACGAATGATGCAAACTCTACTGACTTGCTCATTAGAATCATCTTGTTTTCGCGAGTACACTCAACGTTCACCTTACCGTCGATGTCAACCTTTCGCCAATCGACAACGCAGAAATCCCAGAGCAGCTCGTCGTATTTCTTGTTGTCAACGATCTTGTACTCATAGCGATTGCCGCGCTTGTACTCCTTGCCAGGCTTGGTAGTCAGCCGCTCAAGACGCCGGACATCCTCGCCCGCGCATACCCGCAGGCAGACGCCGCCATTTTTTTCGTCGTCGCCGAACCAAAACCAAGTGCCGTCATTCTTTGTATCAAACTTCATCTCTCATCTCCTAATTAGGGTTGCTCAAGTTCCAGTTGGCCGCTAACCGTGAACGTCATCGTGATCTGGGCAACGCCGCTAGCCTCGTGCGTAATCGCATCAGGGCACAACGATAGCCAGATATTCGACGCGGGGCTCAGTGATTCCTCGGGAGTATAGTAATCCGTCGTGTTAATAAAGAACTTTGCGGCGTCGTGTATATAAGTCGTCCCCGCATGGAACTTAGCAACAAGAGCCGCCCATACAGCATCATCGATATTAGTAATTGCCCCGGTAACTACCATCTCGCCGCCTTCAAGCATTCCAGGCAGCTTCTCAATATAATCAGCGTCGAATGTTTCCGGCGCCTCGATTGATCGCCGCACGCCGCCGCTGTGCGTAAACGACATTGCTCCGGCCAACGCCGAGCCACCAATGTCCACTTTTGCCAATCTTCCGGTTATTGTGCCCACCGCCATATTATTACTCCTTAATCAGTTTGGTCTAGTAGGCAGCGATACAAGATACTTTCTTGCCACACTCCCTTGACTTTCGCCGCCGTCCTTTGTTCGCGTAGGAAGAATCCGAAATCGCGGCCCTCCACTAAAAAACTACACTCATCAAAAATAGCATCAAAAGCGTCTGCTATGCGTTCTGCTGCATTTACTTCTGTGCGGGTATCCTGGGAGAAAAAGTTGAATCGAATCAAAAAGTCTTGCGCCCGCGAATCAAAGCGCGGAATCTTCGTGTCAGTTACCAGAGAAAAAACAGCATAAGGGTATGCCGTGTCCTCTGGCGCTTCGGTATAAAACAAGCCCGTCACGAGCCCAACAAGCTCAAACTCGCCCTCGAATTTATCGTATATTGCTCGCCGCAATCGTCTCATCGTGCAAATAACTTTCTGAGTTTTTCCTTATTCATCATAACCGCCGGGACGAGAAACGGCTGTGCAGGCATTCGCGAAGTACCCATCTCCACGTGGGGGGCATAGTCCACCGCCATCGTCCCGACAAATCCGCGTAGGCCTCGCCGCCGGCTCGTGATTGAGCCTTTCAAATAACCAGTGTCGACCGGGACAAGCAAGATCGCTTGACCCTCGACAATCTTAATAGCCACCTCGAGCTTATCCTCTACTACCCGCCGCGTTGCTCGCATAAATGCATTTGTGTTGTCGCTAGTTATTTTCACTGTATAGCTCCACGTCGATCTCCAGGTGACGACTCATCGACATTGGATTATCGACCGCGACAACCCGGTATGTTATGCCGTCAACAACCAGCCGGTCAGTAATCAAAACATCGGAGCCGGATGCCAAATATACGCGGCCCATTACCTCGCGACGGTCCTGGTCGCTTACCTTGGCCTCGCCAGCCTTCAAATAACGGAAGCGCCCCTTGAGCGTTTCACGAAGTACGTAATCTTTGATGATCCCGCCGCCGCCGTCCTTTGTATCGGTAGCACGAAGAACACCGATGTCTTGCGTTAGAAATTGACTAAACAAAAAGCACCTTTCGATATGGCTTTAGTGAAGTCAAGATATTCTTTGGCCACTCGGTCGTTGCAAACACATAGCCATAGTCGCCGATCCGCTCAGATGATACGCCGCCGGGGTTCTGCAACAGAAATCCAATCATCCGAATAATAGGCAAGTTTAGCCCATCGTCGAACGTGCTAAAGTCATCGTTGCAGTAATCCTGAATCCACTCAAAAGCGTGATCAATCAGCGCAGTAATCTGGGCGTCCCGATCAGTATCGATGTCGGTCAACTTAAGTGCAACTTTCACGCCTGCCGTTGTTACAATTGCCATGTCAGGCTCCTACGCTGGATCCATATCGACGGTGATGGTTACGATAAGACCCTGCGGCGGATCAGTATCGCCATCGGTTTCATCGACGATGATCATCAAGACATCGCCAGCGGCAAGCGTAGAATTAGCGAGTGTTCCGGCCTCGATAGAGTAGTCTGCATTACCGCTATCGATTGTAATAACGGCCGTGAGAAACGTAGCGCCAAGCCCACCGCCGTCTTCGGCTTTTTTCAGATCAATCGTAACCGTACCCGTCCCAGTAGGTGCATCCGGGCACGATGCCTCAATCGCCACCAGCGCCCCGGCAGTCCGGCAGATAAATACCGGGCAACCCTCGCCAGTAGTATCAGTGACGTTGGCGCCATCCTGCTGTTTATAGTTGATCGCGTGCCGGTGCAGCATCTTCGCGGTTGCAATAGCAGCGCCTGCGCCAATAGCGGCGTTGAGGATTGTGCCGGCGGGAATTGTTAGTGTTTTGCTATTCAGATTCCCATTGATATACTGGTCACCTTCTAGTCTTGAGGCTGTCATTGTTCGTCCTCCACTGCCGCGACTTCTTCGTCGATTGCAGCAAACCGCGAAAGAACTTCGCTAGCAGCCACAACCAAATCACTTTTGTTCGGTCGCCCTACGGGCTCACCATCATTCTCGGCAAGAAAGGCGAGAAGCTCTACCTTTGTCGCTTTATAAGGATTGAATTTTTCGACCTGCAGAGCTTCTGCTTTTTCCTTCTCAGGCGAACCAGGGAACCGGGCCGTCTTGCGTTTATCGCCGATGGCGTACTTTTTCTTGCCGTCGAGTCCTTGTTTGGTGCAGATTTCGTCGTTGTCGAACTCTGCGGGCAACTCATAACGTTTTCGTTTGGCCATTTCTTCGGCCAGCATAAATCCTGCGAGTCCCATAGCTACCCTTTCTATTGCGTAAGCGCTACCAGGTTCGTGCCATCGCCAGCGTTACCCATAACTATCCAACCAACAGTGTCATCCAAATACAAAACAGAAAGCTGGTCAATGTCGTCCGTGAAAATAGCAGTTACCCAGCCAATCGCAGCCGGCTTTGAAGGGACAGATCAAGTCAGCTTCACTTCCGGGGGACGCCAAACCTTGAGTGATTTCTTGTTGAATCTCAGGTTCGCCTTTCTGGGCCTGGTCGACGTCACTATCGACACCAATAAAACCCGCACAATTCCCAAGGGTCAGTTGCAGGGCACACTGACCATCGGATTGTATTTCACTGTGGAGCCACTCTAGAACGCTATGC
>SDBT01018126.1_pt1 | contig 11080 bp, 9 predicted proteins | sample 2277101 | NCBI WGS metagenome assembly SDBT01 (sample SAMN10404973, study PRJNA504765) | marine sediment metagenome | isolation source: marine sediment core GS10_PC15, 103 cmbsf | place: Arctic Ocean: Southern Knipovich Ridge | collected 2010 | reverse complement strand
GGAGACCTCGGGATTAAAGCACGGATATAAGAATTAGATGGTGCTTATTTATCATCAATCGTGTAGAATTTAGGTAACCAGGCGATTATTACCATATTGCTCACGATAATGGACAAAGGAAGGAGGAAAAATGGGCGACAGGCTAAAGGATAAGGTGGCGGTTGTGACCGGGGCGGGTTCAATAGGTCCGGGAGTAGGTAATGGAAAAGCGACATCGGTCTTATATGCCAGAGAAGGTGCCAAAGTTGTTCTTGTAGACATAAACCCTGAGGCTGCTGAGGAAACGAAAAGTATCATTGATGGGGAAGGGGGAGAATGCATCACGGTCCAGGCGGACGTGACCAGGTCACAGGACTGCAAGAACATTATGGATGAATGCCTCAGCGCCTATGGCCGGATTGACGTTCTGCATAATAACGTGGGCATTGAAATACCGGGCGGGGTGGAGGATATGAGCGAGGAAGACTGGGATAAAACAATGACGGTTAACCTGAAAAGCATGTTCCTCACCTGTAAATATGCCGTTCCCCACATGGTAGCAAATGGCTGCGGCTCCATAATCAATATCTCTTCTATCAATGCCATCAGAAACTTGCCGTATATAACCATTGCTTATAGCGCCTCAAAGGCGGGCGCCATCGCCTTTACCAGAGAAGTAGCGATTCAGTACGCGTCAAAAGGAATCCGGGCCAATGCCATATTGCCCGGTATGATGAACACGCCCATGGTTGTGGCTGCCCTCACCGGTGCTTTCGGGGGCGATGTGGAACAGATGATGAAAACGCGAGACGCGATGTGCCCAACTGGAAAACAGGGGGAACCCTGGGATGTTGCCGCGTTATCGGTATTCCTTGCTTCCGACGATGCGAAATACATAACCGGAGCTGCGTTGGTCATTGATGGTGGTCTGACGTGTATGGTGAAACCGTTCTGAAGTTAAGGCAATAATGCCATATCGAGGGTTGCGGCACTCATGGCAGTAGCCATATCTGCCTTTACTGCACATCTCAACGACGTTATAACTACGTCTAATCTTGCTCAGGAGGAACGGTAAAACTTTCCTTGCTGAGGATATAGCGCGCAACCTGTATCGCCTCGTCTGATTCAAAGCACTGCATAGTCTGGACTTCGTTCAGTATATCAACAACTGTTGCCAACTTTGGATTGTTCTGCAATTCCGGTATAGCAAGAATACTCTGCATTGTTAATTCGCGGGCTTTTACAAGGACAACTGGCATCTCCTGTAAATAACAGGTTGCTTAAACCAAACAATATTTGGAGCTATACCCGCTGTAAAGTGAAATATCACTTGACATATGTCTTATAATGTGAATAACATATGACAGATGTCACTATATCGATAATTTCAATTGTACAGGAGACTGCTGAAGAATGATTTTCATTTGACGGAATCGCGGGGAAGACATTTAGAGAGGAAAAAGGCAAAAGATATTACCAAAAGAGCGGAAAGTTGGCTGGCACAACTGCATATACCAGAGGGACAGAGATGAAAGATAGGCACAAGACAAAAGAGCAACTTATAAATGATTTGGCCTTATTGCGTGTAAGGATTACGGAGCTTGAAAGTGTGGAAGCCGAGCGTAAGCGGGTGCAGGCGCAAATAGAGCAGGCAGCCAAGGAATGGCGCACAACCTTTGACTCGATTACCGATATGATTTCCATTCATGACTGGGACTTCCGGCTCACCAGGGTGAACAGGGCATTTGCCGATGCCTTCAAGATGAAGCCCAAGCAGCTCGTCGGCCAATACTGTTACAAAGTGGTACACAAGACAGATGAACCTGTGCCCGATTGCCCTGTTAAGCAGGCAATAGAGGATGGAAAGGCGCATCGTGCCGAGTTCTTTGAGCCCGGTCTGGGGATGTACCTTGAAGTTTCTACATCGCCCATCCGTGATGAGAAAGATAAGGTGGTAGCCTGCGTTCACATTACACGCGATATCTCGGAGCGCGTGAAAATGGAGGAGCAACTCATCATCACTGACCGTCTGGCTTCGATTGGGGAATTGGCTTCAGGTATCGCCCATGAGCTCAATAACCCGCTGACCAGTGTTATCGGTTTCTCTGATTTGCTGATGAAAAAAGACATTCCTGCAGAAATAAAAGATGACCTGGAATTAATACATAGAGAAGCCAATCGCACTGCTCAGGTGGTAAAAAATCTCCTGATATTCGCGCGGAGGCATCCTGCAGAGAAGCATCCGGTAGATATAAATAAAACTATACAAGCGGTGCTGGAGCTGCGCGCCTACGGGCAGAGAGTACAGAATATTAAGGTACGTATCCGATTTGCCCCCTCTTTACCGGAAATAGTAGCTGATGGCTTTCAACTGCAACAGGTATTCCTCAACATCGTTATCAATGCCGAACACTTCATGAGCGAGGCGCACGGTGGAGGAGCGCTTACTATAACCACAGAACATGTGGATAATATTGTACGCGCTTCATTTATCGATGATGGTCCCGGAATTGCTCCGGATAGCATGGGGCACATTTTTGACCCATTCTACACCACAAAAAAAGTAGGCAAAGGCACCGGACTTGGCCTCAGCGTCTGTCATGGTATCATAACCGGACACGGCGGCAAGATATACGCGAAAAGTAAATTCGGTAATGGAGCTACCATTGTCGTCGAATTGCCCCTACAGGCTCCAATTAAAGTTGAGTGATAGATGCAAGATACCAGCCGCAACGTTAAAAAAATCTTAATAGTAGAGGATGAAACATCTATCATAGAGCTTTGTCGGAGAGTCCTCACTGATTGCGGATTTGAGGTGGACACAGTCTCCAATGTAAAGGCCGCATATGAGATGATAGAAAGGATACAATATGACATTTACCTCATAGACATGAGGCTACCACAGATTGATGGCACAGAGCTTTATCAGTGGCTGGAAGCAAAACACCCGGAGCTATTAAAAAAGGTCATATTCACTACAGGCGATGTTATGAACAGGGATACGCTGGATTTCTTAAAGAAAAACAAAGCGCCTTTTTTAGAAAAGCCATTTTCGCCGGATGAATTGAAAAGCATAATTCAGCAAGTAATGAATAATAATACGGTGTAATTAGATATCGTATTTATGAACCCTGGTATTGTCCCGCTTGTCCTGACAATGCTGAAGTGTTGTCCCGGCAAGGTTCAATTCATAAATCAACTTGTCATTACAAAGCTGCAACCACCCGCAGTTCGTTATCCTGACCAACTGTATTTCCGGGAATTTATAATAATATTTAAGACTGCGTTTAATTTTATGTGGAAGTCCTCATGATAAATTACCCCGCTTTATTTAAGTGCTATAATTATTATGGGGCAAAGGAGGGGAAATTATGGCGCTCATTAATTCAAAGACAGGAAAAATTGCTAAGGTTTACTCCGTTAAAGAACTGGAAGAAGCTGCCAATATTATGAGGGGTTACAGCCTGATTGCTTTAGGCGCCGCAGGTTCGGGTCATTCTGGTGGAACATTATCGCTCATGGATGTCTCTGCGGCACTTTATTTGCATGAGGCAAAGCTGGACCCCCAAAATCCCTTCTGGCCGGACCGCGATAGAATATTCTGGTCAGCAGGGCACAAGGCACCGATACTGTACGTCAGCCTGGGTATGGCGGGGTTCTTTGATATCGACGAGGTGGTTACTCTTCGTAAACTCCATTCACCGTTTCAGGGTCACCCGCACTGGCTCAGGCTGGAAGGTGTGGAGGCATCCAGCGGTTCGCTGGGACAGGGGTTATCCGTTTCCGTGGGGGACGCCCTGGCCGCCAGGCTGGATAATAAAGATTACCGCGTATATTGCCTTATGGGTGATGGGGAACAGCAGGAAGGTCAGATTTGGGAAGCAGCTATGGAAGCCTGTCACTATGGTCTGGACAACCTCTGCGGAATCGTTGATAAGAACCGACTGCAGATAGACGGGCGTGTTGATGATGTCATGTGCATTGACCCGCTTGCCGAAAAATACCGCGCTTTCGGATGGCATGTTATTGAAATCGATGGTCATAATATGGAAGAGATACTCAGTGCTTTCAAGGAAGCGAGAGAGAAGAAAGGCAAACCGTCCCTCATCATTGCGCACACTACCAAAGGCAAGGGCGTTGACTTCATGGAAGACGTATGTGGCTGGCACGGAAAGGCACCGACCATCGAGCAGATGAGGGACGCCTTAAAACAGCTGGGACTCGATACAAAGCTCCCCGTGGAAAAGCTGCTTAAAAAAGCGGCAGCCTACCAGGATAAGGTTACCCGGGAACTCGAAGCGAAACAGCCCAAATTCTCACAAAATTACTTCTGGAACTCCGGAGAGACTATGAAAGCTGAAATGGTACCTACACGAATGGGATTCGGCAATGCCCTCGCCGAACACGGCGACGACCCCAGGGTGGTCTGTCTGGGAGCTGATATCTCTGACTCTATAACCATCAGCCAGTTCTACAAGGGCCACCCTCACCGTAACGAGCGCTGGCTTTCCATGGGCATCGCAGAGCAGTCGGGGACATGCGTTGCTGCCGGGCTGGCTAAGGAGGGCAAATTACCCATCTTTGGGACCTATGGCGTCTTTGCCTCGGGGAGAAATCTTGACCAGTTAAGAACCACCGTCTGTTATGGCAATTTTAATGTAATGATTGCTGGAGCTCATGGAGGTGTCTCCGTTGGGGCTGATGGTGCCACCCACCAGGCACTGGAAGAACTGTTTCAGATGTGCGGTTTGCCCAATATGCATGTTGAGGTCCCCTGCGATGCCGTGGAGACCAAGAGGGCAACCGAATACATGCTGTTTAACGTTGTCGGTCCCAAATACATCAGATTTGCTCGTGAGGCGACCCCTATCGTAACCTACGATAGCACTCCTTACAAGTGGGGAGAGGCCAACGTTATCCGTTTCCGGCAGGTACAAGAAAAGTTCATAGATGCGTTTGAACGTTACTTGGCTTCCGAGTATGAGAATGAAGACGAAGACATCGCTATTATAGCCTGTGGGCCCTCAGTAGCGGAGGCGATGAGGGCGGCCTGGATTCTGAAAACAGAATATAATCTGGAAACTAGAGTGGTCAACGTACACACCGTGAAGCCGCTTGATGAAACAGCCATTGCCAGAGCGGCCAAAGACTGCGGCGTGGTTATCACTGCCGAAGAGCACCAAATCGGTGGCCTGGGGAATTTGGCTGCCGCTGCCATCGGACGCTCCGCAGAAGTTTACGGCACGCCGGTTATTATGGGAATGATTGGAGTACAGGACCGCTTCGGCGAGTCCGGCTCGCCGTGGGAACTGGTAAAAGAGTTCGAGGTCTCCGCGGAACATATCGCCGCTAAAGCGAAATCGCTGCATGAGTTAAAATCGTCAAAAGATTAATATTTTAGAACGATACAACTAATTGCCAGGATATAAACTGGAAACGAAATCAGTATATCAATTAAACTTGTAATCATTATTCGGTGATAAATCTGTGATTGCTAAGAATTTTTAACCCGCTCAATGTTAGCTATAGAACAAGCAATTCTGGATTTCGTCAGCAACACCTACAACCTGATAGGTTGGCCGGGTGTTGTCGTCATGATGGCCATAGAGAGCGCCTGCATCCCCCTGCCCAGTGAGATAGTAATGCCTCTGGCCGGCTGGATGCTCATCAAGGAGAAATCTCTCGGTGTTGCCTATATCTGGGCAGCCGGTGCCTATGGGGCTTTGGGAAATGTGCTTGGTTCGGCGCTGGCCTACGGGGTAGGTATGTGGGGAGGGCGTCCGTTTCTCGAAAAATACGGCAAATACATCCTGATATCACACCGCGACCTGGACCTCGCCGACCGCTGGTTTTACCGATGGGGAAGCTGGTCTATCTTCATTTCCCGGCTATTGCCTGCGGTGCGCACCTTCATCAGCTTGCCGGCCGGGATAGCCCGAATGCCCTTTATAAAATTTCTTTTCTACACCTTCATCGGCTCTTTCATCTGGAGCCTGGGGCTGGCCTATGGAGGGTATCTGCTGGGTGAGCACTGGGAGCAGCTACGAACCATAATGCGTCCTTTCGACCCGATTATTATCGCGATGGCCGTTATCCTTGTGGCTTTCTATATTTATCGCCATATAAAACATAATAAACAAGCGAAAAAAGTATTATAATGAGATTTACCGACTCTGGTTATGAAAGGGGACTGCTATGAATTCGCGAGAGAGAGTATACGCTGCCGCTAACCACAGGGAACCCGATAGGGTACCCATATGTTTTGGGGGCGCCGGGGGAAATTTTATCACCGAGTGTCCACCAAATGGCCGGGTTTGTTCCGAGCTTTACGAATACCTCGGCCTGAAAGATGCCGAGCCAATCAAGATAACCGATGTATTTACCCAGCCCACGAACATCGACCCGCGGGTGATACAGAGGCTCCATTCCGATATGCTCTGGGTCGGATGCAACCCGCCGCGCGTAACCGTTGAACCGGACGGCTCCAAAACCTGGCCGTGGTTCTGCGGCATGCGCATAAGAAAAGTGGGTTTATACGATGAACCGTTTGATTTTCCCCTGCGGCATATGACCACCAAGGCCGACATCGATGCCTATCCCTGGCCGGACCCCTCGGTAAATATCATGGATGGCGTTGTGGAGAGAGCAAGATATCTTCACGAGGAAACAGACTACTTCGTTGTGGGCAGGTGCATTTCGGCCATGCTGCCTTTCCTCGGCTATGCCTTGTTCAGCGGCATGGACAAATGGCTTACGGACATAAAACTGGACCCCAAATTCTACCACCAGCTATCGGAAAAGCTCCTGGAAATCGGTCTGGCCGTCAATGAACAGTTCTTCGGGGGCATCGGCAAGTACCTGGACGGAGTCAACGTCATGGACGACCTGGGCACCCAGGAAGCGCTTTTCATGTCTCATGACGACTATGTTGAGTTTGTTAAGCCGTACACCGCGGAGATAATCAAGAATATAAGAAAACACCTGAGGCCGGAGGCGAAGATTATCATACACAGTTGCGGTTCGGTATATAAAGCGATACCGGACTTAATCGAGATTGGGGTGGAAGTCCTCAACCCGGTGCAGCCGCTGGCCAGGAACATGGAACCGTGGCGATTGAAGAAAGAGTTCGGCGACGACATCGCCTTTCTCGGTGGCTTCGATATACAGCAATTGCTGCCTTTGGCGACGACAGACGAGGTAAGGGAGGGAGCGAAAAAGCTCATCCAGGAATATGCTCATGGTGGAGGGTTCATCTTTGCCACGGCACATAATATTGAGCCGGATACCCCACCGGAAAATATCGTGGCGGCCTTCGATGCGGCATATGAATTCGGCAAGTATCCGATTTCAAAACCCGGTGGAGAAAGCTATGTTGAATTCATCAAAGGATTGAACCTGCAGGGGCGTAAGCTGGGCATCAGAGGACCGAAATAAAGCCAACCGTTAAAAGAGATTCTGCATGTGAGAGGCACGCGCTATCCTTTCATCTGCTTAACTATGTCCAGGCAGAGATTGTAAAACAGGGCCTGATCGATTGAATAGAGCATTATATTCGCGCCCCGTTCCAAGGCCGCCTTGGCAGCCCTGGGGGTGAGCTCAGGCCAGGGTATGGCCATGGTTGGAATGCCGGTCCTATTGCCAATCTCTATTACCTTATCGAAGGCCTCCATTATAAATGGATGGTCCCAGTCCACGACCTGCCCGGGCTCGGTGAGGTCCTGGGCCAGGTCCCCCCTCCCGAACCAGACCGCATCAACATTCGACTTTAATTCCGCGTAGATTTCCCCTAAATTATCGAAGGCTTCCTTATCCTCCAGAATAGGAATAACCATCGTCTGCTGACTGGAGTGCTTCAGATAATCGTCCCAACCGCTTGCGTGGTAACTGGCGGCACGAATTACAGGGCATATGCCACACTTGCCCTCCGGAGGATATCGCACCGCGGCCACCGCCCTTCTGGCATCCTCCCTGTTCTTTACGTGAGGAACGATTACTCCCTGAGCGCCGGCCTCTATCGATTGGCGAATGAGGCTGGGATTGTTCTCCGCAACTCTAACCACCGTGGTGATACCGGCGGCATCGGCGGCACGAATGCAGTGTTCCATTGTTTCAACATTGACGCGGGAGTGCTCCATATCAAGCATATAGAATTCGAAGCCGGTATAGGCAAGGATTTCTATCATGGAGGGATTGCCGGTATAGATTTGCATACCGAGAGGAACCTGCCCTTTTGCCAGCGCTTCCAGGATGCGGTTTTTCTTTGGTCTGAATGCCATTATCATTTACCTCCTGTCGTAGTATTATGTTCGGGCGAATTGCGCCTGTACCGGCACTGATTCCAGGCTCTTGCGTAAGATTAGCACAGAATCATTTCAAGTCCAATGTTTTCGGAAATCCTTTTATCTCTTTCGTCTCCGGCGGTCGGAACGTCCTGATTTTGCTCGTCTTTTTCCCGCACTCGATGATTCCCTCAATCATTTTCACCGCCGCCACCACCGGGTCGATTACCGGTATGCCCAGTTCCCGCTCCAACTCCCGGTCAAGCCCGACCATGCCGGCGCAGCCCAGGCAAATCACTTCAGCTCCGTCTTCTTCCACCGCCTGTTTTCCCGCTTTCAATAAAGCATCCCTGGCCTTTTCTCTATCCCTTTCAAAATCCAGGACAGGTACATTGGTGCATCTAATCGAGGCGCATCTGCTTTCCACGCCATATTTCCTTAACAGCGCCTCCCTATAAGCGGTAAACCTGTCGAGCACAGACAGTATGGAAAATTTGTACCCCAGCATACAGGCCATATAGAAAGAAGCCTCGGCTACACCGATAACCGGAGACTCGGTAAGTTCCCGGCTTGCGTAGAGGCCCGGGTCGCCAAAGCAGGCGATGATAAATCCATCGAAGTTTTCTTTGGCACCTATCTTGACTTCTTCAATGACCCCCACGGTCGCTAAGGCCTCATCATAAAAGTCCTCAACGGAAATCGGCCCGCGCCTAGGGCTCACGACCACCATTTCCGTGTCGGGCCGGGCACACCCTCTGGCGGTTTCTTCAATGGACCTGGTCATTTCCAGGCAGGTATTCGGGTTGATTATCTTGATCTTCATCGCTGCACTATAATCTCATACCATTTTATCTGTATAGAAATCAAGTCAAACTCATAACACTGATTTTATTACCAATTACTTCAGGATTCAATGCTGCATCGAATTAGTCAGATGGTACAAGCGGGTTAGGATAAGGGTGCGGTGAAAGAGGTATCAGGGAGGGCATTTGGCACATATCGACCTGAACAGCGTGGTGCTTAAATACCGGTCCCCTCTGTCAGGCAGTATCACCACAATTGTGCCGGAATACAGGTCTTTGGCTATCCGCAAAGCGGCCGCTACCGCGGCACCGCTTGACATGCCGACAAAAATCCCTTCCTTTGTGGCCAGCAATCTTGATATCTCATATGCCTCGCCGTCCTCAATAATGACCTTTTCGTCCAGTCTCTCCGGGTGATATATTCCAGGAACAATCGACTCATTCATATTCTTGAGCCCCTGTATCGTGTGTCCTTCTGTCGGCTCAACACCAACGATTTTGACTGCTGGTTTCTTTGCCTTGAGGTATTGCCCCGCTCCCATAAGCGTTCCTGTCGTTCCCATGCCGGCAACGAACACGTCGATTTCTCCCTCGGTCTGGGTAAGGACCTCAGGGCCGGTAGTTTCGTAATGAGCCAGGACATTGCTGTCATTGTCGAACTGGTTGGGCATGTAATACATTTCCGGCTGGTCACTCAGTGCCTGATGAGCGGCTCTGATGGCTCCGTCGGTACCTTCTCTCGCCGGGGTAAGCACAGTTTCAGCACCAAACGCGGTCAGGACGAGATGTCGCTCCACACTGACACATTCCGGCATGAAGAGTTTTACCCGGTATCCTTTTGCCGCGCCTATCATGGCCAAGGCAATGCCCATATTCCCAGAGGTAGGCTCAATGATTGTCTTCCCTCTGGTAAGTTCCCCGCTCTCCTCAGCGTTTTTAATCATGTAATAAGCCGGACGGTCTTTGACCGAACCTCCGGGGTTATTTCCTTCGAGTTTTCCCAGAACCTTTACCCGTGGATTCCCGTTCAAATTAGCCAGTTCGACCAGAGGCGTGTTCCCCACGGTATTCAATATGCTCATCCGGTTTATTGCCTTCACTGTCTTACCGTTCATTAGACAATGTCCTGCAGGCGCAATTTGCTCGGTAATATTCCGGCATTAATTATAGAAGGATTAAACGTGATTGTCGAATCAAGGTCGCTGCAGAAATATACGTTTAATGAAATGAATTATATGAAGATAGACTTTTTCTCTTTGCTGGCTCCTGGCCTGGAGCCCGCTATCCTGAGGTCGTCAATACGAGCCTAATCCCCCTGGCTATTCAACCTCGACCCGGCCAACAAGTTTCGCCACCTCTTCACGGTCATTGCAGGAGGCAAGTAAACTATCACCTCCTATTAAGCCTCTCCGGTATAAATCGATTAAGGAGTGGTCAAGGAGCATCATGCCCGAGCTGGCCTGGGTGACTATTGCGTTGGGCAACTGATGAATTTTACCTTCGCGGATGATGTTCTTTATGGCTGGACTGGCCAGCATAATTTCTACCGCAGCGGCTCTCCCGGAACCGTCAGCTCTGGGGACAAGTGTCTGACACAGAATACCGAGGAGCAGGGACGCGAGGCGGGTCTGAGCCAGATGACGCTCATGGGTGGGAAACAGGTCAATGATTCTCTCTACAGCCTGTGATGCGCTGGTGGCGTGACCGGTGGTAAGAATCAGGTGCCCCGTTTCTGCCACGGTGAGCACGGCGGCTGCGGTCTCTAAATCTCTCATTTCGCCTACCAGAATGACATCCGGGTCCTGCCGCAGTATATGTTTCAGCGCATCGGCAAAGGACAGGGTATCATTGCCTAATTCACGCTGGGTGATGGTGCACTGGTTGTTTGAGTACATGTACTCAATCGGGTCCTCAAGGGTAATCACGCGTTTGTTTTCCGTTGAGTTCAGGTAATTTATCATAGCCGCCAGCGTGGTTGATTTACCGCTGCCGCTGGGCCCGCTGACCACCACCAGTCCC
>SDBT01018125.1_pt1 | contig 11080 bp, 21 predicted proteins | sample 2277101 | NCBI WGS metagenome assembly SDBT01 (sample SAMN10404973, study PRJNA504765) | marine sediment metagenome | isolation source: marine sediment core GS10_PC15, 103 cmbsf | place: Arctic Ocean: Southern Knipovich Ridge | collected 2010 | reverse complement strand
CCTGCATCACCAGAGAGCGTAGGTGGCTCACCAGCGATATCGCCTCCTGCAGGTTCAGCTTACCACCGTACTGTTTGAGCTGACGAATAATATCCTGACGTTGGAGCTGATGTTCAGAGAGGGTTTGGGTGGGATCCGCAAGGGGGTCGAGCAGGGTCCTCAGAGGCAACACACACTCGTCTGGAGAGAAGCGCATCTTCTCGATGATCGGCTGCAGCTTGTAGAGGGGGTCATCCTCCCAGGCTATGTAGCCGATGCCTTCGGGGGAGGTGAGACGGAGGTAGTTGGGAACGTCTTTCTTGGCCATCAGAAAGGCCCTTCATCGGCGTCATAGATGTAGTTCCGTGCAATCTCACACAACGCGACGAATACAGCATCCTTGTCACGCTCCAGCCGTCCTAGTTGGGCATAGGGAACAAGGTCAGGATGGACGCGCTTCTCACGGTCATACTTCTCCCCGAACACCCAGCCCATACCGAGATAGGCTTGCATCCAACTCCCGTGCAATTCCTCCGGTGACGTAGACCTCTGTGGCCCACATTGCCGTTCGATGACGGCGAGGAACTGCACACGGAAGTCCTCCTCGCGCTCAGCCCAAGAAACGGGAACGATAGGTGCTTTCGCAGCGATAGCGGCAATCCGTGCTCCCTCATAGACAAACTCGGCCCTACGCTCAGTCAATGTGCTCATGTTTCTCCTTCTCCCCTTCGGGCGTGATGGCGAGGGCACGAACCACCACCGCATCTTCATAAATGTTGAACAAAGTCTCTGCCGCTTCCGGCTCATCCCTGTTCTCGTGGTAGGGCTTCGTGGCCTCTATCAGTCGCTTCAAGAACGGGGTGAACCGCCGCAGCTTCCCCCGCGCATCGGCCAACTGACGCTCAAGGCGTTCTTGCTCTTTAGAACCAAGCAGTACAGCGGTGTGGAGGCCATCACTAACACGCCTCTCCTCGGTCAACTGGCGTTCTAGGTCAGCCTTCGTTTTCTTCCACGACTGCATCATGTGGCCAACATCAGCGACATTGATTGAGCCAGGGTGCCCTTGCTTCTTGGATAGAGCACCCAGCCTTGATTCCACAGTCTCGCTCATTCGTCCTCCTAGTTATCCCATTGCCATGGCTTGTTGCAGCGAATACAGCCGCCCCAAACGGACTGCCATGTACCGTCGAACACGTTGCGGCCCGTCACCACGTTGTCATGGACTCCGAGCCGGCATAGTAGTTTGCCGAGCATTATTCATCCTCCTTGGTGCTGCGCAGGAGGGCACGGCCCTCATCACAGTTGCAGTCGTTCACACGGATGTCGCTTTCTCCCTGCGCTGCGGATTCACACCAATGCCGCGTTCCGTCAGGCTCCTGCCACGAAAGCGCCAGAAGCGCCTTCCTCAGCTCATCCCGCTGCCCCTGCGCCTTCTCCAGCGCCTCCAGAGCGGCGGGCAAGTCCGTGCGGGCGTGGGCTATGAACATTCCATTAGCCCGGCGCTGCATTTCGTCATGGACTACTGGCGCAGTTCGACAGCCGCAACCATCCCCAGGACAAACAGAGCAGGTGCCTAAGAACGCGACAATGGTCTCGCCATCTTCACCCCAAACATCACCGTAGTACTTGCAGGGACAATCTGGGTCGGTGCCAGCAACATGGGCGCACGGCACCCACGGCTCAGCCGTCGCCGCCTCACACCGCTGCTTGGCCGCTTGTATGTCCATCGTTCCCTCGCTCACGAAGCAGTTTCTTTATCCGATGGCGCTCTCGCATCATGGCGAGGACGGTGTCCTGTTCGGGATCGTTATCTCCGAAGAGACGGGCGAAGGGACAATCGTCAGCCTTCCTCTCTCCAGCGGGAATAACCACCCACTTCCCGTCCTCGTTCTCCACCTCATCTTGGGGTGGTGGACCCGGGCAGGGGATATCGAGGTCGAACTCCGGCCAGCTGCCGATAACACCACCGCCGTATTCTCCAAACTCGGATTCGATACGAACGGTGACCTTCAGGTCGACGATGCACATCTGGCAGCGGTGCTCGTAGGTCTCGCCGCCGATGAGGTCGTAGCAGTCCGGGTGAGCAAAGTCTTGGCCACGGCCGTCGCCGGCGCCGCGGGAGGCTCCCTCGATCGGCAGGTGGCAGTAGATGCAGATGGTCACTTCTCGTGCCCTGCCTGCTGCAGGTCGTAGCGGAGATCGTGGCCCCAGGCGGCGCAGTAGATCTCCCCGATGTAGCGGTTGAAGGAGGTCTTGTCCTTCTGGGTGTGGAGCTTGAACGGCCAAGGCTGGTTTCCCTCTGTCTCAGGATGCCGGTGCGTTTTGAACCAGTCGATGACGAACTGCTTAGCCGCTCGACCTCGCACCTTCTCCTCTTCGGTACCCCGCAGCTCTGGTGTATCTAGCCCCCATAGCCGGATGCTGTGTTCGCCTCTGGTCCGAAAGCCGAGGTCGATGAGCATGTAGTAGGTGTCGCCGTCGACCACCCTCACCAGCTTCGAGCGGTACCACCAGATGGGTTGTAGCATTGCCATTATTCTTCCTCCTCGTCTCCGTGGTTCCAGTCGGGGAAATGTACTAGCCCGTTGGCCAGCTTGCCGGCATCGATGCCATGAGAGTCGACTATGCCTGCCCAGTAGGAGGGGAGGTGAAGCCCCATCTTGCGAGCGTGCATGGTATCGGCGTAGGTGGTGCCATCAGGGAAGTCGGCCTGATCGCGGTAGATGTCCTGGAAGATGGACTTGACCTCCGCCAGCAGCCGGTTGTAGCTACGTTCCCGGAGCCGTTTGGCATCGTGGCTGCAGACCCAGATCGGTAGCTCTTCGCTGACGAATTCGGAGCCGAAGAGGATGCTGCAGACGCTGATAGCGCAGGGCTGTGGAGTCCGACGGGTTGTCTCGTCTTCGCTGATGGGGAACAGTGTTCGTCGATCGGTGGGCTCGCGCAGCTGGCCGGTCATTCTAGCCCGTACTTGTTGAGCGTACTCAGCCTCAGGGAGAGAGCGGTCGACGAAGCCGCTGGGTAGGATGCAGAAGTGAGTGTGGACGACGAGGGTCTGGTCTTGGTCGTAGGATCTAGCAACCGGGTAGCCCTCTGTGCATCTACAGTTCATGTGCTTCCTCTGAAGATACGATCCAATATGCTCATCTAATCCTTTCTCACTAACAGGAACCGGTCATCATCGAGATAGTGCTCTAGGATGGTCAGCACAAACTCCTCCTGGAGGCCTCCGTTCCCGCATCCTACCATAGGGATAGCAACCCGCTCTCCGGGGTTCGTCCACTCGGCCAGTTGGATGGTCGATTGTTCGATCAGGTCGGGGAGGGCCGGAGCTTGCCAGGAGAGGTGTGGTGTTTCTAGGTTAAGGGCCTTCACTGGGAAGAGGACCAAGGGGCCCCAGAATCGCACCTCAGGGCCTCTGGCGACCATGTGGCGGCACATCTCACCGTAGATGCCTGGCAACTCAGGGAACCGGGCCTTGGCCTGGGCAGCGATTCCACGTCCCATAACGTTATGGCCCCGCTTCGTCCAGCCGATGTTGGTTGGCACGGTGACGAGGTAGCCCTTGTCGAGCCAGCTCCAGATGTTGCCCTTTGCTGTCTTCACAGGTCATCAGCCAATCGGTATCGAATCCTCTGGCTCGATAGGTTCAACTTCCTCTCCCTCTTCCTCTTCCTCAGGAGGCAGTCCGATCCCCTCTACAGGCTCCACCATGACGGTTCCCTCGGGGATAGTAAGTTCGATCGTCCCTACCTCGTAGCCCCAGCTGGGAGGGATCCGCACGTTTAGCTTGAAGGAGACCTCGTCCCAGCGTAGGGAGGGTTCTCGTGTTGTCACCCGCATCGTCCCATCTGCCCGGACGATCAGCCATCGCTTAAGTGTTACCGGCATTACAGCAGAACCACCGTGTCGACGACGTTGGAGTCGAGACGCCCCTCGATCTCTTTAAGAAGCTCCTCAATCTTTTCCAGTTGGTCAGGGAAGGAGGGGCTCGCAGTCTTCTTCACTTCTTTGTCTAGTTCAGCCATTCGTGTCCTCCTAATCTAGGCCGATGCCAGTTGCTCATTGGGGATCAGGTGCTCGTCCTGGGTCGTCCCGTGGCCCGTGGGCTGGCTTGGCTTTCGGAGCGGACTCCCTCTTCACCACTTCGAGCTGAGGCTCATCCACAACGAACGTGCTGTAAGGATTGCCGTCCTTGCTTCCCTCGGGCTGGATAGATATTCGCACACAACCGTTCAGCCATTCTGTGCGAGCGACGGCCGTTCCTTCGTTGCCGCTGATCGTGTCACGGACTACCTGTCCTAGTTTGATCTTAGCCATTGTTTCTCTCCTCTCATCGAGTGGGTCTCCATCTGTTACTACCTCGGGCTTCTTCCCCCAATGGCGGAACCAGTGGTGAACCTGGAGCAGCCAGAGCGCCAGCTGGTCGGAGTCCGTGGCCGACTTTAGCCTGGCTGAGCACTTGATGCAACGAACGATCACTCTCCCTCCAACGGCACGATGTGAACCTCTATTCCGGCCTTGATGACCCTCCTGATCATGTCCCAAGTGCCGCTGCTTTTGGGCGCGGGGAATGCTAGGAGCAGATCTGGTGGTGCCTCATCAAGCATCTGTTGGTTTCTCCGAGCACCGGCCGCTTTGCAGACCCGTGGGATATTGCCAGCCTTCGGTTTGCATCGGCACCAGTCAGGATGGTGGTCGTACCACGCTGCAGGGAAGGACTGCGCGGGGATGTTACTGTCGTGAGCCCATCGGGCAACAAGGGCGTCGACGCCCCGCGCAGCACCGTGGATGATCCTCGATGGCTGCTGTCGCCTTAGCGCTCCTAGGATTTTGGTGTTGTCGTAAGAGCGGTTGGGCGCCCGGGTGCCGGAGACGAGGATTCTCATATGAAGTACTTCAGCATGTCCGGCCAGTCGGTGAATCGGATGCCGCGGTCGTCGATGTAGGCTATGGCGTTGGGCTTCTGGGCCGTGACCTTGAACGGGAACCCGTAGCTGCCGTAGCCTTGGTTCTTCATCTGATCGGTCAGCCAGTTTATGACGGCGTCCTTGTGCTCAGGCTCATTGGCCCTTGCTGTGAAGATGACCACTTCGTAGCCGTCATCGATAAGTTTCTGTAGGGCCGCGATGGCCCCCTCGACCGGCTCATCGTAGATGCTGCCGTCCTTCCAACCTTCTCTGTACTTGTGGATAGGGCCGTCGAAGTCAATAGCGATAACTCTTGCTTCTGCTCTCATTGCATCCACTCCTTGAACTGCCGGTCCCACTCCCAGGCCCGGTAGAGTCGGATCCGTGTGTAGTAGGCTTCCTTCTTAGCTTCGTAGATGGTCTTCCATGGGAGGCCAGCGACCAGCCGTAGGTTATTGAAGATGAGCCGGCCAACGCGGCCGTTGCCGTCCTCGAAGGGATGGATGCACTCGAAGGCGTGGTGCAACATCCAGGCGTCTTCGCTGGTTATGCCGGCACCTAACCTATCGTCAACCTCGTGCATCCAAGCCTTCATCAGTTGAGGGATCTGTGTATGCCCGGGGAGAACTTCAACGGCTGGTTGTTGGACTCCTAACAAGGCCAAGAGGGAAGAGTACGAGGTTCTTATCTGTACACCGACCTGACGGTACTTGCCAGCATGGGAGTAGAGCCCATCGAACAGCAGCTTGTGTAGCCAGATAGGGGAGGATAGCCCTCCCTGCGCAGCAGCTCGGAGCACCGCGTCGATACCGATTAGGTGCTGTCGGAAGAATGGGCTGAGCCTCTCTGTCGAGACGCCCTCGATGGCGTTGGACTCCCGAACAAACTCTTCCAGCTGCTCCTGCGAAGGGAGGACTATGCCATCCATGGTTACTCCTCAGCAGGGGTCTCCTCGGTCTCCTTCGGTGTCAGTAACGTTGTTGGGTCGATGATCACCCCTTCACCGGCTGGGATCAGCGCGATGTTGAGGTCGTCGGCCAGCTTCTGGATCGCAGCGAAGAGGATGACGTTCTCCGTCAGCGTCTCGTCTAACAGACGGTTCGCCTCGGCGTTGCCCTCGGCGATGGTAATGGTGGCGATCTTCGTGCCCTCGGCCTCGGCGATCAACTGCAGGGCTTCGTTCTCCCGTTGGACGATACGCTCCGCCTCTTCTTGGGCGTTCTGAGTCGCCACCTGCTTGGCCTCGATCGCGTCCTTGAACGGCTGGTTGAAGTCGATGTTGTCGATAAGGAGAGCGACGACGTCGATGGAGAACTTGCTCAGCTCTATGCGTAGATTCTCCTCCACCGCCGTACGGATCTGCTCACGGTTAGGGGCGATGTCGACAGCCTTGAACTTCACCGTCTCGTTCTTGAACAGCTGGCGTACCCGGGTGGGTACCAGCTTGTTGAAGTAGTCGGCGCCTACGTTGCGGTACAGCTCTTGGATGTCGCTTGGTGAGACTTCGATGTTCAGCGTGGCGTTGATGAAGACGTCCTGCGTCTCTTCGCTGAAGCTGGTCAGCCCCTCGCCCGCTAGCGTTGCGCCGTCTGGGATGTTATCGGGATCATCGGTGAAGGCCCAGGTCTGCACACGTGTGTCCGCTTCTTCGAGGTTTCGCCATGGTGCGATGAACTGGAATCCGTCGTCCGTCTGGGCGACGATGCCGCCGAACTCCCTGATGACTCCGGCATGGCCGGCGGGGACCTGATGGATGGAGGCGGTTAGGGTGTGCAAGCCAGCCCACAGGAAGAAGAAGACGAAGGCTCCGAGCATGAGGGCTGTGCCCCCCGTCTCCATGCTTTTGGCGTCTTTCATCCGCTTATCGCTACTATACGTGTCGCTCTCAGCTGCGACCTTAATGCGCTCCTCTTTGCCACCACTGCGAAGCGCACGTCCTATAAAGAAGGCGACCATGCATACGACGACGGCCAAGATCATGCTAATTATCCAACCCAAAGTGCTTCTCCTTCTGATGATTAAGCAGTTGTTGGGAGCAGCTAATTAGTGTCTGGAGGCACCACCTTCTTCCAGTCGAGGACGGCCTTCATCTTGGTCACCCGTTCCGGTCCGACCCCTTTGACGTTCCGGATCCTGTCGCCGGCGTTGGAGTAGATATCTGTGATAGCTTCGCCCGGGGTCATCCCGCTGTCAAGCACCCTCCGAGCAAGCTCTTCACCCCAGCCCGGATAGGGCATGAGGGCAGCTAAGGCCTTCTCTTCCTCATCATCCGTTGAGAATAACGGCCGTCGTTCTGCCACCGCCCAGGTGGCCTTGTGTTCGGGCTTCTCGTAGTAGGCTACAAGGGAGGCTAGGCGGACCATTAGGTTGTTGTCATTACTGATGTGCTCGATCCGTAGTTCTGGGAGGTCATACCGGGTCGACTGGTACAACCAATTGAAGAATCCATCGTAGCCCAATAATCGCGTAAACCCGTAGGCTTTGCAATAGCCATCCGGCGTTCTTTCCAACTTTCCTCCGAAAAGGAAGATGGGGATGTCGTAGGTATCGTGGAGGCCTCGAAGCTGCCTCTGTAGCTCCTTGTTCTGAAAGCGTGTGAGAGCCTCCCAGATCGTCTTCACCTCCACCCCAACAGTGAAGTCGTGGGCAAGGGACTGCCAGGAGTAGTCACCGAACTCCAGCTCCGGCTCAGCGGCGCTCCTGTCGTGCCAGGTCCTGAGGCCAAGGGCATCCAGCTCAGCTGGCCGTTCGCTGGGCTCGCGCCGGTCACAGAGGACGAGAGGCAGTGTTGTCATGCGTGGGCTCCTCGTCCACAGTAACGGCAGCGCTGGGCCGGAATTTCGCCTTCACATAGGACGTGCCAGCACCAGAGGCGGTGGCAAAGAGACCAGATTCGATGGCGGAGGACGTGCTCGTCGATCCAGTGGGCAACCTGCATCTCTCGCAACTTCATCATCGGTATCCGCAGGTCGGCCAACGGTGCCAGTCGGTACCGCCAGCGCTTAGGTGGGAGGCCATCAGCGCGTTCTGATAGTCGTCGTACATGCTACCTAACCCCAGCGATGCCGCTAGGGCGTCGTGGCCTTTCCAGATCTGGAAGAGCCCTTGGTTGACGTTGTTGACGTTGTAGGCCCACGGGTCGGTTCCGAGCGTGGATTCGCAGATGGCGACCCGGATGGCTTTGTCCCCGATCGCTCCGTCCCCAAATACCGCACGGATGACGGCGACGGGGTTCCCCGGCGTGGCAGTCGGCGTCGGCGTTGGAGGAAGTGGCGTAGGTGCCACGGTAGGCGCGGGTGTGGGAGTGGGGTCGGGGGTTGGGGTGCTGAGTGGGGTAGCAGTTGGGCTGATCTGCCACCACGGAGGTTGATAACTCGGGCTGGCCACCGATGTAGCGGAAGAGATAGCAGGGGCACTACGTTCGGGTTCAGTGACCTCATTGTTGCCTCCTATGTCGACTAGGCTCGAAACTAATATCGCTGCCACTGTTGCAGCGATGAGGACGATGGGTACAAACCTACTCGTCTTTCTTTTCTGCAGAGGCCATGTTCCTAAGAACCGTTGCCAGTTTCTCTTCGAACTGGTCAATCCTTCGGTTCATGCTCTCCATCATAGACTCCAGCTCCCCTAAGTCAAGGCGTGTGTAGGGCGGTAGGAAGGACTGTGAAGACCTCCTTTCGGCTCGAGATCCGGTCATCGCTTTGCTCCCTACACCATCGCGTCGATGAGATCGTCCCACGTGGCGTCGGTCAACTCAAGGCCCGTGATGTCGGTATTGAGGCCGCAGTCTTCTACTCGGCAGAGGAACTCTGGCTTCCCTACCTTGGTAGCCTTCTTTGCGATCATCCTTATGACCACATCAGCAGCCCTAGCTACCAGCTTGTCTCCTTGGGCTTTCTGGTCTGTGATGCCCCCCTCTGCAGCGTAGATGTCGGTATCGTGGTGGAGGAAGATGACGTTCTTGCCGGAGTCTCTTGCCGAGGATAGCAGCCGGCGAAAGAAGTCGTTCCTCATGGTGTACTGGATCCAGGGCTGATTGGCCGGCGCCTTCTTCTGCAACACGTGTCCGGCGATGTTCCAGATCAGCGTCCCGGTGTCCATCACGGCGGTGCCACCGACGGGCTTGCTGACCATATCGAACCAGTCGGCCTCGAACTGGTCGAGGATCTCTTTGCCGTTCTGGATGTCGTCCGCTTGGAGTGAGCCGCCCTTGACCTCTCCCCGCTCTTTGACGAGACCGGTGTAGTCGGTCACCATGATGAGTCCGGACTCGTAGCGCTCCTTGAAGGAGGGCTCAATAGGGATGGTATCGCTTCGTACCAGCATGCTCTGCTGCACGCGGTCGTAGCCCTTGTCGAAGTTGAACAGGTAGATCGGCGGGGGCGATGTCAGGCTGAAGCGGGTCTTACCGCTCTTCTCTCGCCCCCAAGCCTCGATGATGTGGAAGGGGTTAATCTCTCGGTCCTTAGCCCTCTTAAAAGGCACTATTGCACCTCCCGGATTCTTTCAACGCGGTTCTTATCGAACCAACTGGATACCCAGGTCTCGAGGTAGAGTCTGGCCTCCTCCTCGGTCTGGCATAGCATCGTGTCTCCGTTTTCTAGGCCGAAGGCCTCCACGGTGAAACCGTTGCTGAAGCGGTGAACCTGCAGGGTGAGCCTTGCAGTCGGTGTTGTCATTGAGGGGGTCCTCCAGCTCTGTAGATGCAGTCAGTGAAATGGCCATCGAAAGCGCAGCGACGGCCGGGTGATGGTGGGAAGAACGAGGCTGCCCGTACTACGGCTGTCGGATCGTCTTTCCAGGTCTCAACTTCACCCAGCTCTTTGACCATCTGCACCATCCTTCTGTCGATCTCCCGGGCGGTGAGGGTCACGTAGTTGCGAAAGGTCTCGATGTCTTCTTCGTTCCGATAGGTCGCGTGGGACTTGATGGAGGAGACCTTCTCTCCGCGGACCAGCTCAATGAACTGGAACGTCGCCGGACGCTCTAGGAGCGTTGCGTAGGCTGTCGGCTGGAGGTCGAAGTCCATAGTGTCCCACGACCCTGCTCGCTTTCTAGCCTTGTAGTCGATGATGACACCGGTAGAGTCGAGCACATCGAGGACACCGACGAACGCGAGTACCTGGTCACCGGGGAACTTTAGCTCTAGCTTGAGCTGCACCCCCTCGGGGTTGATGTCCTCTGCTGACTTCAAGGTGAGGAACCCGTCATCCTCCGGCGCCCACGGCTCGTCGAAGTATTTCATGAGCAGCTCTTCACCCTTCTCCAACATGTTCTCGGCGTTTTCACCGCGCCAGAAGTAGTCCAGCGCTGAGGAGAAGAGGCTGGGCCTCTTGTTGTCGTCTGGTAGGTCTCGGTCGAACGCCTCCCTGAAGATAGAGAGGAGGACCGGGGGCTGCAGGTAGACTCCGTTGTCCATACGGTTCTCGTTGCTGCAGCTCAACGCTTCGTCGATGGCTCGGCCGAAGATCATAGGAGCGTTAGGCTGTATTGGGTAGCCCAGTACGCGGTTACCGAACCAGCTGTAGCGGCACTCCGCGTACGTCTGCAGCGAGGAGTAAGAGAGACTGATAGGCATATCTACCTCCAAGGGAAGGCGGGGGCTGCCGGAGGTCGCCCCATATGGTTGACCGCCCAAATCAACCGGCAGGTAACAGCCCCCGCCTTAAGGAATTGGCTAGACCTTGTGGTAGATGCGCCCCTCCAGCTTCAGGACGCCGTTTTCGATGAGCTGATTCAGCAGCTTCTTGTTCTGGATCTGCTTACGGGCGTCCTTCAACTCGTCGATGTCGGCGGTTGCTGTGAGGATGGCGGGGAAGGCCTGGTTGTCAGCGATGTCGGCCAGAAGCTCAAGTACCGTGTCGTCGTCGGCGGCGGCTGCCTCGGCAGCTGGACTGGCGCCATCTAGGGACTTCACGGTGACCGTCGTCACTTCCTTCTCCACACGCTTGCCGGTCTCGTTGCCCTGAGCATCCCGCTCCGGGAAGGTGCCGAGTTCGGTCTCCTTGTGGGCGACGAAGCGTAGGCCCACGAGATCGCCGGCTGCGCCTAGGCTCACGTTGTGCTTAGCCAACGACTCGAGGAAGGCGTTGAACTTGCTGCCCTTGCGGTTGGAGATCCGAAGGCGAAGTATTAACTCCTCGCCGTTGGGGGCCTCGAGCGTCATCTGCAGCTCTTTGGAGCCCCACTGG
>SDBT01018124.1_pt1 | contig 11080 bp, 9 predicted proteins | sample 2277101 | NCBI WGS metagenome assembly SDBT01 (sample SAMN10404973, study PRJNA504765) | marine sediment metagenome | isolation source: marine sediment core GS10_PC15, 103 cmbsf | place: Arctic Ocean: Southern Knipovich Ridge | collected 2010 | reverse complement strand
GAGATAGAGGAACTAGTACGACAGTCTGAAGAAGAGGGACATCAGATATGTGCGGAACGCATGGATTTTACTTTTGGGAGAAGGCTTTGGGACCAGATGGTTGACAAGACCTTTGAGCTGATGGCTGGCTTCGGCTTGAGCCTTTCAGACAGATGTGCGTTCATTGTTTCGCACAGTCTACTTCCTGGAGATACCTTCTTGGTGGAAGACGCATATATCTCAGATCACGTATGCGACTACCCCAAGGGTACATTCCCTTGCATTGGGCTCATGTATTTGTAGATTGCGAGTGAAAGTCAATGAGATTTCACAGTATGAATCGATCCACGGGGGAAGAGATGAGATTGGTGGCACTGTCCATCGTTTCGTACAACAACAATTCGAAACGTGAGTACTGACAGTCTTGACACTGAGCTATCAATAGCGTACAGTAGAAGTCAGAAAGGAGGCAAGCGGCCTCCGCCTTTTAGCAGGAGTGTTTTACACGCAGGGGGTCATAGGTTCGAGTCCTATACCGCCCACCATAGCCTCAATTTTAGCCACCGACCCCGCTACAACCCCAAAAAAGGGCCACTGCCTTTCTAAAAATGCACACAAGGTAGCGCAAAGTTGTAGCCAGTTACCCGATCATGGTTTAGACTATCAGTGTAAGGGGTTTGAGGTGATGACGCTTCAAGATGCACTGGTAGCCTATAGAACCTATGCTAGAGCTGAAGGTAAGAGTCCGAAGACCATCGTCTGGATTACCTCCAGCGTGGGCTACTTTGCCGACTTTCTGGGCCCAGAGCAGCAAGACATAGGCACCGTCACTGGTAACGACCTGCGCAGGTTCATAATCGCACTCCGGGACAAACCGAAGTTTGCCAATCATCCCTATAACAAACCCCAACAGGCCAAATTATCATTACAGTCTATTGAAACCTATTGCCGGGCAATAAGGTCCTTCTTTGGCTTCCTTAAGCGTGAGGACTTTATTGAAAACAATGTAATGACAAAGGTAAAGATACTAAAGGTGCCGGAAGTAGTAATCCCTACTTTCTCAGAAAAAGAGGTGGCGAGGCTTCTATCACAAACTAACAGGGGAACTAATGAGGGCTTCAGGGATTACTGCCTTCTTCTGACGCTTATCGACACCAGCATCAGGCTTAGTGAACTGGCCAATCTCAAGACCGATGATATCGACTACGAGCAGAACCTGTTCAGAGTAATGGGTAAAGGCCAAAAAGAGCGCTTTGTTCCCTTTGGGCGCAGGGTAGCCAAGGCACTAATGAAGTATCAGTTGAAGTGTCGACCGGTGGCTGTTGGTACCGATAACTTCTGGCTCAGACGGGACGGGCGACCGTTATTACCCAAGAGGATAGAAAAACTTATCAGTGCGTATGGTAAGAAAGCAGGCTTAAAACGCTGCTATGCTCATAAACTCCGCCACACCAGCAGCGTTATGTACCTGAGAAACGGAGGTGATGTCTTCAGCCTTCAAAAGAAGCTGGGACACAGGAGCCTGGTTATGACCAGGCACTATTCGAACCTGGCTGATAGCGATGTCAGAGCGCAACATCTGAGGTATGGGGTAGCGGACAGGCTAAAAATCTGATCTCTGCGTCTATTTCGAATGGTCTTTCTAGTCCTGAAGATACCCCGAGTCCTTGAGCATCTTTATCAGATTCCCAGGATCGTGTCCGTAGAGAGTGGCCTGGTCTATAGGATAGCCTAATTTCAGAGCCACCTCCTGACACCAGGAATCCTCTGAGGCAATTTCCCGTTACGAGCTAGCCTTCGGACATGCTCTTGGGAATCCAGCCCCAGGATAAGCCGCATGTCTTCTACATTATAGTGAAGGCCTTCGGTAATAGTTTTTCTCTCCTCAGCCAGTTTTTCCTGGCAGGGAGCGCAAAGGGGCCCCGGGTTGTACTGGTTTAATACTGCTCCGCATTTAGGGCATTTATCTTTCATTTTTCTATGCACTCAATATGTAGTGCTAAGTTGTATTATTTACCACAAATTTATATCAGACTCTAGTAGGATGTCAATACTGGAGGAGTATTACTGAGTTTGATTCAGTTCAGTTATTCGCCTGTAATGGCTAATTACTGACTATACTGATCTATTACTAAACATTAGATAAGTAGTTACTGAGTTACCATTCAGCAACTTGTGAAGGAGGCTATTATGGCAATAAAATGTGAAATTTGTGAAAGAGAATTCAAAACTACTCAGGGAAGGCGCGGTCACATGACCTTTGTTCATCAGATGACTAATACTAGTGTACCAGTTGCTAAACCCGTTACTGAGCAACAAACGAGAGAGTTGGAAGGGCGAATTGAGCAGCTCACCAGTAAACTCGAGTTACTGGACGAACGACTGACTAATCTCAGTAGTAAAGTAGAAAAGCAAGCCGAGCAACAAAAGCGATTTGGAGAATATATCATCACTAATGGAGCTTACTGTTGGGTAAAAGATCCTAGAATAAACAAATGCAAGTATGGTCTGGAGCAGTTACCTGAGAGATACGAGAAACTAAGTCGCTTTATTCAGTATGAGTTCGCCGGAATACAGGACGATATTATATGGGAAATAGCTTTAGTTCGCCCGGAGTTTGAGAGGCGAAGTCACAAGCTAAAATAGAAATAAACATTATTGATTGATGTTATCCAACAATAAGATGAAATGTTCAATTCGGAATGGATTGAAAATAAGGGAACCTAATACGTATAATCCAGCTGGAATCAGCGAAGGCACCCTCACTGTTATCCATTCCTCCTTGGGACGCAGGATAGTAGACGTCTTTTTGTTTCTCGTTGATGTCTGGCGTCGCAACCTAGGCTCAACATGATATTTTCTGAACTGACGCATTTTGCCTATATAAACTTCATTCCTCAGAATGAATCCGAGGGTGCTGGCTCGCCATCTGTCTCCGCCCCTGGGAGTCGGTATATGTACGCGGTTAAGCCTATCGGCCAGGCTTTGAAGCGACAGGTTCTCGTTGGCAAAGGCGTAAAAATCAATCTTATCATCTGGGCTCTCTCATAGTTCTCTTCCAATGTAGCCTTTTCCTTGTTGTAGCGGAAGCCAAAGGGTATAGCCCCGGCACTAGTCACCTTGCCTAGCCTAGCCTTCTCGCGGCTATCTCTTATTGTGCGCTCTCTTATTTTTCCTCGTTCGTAGCTAATAACGTTGTTACCTTGCAATCTAATGTGCTATCTCGCTGAAACTTCAATTCCATTCGAAGGGCACTTCTCTATCAAATGTGGAACCATTCCTGTTAGATAGAGATTCCTAGAATTAATTGTTGAAAAAGCCCTAAGGGTATTGACAAAGTAAGAATTGTATGATATTTTTTAAAAATAAAAAGCGTTTCCATTATGTGAAAACTAAGATCCATGAAAACAGTTGAAAAAACAATTGACATTTTAGAGGTGTTCTTGAAACAAGGAGACGAATTTGGAATAGTGGAGTTAGCCAATTTAAGCGGGTTAAATATAAGCACAGCTCACCGGATCGCTTCGGCTCTTGTTAAAAGGGGGTATCTTAACCAACAGCGGAAAGGAGAAAGGTATTCCCTCAGTCCAAAATTGTTACAATTCAGCAGTATTATTCGGAAAAGGATGAAAATTGGGGATGTGGCCCTCCCCTTTTTATATAAGCTAAATAAGATAATTGATGAAAATGTTAATCTTGCGATTTTGGATGCTGACGGGGCTGTTTTTATTGAGGTTGTTGAATCCAGCCACTACCTGCGCCCATTTCCACAGTTGGGAGCCAAAGAGCCACTGCACTGCACAGCAGTGGGGAAGGTTTTTTTGGCTCATATGCGAGACGAAGAATTGGAAAAATTCTTGAATAGCAATGACCTTCCTTACTCTACGGAAAATACAATAAGGGATGCTAGCAAATTGAAACAGGAACTTCCTGTTATTAAACGGGAAGGCACAGCTATAGATAACGAAGAATTCGTGCCGGGAGTAAAGTGTGTTGCGTCACCGATAAAAGATGTTGATGGAGACGTAGTAGCAGCGATCAGTATTTCAGCACCTTCTGCTCGTCTATATAGTGAGAGAGTGGAAGAACTAAAACCGTTAGTTAAGCGTTGTGCATTGGAAATTTCTCAAGCAATGGGATATATGGGTGAACGAAGAGCACTTCCTGCAAGTAGATGAAGAAAGGGGAAATATACAAAGGAGAAGAAATTGACCGAGAGGCGGATGACTTGAAAGTTGGCTTAATCGTAAAGAAATGAGCAAGTAACTAGGAATAAAACAATGGAAGGGGGTGATACAAGACGATACTATTTCGAAAGAGAAAGCAACTATGGGTGAGCAGATGACTAATGGGAGAATTTTAAGGAGGTAAACAAATGAAAAGGAAATTGCTCCTGCTGCTACTGGCACTGGTGTTGAGTCTTAGCCTGGTGGCTGTTGGTTGCGCTCCAGAGGAGGAGCCAGTAGGAAAACCGACGTTTAAGATAGGTGCTATCTATTGGGAGGCTGGTGAGCTGAAGGAGTTTACCGACGGTAACCTAGGCGCTATCAATCTTGCTGTGAAAGAGATTAACGAGAGGGGAGGCATCCTGGGTGGCAGAATGATCGAGATCCTCAACTATGATGAGGGCTTCTCGGCTGAAGTAGGAGTTGCCTCGGTAAAAAAGGCTATAGCTGATGGGGCTGAGGCAATAATAGGCTTCCAAGACTCCACAGCTGGATTACCAGCACAGGCCTATGCCCGAGAAAAAGGGATTATTCTGACAACAACCGGTGCTGGAACCCCCCTGCTAACAAAGGGGTCTTACCCAGGCTACTTCAGATCGGGTTTCATGTGCGGGGCTTCGGACAGAGCTAGGGCAAGATGGGTAGAGGAGATGGGATTCGAAACTGTTGTCTATCTTGCCGTTGATAGCAAATACAGTATTGATGCCTTGGAAGATTATCGCTATATTTGGGATCGGCCTGGTAGTAAAGTGGAGCTCCTCGACGTGATTTATATTCCTTATCCTGCGACAGAAGCTAAATTGGAGACAACAAAGGCGTTAAGTTACAACCCTGATTTCCTCTTTACCAATACCTGGGGCGACAGCTTGATAATATCTATAGCAGAAACGATTGACGAGCTTGGCTATGTTGAGGGTGGAGGTACCTGGACAATTTGTTATGACGTTATGATGGATGGCATACTAAAGCAACTGGGTCCACTCGCTGACGGTAGTTGGCACACTTTCAACTGGCTGCCTGACCCCAATGTGCCCGAAAATTGGAGCTTTTATCAAGACTTTAAGGAAATGAACCCCGATGCAACCCTTCATGGCTTTGCGGAAGCAGCTTATGAAGGATTGTGGGCTATGGCTCTAGCTATCGATGCGGCGGGTGGTGTCGATGACCTCGAAGCGTATGATAGGGCTCTTCAGGCCCTAGATTGGATGACTCCCCGTGGTGTTAAGCTTGAGGTTTTATCTAACAGGGAGTCTTTCCACCCCGAGTGGACTAACTGGTACCGTGAAGGTGGAGAGTGGGTCAACCGTATGCCCATGGAGATCCTTAGAGAAGACTATTTTCTGGATTAGTGAAAGCGCTTAATTCTTTAATAGAGGTGTTTTTAAACCCAAAGGGGGGGCAACCCCCCTTTGGGGTATAAGTTCCCCTTGTGAGGGATTATTGTTAGGGAGATAACTGTCGTGGATTGGGTAATATTTGCTCAGATGTTGTGGTATGGCCTGGAACGCGGGGCACTTTATGTCGTGTTCGCCATGGGTTTGACTCTGGGTTTTGGTGTCATGGGGATAATAAATTTTGCCCATGGCGAACTGAGCATGTTGGGTGCAATGTTAGTTTATACCCTAATGACCTTTGTCGGAGTGCCGTTTTTCCCAGCCGCGGCTATTTCCATTGTGTCGGTGGCTATATTCGGGATTATTTTTAATCGGGTGGCGGTTCAGCCTTTGATTGTAAAAAATCCGTGGTCTGTACTCATATCGACCATCGCAGTAAGCTGGATACTAATCCATGGAGGTTACGCTTTGTGGGGTCCTTACTCATATGTGGTGGACTTTCCTTTTCCACAGGTCCTGAACCTGGGTGGCGTTCGTATCTCAGCGGGGGGTATAACACTGGTTATCGTTGCAGCGATAACAGTAGCTGCATTATTCTTATTCCTCGCCAAAGCGAAGATAGGCAAAGCCATGCGGGCTACTTCCCAAAACCCGACTGGTGCCAGCCTGGTTGGAATAAACATTACCAGGACATACGTCTATACAATGATGATGGCTTCAGCTTTGGCAGCAATAGCAGGAATATTCCTCTTTCCAATCTTAGCTACGTCCCCAAGTATGGGGCAGGCGGTGCTTATAATGGGATTCGTGGTCGTAATAGTGGGAGGGATGGGCAATGTTACCGGCTGCGTTGTTGTTGGCTTAGCCATAGGCATAATGGAGACTCTCTTTGGCCAGTACGTTAGTATGCTCTTTAGAGGAGCCTTTATATACAGCATTATGATAATCGTACTACTAGTGAGACAGCAAGGCTTGTTTGCTCGGAAGTAGATATTGATGAGAAGTAATAGTCTAAAATATGGGGTAATTTTGGCTCTGGCCGTGGTAGCTCCTTTTGTCTTAACAAGTGATTATCAGAGGTATCTTTTATTCCTAGTTGCTGTTTTTGCTATACTAGCCCTAAGCGCCGATATAATTTTCGGTAGGATGGGGCAGTTTACCTTTGGGCACCAAGCATTCTTTGGCATCGGCGCTTACACGTCAGGTAAACTAGCCTTAAGCTTGGGAGTGACACCACTGCTTGGCTTTCTAGCAGCTTTTGTTTTATCCGGTGTTGTCGGTCTTTTTATTGGATATGTTTGCCTGAGAAGACTAAGGGCGCTGTATCTGGCTATAACTACCTTTGGGTTGGGGTCAATGTTATTCTTGGTTGCTCGCAACTGGCATGATTTTACCGGTGGGATGACGGGGCTGGGTGGGCTTCCCGTTCCCCGCCTGTTTGGCTTTGAATTTCGTACGGACTTTTCACAGTACTACCTGGCATTAGCCCTGCTGTTACTTACAATCTACCTCATACACAGGTTATGGCATTCCCGAATGGGAAGAGCAATTATTGCTCTTCGTGAAAATGAAGCCGTGGCTATGTCTGTAGGGGTCTCCGCTACCCTTTATTATACTCTAGGATTTAGCATAGCCAGCGCGCTGGCGGGTCTCAGCGGGGCTATCTATGTTCATAGCCTTGCCGTTGTCAATCCTATGTTATTCCACTTCCAATACATGATAATAATATTAATCTGTGTCCTTATAGGAGGGAAGGGCACACTACCGGGACCGGTGATCGGTGCAATTTTTTACGTTTGGGTGTCAGAATTGCTACGTTTTAGCGAGCAGTTGCGCTTCATGGTAATGGGGATAATTTTGCTCATATTTATTATTTTTATGCCGCGTGGTATATACCCCTCGTTAATATTGCTATGGGGTCGCCTTATTAACTTTGTAAAGGGGCAGAGGCCAAGGAGGGAAGCGCTATAGCAACGATTCTTGAACTCAGGAGAGTGACAAAAGACTTCGGGGGATTGAGGGCGCTCAGTAATGTTGATATTGAGTTGCCGGAAGGGGAGATATTTGGTCTCATTGGACCAAATGGCTCGGGGAAGACGACTTTGCTTAATGTCATAACAGGATTTTTCCCGCCGACAGCAGGGTCTATAGTATACAAGAAGGAATCAATTACTGGCTTAGCGCCATATGTAATTGCAACAAAAGGCATAGTCAGGACATTTCAGATTACCAGCATATTTCCCAATCTAACTGTCGAGGAGAACATCATCAATGGTAGCCATCTCAAAACAAGCGGTAGCTTTTGGGGGTCACTCTTTCAAACAAAAGCTTACCGAAGAGATGAGATGAAGCTAAGGCAGAAAGCCGCCGAACTATCAGCCTTATTGGGTATGCAAGAGAAAATGGGTGTTATCTCCGATGCCTTAGGTCTTGGAGAGCAAAGGAGAATAGAAATAGCAATAGCCCTAGCTACGGAACCCAAATTACTATTGCTTGATGAACCAGCGGCTGGACTGAATCCAACGGAAGCTGTTGAAATGGTACGTGTGCTCCAATCAGTACATAAGATGGGGATAACCCTTGTAGTCATTGAACATAATATGAAGGTAGTCATGCGACTATGCACTCGGATTGCGGTCCTTGACTATGGGGTTAAGATTGCGGAAGGAACTCCAGAGGAAATAGCCAAGGATGACAAGGTTATCTCGGTCTACTTAGGAGGGAAGCAAGAAAGTGCTCAGGGTTAAAGCCTTAGATGTCCATTATGGGGCAATCCAGGCAGTAACAGGAGTATCGATAGATGTCCACGAAGGTGAGTTGGTGACACTTATTGGGGCTAATGGAGCGGGCAAAACGACTTTACTGATGACCATTTCTGGCATACTGAAGCCGACCTCTGGGACTATTGAGTTCTTAGGAACAAGGATAGATAGATTGTCATCGTATGCTCGCATTAGCCTGGGCGTTGTTCAGGTACCGCAAGGGAGACTGCTATTCCCCGAGATGACCACTTTGGAGAATCTTGAGCTGGGTGCTTACCGAGCCACAGATGCCAAAAGTAAAAGCATAAAGCAGAAACTGGAAGAGATTTATGGCTACTTTAAGGTGCTTGAAGAACGGAAGAACCAAAAGGCCGGTACTTTAAGCGGCGGCGAGCAGCAGATGCTGGCCATTGGACGGGCATTAATGGCAAACCCGAAGTTACTTCTTCTAGATGAACCATCCTCAGGTTTAGCACCACTTGTGGTGGAAGAGCTAGCTGGGATAATAAGTGACCTTCACCAGAAGGGGCTAACCATCCTGCTTGTTGAGCAGAATGCTTTGCTGGCACTAAGGCTAGCAGATAGAGGTTATGTTTTAGAAACTGGCAGGATAGTCACCAGCGGTAAGACGTCCGATCTTGCCCAAAATGAACTAGTAAAAAAGGCCTATTTAGGGATGTGAAGCTGGTGACGAATACTTGAAAACAGAGGACTAAAGTTAGAATTTCCCGATACACAGACGGCAATTCCTTGCCGGATAAAAAATGAGGGAGCAATAATTTTCGATGATAGCTCACGGTTTACAAGGGTTGCTGAATCAGCGCTATATGCCCTTGAGGAGCTAGAGGCGATAGGCATTCTTGAGACAGCCATCAGGTTTATCTGCGCCACTGATAGTCATGATGGGCATACCTTTCAGGGCTTCCAGAAGAAGTTGGGTAAAGAGGCATTTGGATCTAAACCTCCTCATACCCAAAGCAGTGAGGACTACATCAGCCGCCCAGTAATCTATACGGAGGATTGAAGTTATGGAGACGAGGGGAATGACAAAGGAGATAAATCAATGGGAATTGAAGTTACGAAGGAATTAGAACCTTATTTAATGGTAGTGTTGTCCAGGAAGTTTGAGGCCATTACCAGGGAGTTGAATAATACCTTGTTGAGGACAGCTCGTTCAAATGTAATGGCTACAGCTAGGGATTTCTCCTGTAGCATAACAGATGCTAAGCATAGGATAATCTGCGTGGCAGAGGGAAATACTAACCACGTGGTTGGCTCCAGCCTTGTTGCTAAAGTTGTGTGGGACTTGTTTGATGATGTCCGCCCTGGTGATTGTTTTCTGAATAATTCTCCTTACTATGGCAACAATCACCATGCTGACTTTACAATTTCCGCGCCTATCTTCTACAAGGGTGAGCACCTGTTTACTGCTAATGCTAGGGCGCATCAGGCGGATTGTGGCAACAGCCAACCGACTACTTATATGCCCTTTTCCAAGGACTTATACGAAGAGGGAGCTTTAGATTTTCCTTGTGTCAGGATACAAAGAGATTATAAAGATATCAAGGACCTAATAAGGATGTGCCGGCAAAGGATACGTGTTCCTGACCAGTGGTACGGTGATTATTTGGCTCAGATTGGTGCGGTGAGGATAGGTGAGCGGAGACTTATCGAGCTTTGCGACAAATACGGTATTGATACCATAAAAGCCTTTATTGAGCAATGGCAGGATTATGGCAAACGCCGGATGATAGAGGCAATAAGTGTGCTTCCAAAAGGGACCTGGAGGGGAGAAACAACGCACGACCCTGTCCCTAGGGTCGCTGACAAGGGCATAACGATTAGACTGAAAATGACTATTGACCCTGATGAGGGCTATATAATACTTGACTTCACTGAGAGTGATGATTGTGTCCCCGGGGGGTACAATATGAGTGAGGGGTCAATTATTCCTGCATCAAGTACAGGCGTTTTAAATAACCTTGACCCAACTATACCTCACAATGAGGGTGTATTTAGCCGCATCAAGCTCAAGCTACGGGAAGGCTGTGTAGCAGGGATTCCGATTATGCCAACCTGCGCTTCCGTAGCCACAACAAATATAGCTGACAGGATGGTTAACTTAGTACAGTCTATGTTTGCTCAACTCGGGGAAGACAAGGGGATGGCGGAAGGGGCACATGGTATGCCTGCCTCTGTAAGTGTTACCTCAGGTATTGATTGGCGTATAGGTAGACCCTATGTTAATCAACTTATTCTAGGTATTACGGGTGGTCCGGGTGTATATGGTCATGATGGTTGGATAGCCTATGGCCCACCGGTTGTTGGTGGTTCGATGTATCAGGATAGTATAGAGGTAAATGAACTGAAGTACCCCCTTATATGGGACCAGAACGAGCTTATCACTGATTCTGGAGGTGCCGGACGTTGGAGAGGTGCCCCAGGTACGTGCTGTATCGCGAGGCCAAGGCATGACCCAGGAGTATGGGCATACACTATTGAGGGTCATTTTTTTCCAGCTAAGGGGATTCACGGGGGACAAGCTGGGAGAACATCAGATGTGTGGAAATATAACCTTCATAAGAAGGAGAGGGTAGACCTGCCAAAGATTTCGTTTGAAGTTATAACGCCAGATGAAGCTATCGTGTCAGAATGCTGTGGTGGGGGTGGCTTTGGGAATCCATTAGATCGGGACCCGGAGAAAGTAAGGTGGGATGTCCGAGAAGGATACGTCTCTATGGACAAAGCTCGAGATGTTTACGGAGTGGTTTTGGACACT
>SDBT01018123.1_pt1 | contig 11080 bp, 7 predicted proteins | sample 2277101 | NCBI WGS metagenome assembly SDBT01 (sample SAMN10404973, study PRJNA504765) | marine sediment metagenome | isolation source: marine sediment core GS10_PC15, 103 cmbsf | place: Arctic Ocean: Southern Knipovich Ridge | collected 2010 | reverse complement strand
GGACTACCGTGCCTTTGAAATCCTGAACCTTGGAAAATACGAGCGGCAGCACTACATCGGTGTGAATCCCAATCTACGCGAGGCGGAACAGCAAAAGCAATTGGCGCAAAAGGAAGCGTCCTTCCTCGATCTGATCCTCCGCGCCTACAGAGCCGAAAAAACCGACGGCTTCACTACTTTCCACGGTAAAAAGGCTGGACGACTGGTGGCGGTAGGGCCAGTCAACCTACCGATAACACGCTTATTTGTCGAAGAAGTCATTCTGGAATGCCGCCAAAAGCACATCACCCGTGTGGACATTCTGGGTTTTGAGTTTGAGATGGGATTGTTCCCCAACATGCTGGATGAGGCTCGCGCAAAAGGCATCGACATCGCCCCTAAATACATCCCCGCCGACGTATTCGACAAACGGGCGGTGGAAAAGAACCAAGTAGTCTTTCACGATGTTGCGTTCATCGAGGTTAAGCCGCATGTCAAAAAGAACAGCGTAGCAGTGGAGCTGACTGACTTTTCAGTGTATTACTCGCAGGATTCCATTACCGAAGCCGAGGCGTCACTGAAGGACAAGTCCAGCAAGATCGTTGTGGAGAAGGGTCAGATTGTAAAGGTAAGCAAAGATATGGACGGTATTGTGAATCGCGAAACACTGACAAAGAACTGGACAGATTGGATTGATTATTGGGCCGTAGATTTCGACTTCGAGAGCAAGCGCGAGATCATCCGTGTTAAAAAATCTCTTGCCGCTCAGACTTCGCTTGCTGGGATGGAACCACCTCAAAAGCATCTTAATGGATGGGAAGAAAAGTGGACAGGTGATTTCATCTTTGAAAATGAGTGGCAATCTTTCCGCACAAAAAAAGACAGAACACTTGAATTGACCAGCGTCTTTCACGAATGTACGCCGGGACGATGCAAGATAGCGGTCAAGGTAGTGGACATCTTCGGTACCGACACCATGTCCATCGTCGAAGTCAGCGTAGGAGGAAAAAAATAATGGCGCTCCATCCCAACTTCCCTAAATCACCCCATGCCATTCTCGACCCAGAAGTCCGTTGGTTTCCGGCGGATGAAGCCCTTCGGGAGTCAAGCTCTGAAAAGCTGATGCCACCGCTGGTGCCGCAACTGCGTAAGAAAGTGAAGGAATGGCGTGACAGCGGCTACGAAAGGGCGATGAACACCAGCCGCAGTCTGCTCACCTGGTGGTTCGGCACCCTGCATCTGCTCCCCCAAACCGATGACACTATGGCCATGTTCCAGTATTACTTTGCGCAACGCGAGGCGCTGGAGACGATCATATATCTGTACGACGTGGCGGACGTGCAAGATAAGTACGACCTGATGCGCTTTGACAGTTCCGGTGTGGTTTCCGCTGGAATGTTTGATGAGACCTGGCGGCGCTTTGTGGTGAAAATGGCCACCGGCTCCGGCAAGACCAAGGTACTGAGCCTGGTTCTGACTTGGAGCTTTTTCCACAAACTGTATGAACAAGAGTCCGGACTGGCACGCAACTTTCTGGTAATCGCTCCCAACATCATCGTGCTGGACCGCATCTACAAGGATTTTCAGGGCCTGCGTGTTTTCTTTGAAGACCCAGTCATTCCAGACAACGGCGTGGACGGGCGAAACTGGCAGGATGATTTTCAACTGACCCTGCACCGACAGGACGAGGTGCGCATCACCCGCCCGACCGGCAACATCTTTTTGACTAACATCCACCGCGTTTATGCTGGCGACGACATTCCCCCTTCGCCCGATGATGAAGACACGATGGACTATTTTTTGGGCAAACATCCCACTGGTGCGACCACTGACTCTAAAGTGGATTTGAGCATGATTGTACGCGACGTTAGTGAGTTGGTGGTGCTGAACGACGAAGCCCACCACATACATGATCCGCGCATGGCTTGGTTCAAATCCATCGAAGATATTCATAACCGGCTAAAGCAAAAAGGAGCGACCCTCTCCCTGCAAGTGGATGTGACCGCCACACCTAAGCACACCAACGGCGCGATTTTCGTGCAGACCGTCGACGACTACCCGCTGGTGGAAGCTATCTCGCAAAACGTAGTCAAGCATCCGGTGCTGCCCGACATCCCCAGCCGCGTCAAATTGGTGGAGCGTCAGAGCGCCAAATACACAGAGAAATATGCCGACTATATTCACCTGGGCGTGATTGAATGGCGCAAGGCGTATGCCGAACACGAAAAGCTGGACAAGAAAGCCATCCTGTTCGTGATGACCGACGACACCCGCAATTGCGACGAGGTGGCCGAATACCTCGAAGGCAACTATCCTGATTTAAAGGACGCGGTGCTGGTCATTCACACCAAGAAAAACGGCGAGATTTCCGAATCAACGTCAGGCAAAGCCAAAGAAGAAATGGAGGAGCTACGCAGGCAGGCCAACGAGATTGATAGTATGGACAGTCCTTACAAGGCCATTATTTCCGTGATGGTACTCAAAGAGGGTTGGGATGTGCGCAACGTCACCACTATTGTGGGCTTGCGTGCCTTTTCCGCCAAGAGCAACATCTTGCCCGAACAGACCCTGGGACGCGGGTTGCGCAAAATGTATCCTGGCGACGTGGAAGAATACGTCAGCGTGGTTGGCACGAGTGCCTTTATGGACTTCGTAGAATCCATTCAGGCGGAAGGCGTGGTGCTGGAACAGAGGCCGATGGACAAAGACACCAAAGCAAATGCACCACTTGTAATCGAGATCGACAACGAGAATGAAAAGAAAGACATCGAAGCGCTGGATATAGAAATCCCAATAATGACCCCTCGCATTTACCGAGAATACAAAAACCTGGCCAATCTGAACGTGAGCTCTTTTGGCAACAAAAAAGTTCCTTATAAGCGGTTCAGTGAAGAGGAACAACGCGAGATTGTCTTTAAGGACATCACCACCGGCGAAATAACCCACACGACAATACTTGATACAGCAGGCGTTGCGGATTATCGAAGTGTTATTGGATACCTCGCGCAAAACCTTATGAGAAGCCTCCGTCTGGTCAGCGGTTACGATGTACTATACGGCAAGATTAAGGAGTTTGTGCAATATTATCTGTTTGAACAGCAGGTTGAACTCGACAATCCAAACACCCTGCGCAATCTTTCGGAACTGGAGGCTACAAAAACACTGATCGAGACGTTCAAGAAGCAGATCAACTCTCTCACTATTCAGGAAAAAGGTGATGCCGAGATTCGAGACACCATTAAGTTGCGGCAAACGCGCCCTTTTGTGGACAAGGATCAGGAGTACCTCGTCCCAAAAAAAAGCGTATTCAACAAAATCATCGGAGACAGCCACTTCGAGTTGTTGTTCGCACGTTTTCTTGAAGACTGTGATGATGTGGTCTCTTATGCAAAAAATTACTTTGCGGTGCATTTCAAGCTGGATTACGTAAACGCAGATGGCGACGTTTCAAACTACTATCCGGATTTTCTGGTTAAAACATCAGAAAGGGGAGTTTTTGTCGTCGAGACTAAAGGGCAAGAAGACCTTGACGTGCCGCTACAAATGAAGCGGCTACGACAGTACTGTGAAGACATCAACAAGGCGCAAGCGGATGTGACGTATGATTTTGTGTATGTAGACCAAGACGCCTTTGAAACATACAGACCTGCTCGTTTTCAGAATTTGATTGATGGTTTTACCGAGTATAAGGAAGATCAATACAGCCAGGATAACTCTCGGTAAGCCCCATCTCCAGAATGCCTGATTCGCAAATAACGAGCCTAAAACGGGGGTTTTAGAGGTAAAAGGTATCCGGATACCAGGAAAGGGTTTCGGGTGGCTTCTCCACGTAGGATTTGCGTTTCAGGGCAAATAAAAAGGGTCCCGGCCCCCTGGGTCCGCCCGAACAAAGTATAAGGTCTTTGCAGTCAATCCGGTAATTTGGGATACCTCTACGATCACATGGTCAAAGAAACTTCGAGACAGACCGCCTACGTGAGGACGAGAGGCTTGAAGAAGTTCTTCTCTAGTATCGGGAAAAAGGTGCCTGGTTACTCTTCGCCTTTCGAGGTTATGGATGAAAGATTGAAAAGGAAAATCAACCGCACAGCAAGGAAGAAAGGCACGAAAAAGGCCCTGAACAAAGAGGAGCTCCGCCGGCTCCTGGCCTTTCTCCGCAAGGATGAAACGCTAAAAGGCCGGCAAAATCACGCGATAGTGCTCTCCCTGGTGATGACGGGTCTAAGGTCCTTCGAGCTCTGTCAGTTGCGGTGGCGAGACGTCGAGGAGTCCGAAGGGATCAACTATGTCAATTTCGTCGGCAAGGGCGGAGGCGACGCTTCCCAGGAGATCCCCGTTCGAGCTCTCGATGCGGTTCGGTCGGTGTTCAAGGGACAGTTCGGCCGGGATCCTGGTCCGGAGGACTCGCTGTTCTACTCGCTTACCTGGTGGGGGAAAGAGGCGGCGGCGCTAAACAAAGCGACCATGTGGGTCCGTCTGCGCGACGTCCACAAAGCGGCAAAGGTGGCCGGGGTGATAACACGAAGTCTCGAGTTCTCCGCTCACCTGTTTCGGAGGACCTATGCGACGCTGCTCTACAAAGAGGGCATGTCCTTAAAAGCCCTACAGTTGAAGACACGCCACTCGAGCCTCGACATCCTCGCTAAACACTATTTAGACGATGAAAAACCGGCGACACCGTATCTCGAGAAGATCCTCGATGGCGTCGCCTGATGCTTAGAAACCAAGGAGCAAGTAAACTTTGAAGGCTGCAGCAGGAAGCAAAACCTGACCGCGTGCAGGCGACCCGGTACGAAGACAACCCTCTACTGTGAGCGCAACGGTCGCGCTTGAGTAGCGCCCTCGCAGGAGCGATGCGACGAGAAGGCGCCTGCTCCATTCGCCTGTTTAGCAGCTTTCATTCACCAGTGATTCTAATGCTATAATAAAACTTTCCACAAAATTTACGGCTTCTTTAGCCTCTGCCTTCGTGATCTCACGAAGTTTTATTTTGCTTGTCCGTTGATATAGAATTACGTCTGCTTCATGCACTATTTGATTTCTTCGTAATGTTATCGTGCTTATTCTTTCTCGAATTTCATTTTCTGCCATTGTTCCTCGAAATTTCCCGGCAATTTGTCGCCACAAATCATTTAATCCAAGGAGTTTCGCTGCCTTTTCAATTCCGGAAACACTTTGAAACGTTTCTTCTTTATGCAACAAGTTTTGTATTTCTTTTTTAATAATCCATCCTGGTCGCGATGCAGGATCTTTTCTAAGCTTTTCCATGGATCTTTTAACAGTCAGCACAGACAGTCTGAGATTTTTCAATGCGGTTGGCACTTCATCTTCTTTACGACCAAGTAATGAAATGCTCTTTGCAACGATCTGATCATGCAAGTAACGGTCTACAGCGGAAACAGCGGCAACAATCGTCGCCCTAAGCAACTCAGAAACGTATTTGTGTTTGAATTGCTCTCTGGACAGACCAAGGCTTTCTCTAAGTAGAAGAATGCTCTGGCTCTCTATGCCATCTATTCGGGTTATGTTCTCAGCCACTGGCCAATGCATTATTTTGCATAAACTTTTTGCCCAGTCCTGTCTAATACCGCGTTGTCGAGAGTCATGCAAAAGATCATAGAGCGTAAGGAGATGCTTTGCTCTCTCTATAGCAGTATCAAAAACATCTTTAGCTGTAGCCGACACTTTTTTAATATTCCTTTTTTTATTTCATTCGCTATAAGCTTAATTCCGTTTCGTTACTGTGGCAATCATAAAAAGCCCTAATAAATACTGCTAACGTTATACGTTCAGCAGTTTTCTGCCTAATCCTCGGAATGATATGCTTTCTTCTCGTATCGATCAAGTACAAGATCTTTTAGGGCATTAGAAGCACGCGAAATATTCACCCCGGAGAATGTGAGTCGTAAAAAGCTACAACTTATTTGAAAAGAGCTGTCTTCAACATTAGCCAATAACCCGGACAGCTGTGATGGCGACCACGAGGATCCCCACCATGACCACGCAGATTAGAAACACTTTGTCAGGTGTGTTCATGATTGCTACCGCTTCAGTATAACATAACCGTGTTCGACGGAGGAAACATTTCGGAGGTTATGTTTCCATGCCTGAGACGGCATTTCAGGAGCCGGTAAAGCCTCTCCTTCGGGCGGGGCTTTTTTATGCCTGGATTTCATTGCTGAGCAGGGCAAAACGGGGGTTTCTCAGCCGCCGTGGTATTGAAAATACCGCCAGGGGTCGAGAAAACGCCTTCTGGGGCCGTTTTTGAGCGTGTATGTCACTTTGTCCAGGGGCAGCGCAGTGTTAGAACAGGAGGACCCCTGTATCCGGATCCGGGGCGTTTCGAGATAACCGGCGAAACGCCAACACGGAAAGTGGCCGCTCCTTCGAGGGCTTTTTTTATTGGCTACGAGTAGGCAACGTCCCTTTAAACGGCCGGATTCCTACAATCCCGTGCGGGGGAAACGGTTTTATCTCGGAAAAGGTATCCAACTATACATCTGAGAGCAAAGGGGCCTTAAAACGGCGTTATTCGCGTCTCGGGCGGATCCGGTCGTTCGAGCTGCCTGGCGATCGCAAAAGATGCTCGGCCGCGGTGAAGCCATTTATTGGGCGTAACGTGGCCGATCGGCTTTCCGTCGTCCCAATAGATGACAAAACTGGCCGACTCTTTGGTGGGAACCATCATATAATAGGCTCGTAGCTGCACTGAAAACCATACGCTATATGAAATCATTGCCTGAAAATGATCCAAAAGAGAGAAAGCTCAAAACGAATGCGCAGTAACCCCCTTTATCGACAATCGTTGAAATGAAAAGAAATATGCAAAATAATTCCGTTTTGGAGGTTGTGATGAAAAAAGTAATTATCATCTTTGTATTTGCTATTTCCGCCTTGCAGTTAAGCGCCGATCAGACGGCTACGATGCAGGATGGGAGACTGGTTATACTCCACGACGACGATACATGGGAGTACATGGGACATGATGAGTCGCTTGATTTGGAAGACCAGATTGAAATCACAATACTTGAAGCAAAGGTCGTTACACCGTTGTTTGATGAAAAGCAAGCTGGCTTCAGGCTGAAGATAAAGAACAATTCGGCAGTCCCAATCTACAGACTTAAGATCAGAATAGTGTTCATCGACAAGAATGGAAAGCCTTTTTTCGAAGAAGAGAGAACTCCTGTTTCAGAGAACTCCTGGCTCGGTAGTGAAGTTCTCAAACCGAACTACTCCTTCCTATCTCCGGCAAAAGGCCTCTTTCATTCCGTAGATACTCTAGACATAACGGAATGGGACGAGGGCAACATAAAGATCGAGATAATCGAAATCAAGACGGAGCCTCGGGAGTAGTCTCACCGCCAACTGCCGAAATGTCGCCGAACGAGATGGTCGTTTTCCTTAAGGAATGCTCCCTGGAGGCGGGATCGATGAAGCGTAAAAAGAAGCCCTCTACGCACGAGCTGATGCTACGGTTAGGGCGCTCAATGAAGCCGACGAAAGAAAGCATCATGAATCCGGGGAACTAATGGCCGTGAATCAAAGTGATGAAAAAGTCAGTGGAGGTGAGAATGGCTAGCATTATGTCAAAGACGACCGACGGACGGCGGATCCGCGGAAGTGGTTCAATCTGTATTCGGAAGGAGGTTGAAAAGGCAAGCCGCAAAAGATAGCATAGGCTTACCGGTAATTACCCGGGAATAATTATCCTGGGGACAGCCGTCCTTGGCGGTTTTACCGGCATATCTTTTCCAAGGAATAGCGCCATCAAGGAGGTTGCTATGAACGATCTTATCTCTCAAGAGAAAGCCGGTCAGGCTCTCTCTCCAGTCCAAGTCACTTTGAATTTCAATCCCGAACATCTCGAGATGATTCAGCGCTGCGCCAAGCTCAGCGAACTATCGGTGGAGAACTGGCTTCTGCAGGCTACCGAAGGCTTATTACGAGCTGACATGTATGAATTTGGCGCTGACGGTTTCGGGGTCGGTTTCGGTGATGACGACATCGACGAGGTGTTCGAGGGAATCTTCGGGGGTGCGTCGTGAAAGGGCGCGAGCGCAGAGACAAACGTGTCACCGTCTACTTTAGCCAAGAGGAGTACAACTCATTGCTTGAGATAGCGGAGAATGAGTATCATTCCCGACTGGGTCAGTTGCTTCGACGGTGGACGATGCTGTGTGCGGATTCATATCAGGAAACTCATCACGGAGGCATGGCTTTTATTCATATACGAATGAATCGTTGGCGTGACCTCAAAAAGCCCATGCCGGAATCACCGGGCAAGGTACTGAGCTTTCCCAGGGCAGGAGGGACAGCATGAAAGAGGCCAAAACGAATCAGGAGATAGTTGAATCCTTACAGGAGATAGATGATCGGATCTATCCACCGGCGGCGCAGCTCAACGCTATCGCGGTGTTGATAGAGGCAACATCGGAGCTAGAGCTCGGCGCGGAAGTAGGCCCGGGACTTTCGATCTTGCTTGAAAGAGCCGCGAAGGATTTGTTGGCTATTTGGGAAGACCTAAAGGGTGTCATTATGCAGTTAGACCACGGGGCGGAAGAGAAGGCGATCGGCAAGAACTGACGTTCTACGGGGGAGCTCTACGGAGCTCCTTCGCGGAGGGTTACTCCGGAGGAGAGTTTATAATGCCATGATGCTTTCATTCTTACTTCACCTAATAGCTTTCAGTATGCAGTTAACCTTGTGGTTTGGGGTCGCATACGTCGTTTGGATAGCTGCTCACTGGCCTATACTTGCATTTGCTGTTTTTGCAATAACGCTTATCGTGTGGCGGAAAGAAAGAAAGCGAGGTACGCAAAATAAAGAAACTGCTTTAAGCTGCTACTGGAGGCTCTTACGGGGGCCTCTGGCGGAGGGTTAGAGGTGCATGTATAGCCGTCGTTGACGGCTTGGAGACCGAACTGGATTCACGCTACGGCAGGATTTCGGCAAGGTTTCGATTTGAGGGCCGGTCGGGGAGATGGCTCCCTGGCCGGTTTTTTGCGGTAGGCAACGCGGCGCAAACCGGGCCTGGCTGGCGAACCCCTGCGCGGGGAACGGGCTTTATGCCGGGAAAGGTGCTTGGGTGCCATCCGAGAGGCAAAGTGCTTTGAAACGCGGTTATCGGCGTCGCCGAGGGGGTAGGTTCAATCTTCCGAGGCAAAGCGGTATCTGGGTGCCTGGCCATTTTGGCCTCAGAGCGCTTAACGGATGACGGGCGATCAGGGGAAGCCCGAAAAAAAAGCGGTCGGATGCGGTGACACTATGTTGACAAAGGTGTCGCCCGGCTTTATACTTGAGGAATGGCAGAGATAAGGATTCGTGACGTACCGGAGGAAGTTCGCCAGGCAATGAAGATCGCCTGCGCCAAGCAGGGCATATCGATGAATGCCAGGCTCATAGAGCTGATGCGAACGTACTGCAAGAAACACGGAGAATTGAAGAAATGAATTGGACGCCAGGGGATAGGGTCGCTCCCGAACGCCGCCACTCAGCGGCTTCCTCTGGCTTAGACCTGAGTGTTGATCTGAGAGGTCGACGACTGTGTACCACTTCAAACCTACCTACCACCTAAAGCCGACCTCTCCGAGGAGGTCAAATGAAACTTCTTACCAAAGAGCTGGAGCGGAAGGCCGCACGTAACAATTCAACGGTTTAATTCAGCAAACCTTTGAGGAGGTAAGAGATGGTAGAACTGATCGAGTTGCTTGGCTATGCGATCCTGTTTCTGTTCATCGTCTTCGGGGAGCGGCCCAAGAAGCCGAAGCCGGAACCGACACCGGTCGCGAAGCGCGCATCGCTAAAGCCCTCCCTGGTCAAAAAGCCGCGCGTCTCGACGTTTCTGACACAGGAGGAGCACGAGGCCGCGCATGAGAAGTACGGCGATTGGTACGCCGACACCATTATGTTTCGCGGCGACGGCCTGGACATGGACAGTGAACCGGACGACATCGCGGCGGTGATCGAGCTTCAAGAGCGCCTGGCCGAGGAACACCCCGAGAGGGTGGAGGTGGAGAAATGAAAGATAAATACCGAGCTGGTTTCAGCAAAGAGCTGGAGGAGATCGCGGGAAGAATCAATATGCATCGTTACCTAAGGAAACGACCCTCAAGCAACGCGCCTCTTCCGCGATGGGAGTAAGTCCGGGCTTGAATTAAACAGGAAAAAAAGTCAGTGCCGAAGCTCTAAAGGGAGCTGAACAGGCCAAAAAGATCGCCTGGATAGCTGTGGTGGCGACCCTGGCGAACAGCGAAAGGACGGGCTCTGTGTCTATGATTATAGTAACCTACCTACCAGAGGCCGGACGATGGGCTCTGAAGGCCAGGAGGAAGGAACCCGCAGGACTTAGGGAGGGGCTGAGCCTATTTACTTTTACAGTCCCTACACTGCTCTGGGAGTATTGGAGAAAGATTGTCAGTCAAAACAATGACCCGTTTAGTTCCCAGCAACCACACCGACCATCTCATACTACATTGTAGCCCTATCACGATGAATTAATCTTATTAGATGTTTTTGAAATTTGGGCTATGACGGGCTATCATTGGATCTATGACTGTAAATGACCCCGAGATTCATAAAATCATCAAAAAGATCAGCGATCAATTTCGATACGTAAATAATCCTCACTTAAAAGAGTCTTTCGCGGGGCTCGAAGTATCTTCGGACGATTGGAGGAGCATAGAGAGATTGACTTCGCCTTCTCAAATACACGCTATTCAAGGATATGGGCTCGAAGATCTATATGAAGAAATAATCGCAGCAGCAAAGTTAGTTTACTACGCAAGAAAGCGGATCATATCGAATCTTCCCATATTTCCCAGTGCGACCTTATTTGAAAAAATGGCCATAAAGAACTTTCCCGGAAACTTAAATATCATGGCCGAGCAATTATGTACTCTGTATGGTATTCTCCTACGTCTGGATGCTGAAGAGAATCCCGAACCAATTTGTCACACGATACCTGAACTGGATAGGACTCTTGTTTACTTGAAACGTTCTGACTGAGAGCTCAAACGCACACTCACGCCCCCCACCGGCTATAAACCTGGAATACAGACTAGTTAATAGCTACTACATGATCCGCCCCCGCAACGGCGCGCCC
>SDBT01018122.1_pt1 | contig 11081 bp, 9 predicted proteins | sample 2277101 | NCBI WGS metagenome assembly SDBT01 (sample SAMN10404973, study PRJNA504765) | marine sediment metagenome | isolation source: marine sediment core GS10_PC15, 103 cmbsf | place: Arctic Ocean: Southern Knipovich Ridge | collected 2010 | reverse complement strand
CTCTTTCTGACTTTGGCAGCGTGATTGCGTGCAGCCGGAAGATCAACGCGGCGTTTGTCCGCGAGCTGCAAGGCCTGTTCGTGGAATGCCTCCTGGCTCCAGGCTTTTCCCAGGACGCCCTGGTCGCGCTTGGCGAACGGGCGAGCCTGCGTGTGCTCCAAATGCCGCCGGCCGGGGAAACGGAGCACCATGAACTCCGCTCCATTGTCGGCGGTTTTCTGCGACAAACCGTTGACTTGGGCGACCCGGCCGACTCGCCCGCGTGGCAGGTAGTTTCCCAACGCAAGCCCACCGCGGCCGCGATGATGAATCTGCGCTTTGCCTGGAAGGCGTGCCAGTTTGTCAAATCCAACGCCATTGTGCTGGCCAATTCAAGGAATGAGATATGCTTTACCGTTGGGATTGGAGGGGGGCAGCCGAACCGGCTAGACTGCGTACGAATTGCCGGCGAGAGGGCGGGCGAGCGAGCCAGGAACGCCGTCCTGGCCTCGGATGCTTTCTTTCCCTTTCCCGATGGGGTGGAAGCGGCGGCCGCCCTGGGCGTCACTGCGATTGTCCAGCCAGGTGGAGCAATGCGGGATGAGCAGGCGATTGAGGCCGCGGATGCAGCCGGGTTGGCGATGGTTTTCACCGGCGTGCGGCACTTTCGGCACTGAGGAGTGAACGTGAACCTCAAATACGACTCGCGTGGCTTGATCCCTACGGTGGCCCAGGATGCAGAAACCGGTCAGGTGTTGATGGTGGCCTGGATGAATGCCGAGGCACTTGCCATTACACAGGAGACCGGTGAAGCGTGTTTCTGGAGTCGTAGCCGGGAAGAACTGTGGCGCAAGGGAGCTACATCGGGCAGTGTCCTGCGCGTGCTGGAGATATTGGTGGATTGCGACGCCGACACCTTGCTGCTAAAAGTGGACCCGGCCGGGCCCGCCTGTCACACCGGCGCCCCCAGTTGCTTTTTTCGCACTCTGGCGCAAGTGGAGCAAAGCCATGTTGCATGAACTCTTTTCTATCATCCAGAACCGCCGATCTCATCCTGGAGAAGGCTCGTACACCGCCCACCTCTTCGCCGATGGCGAGGACGCCATTCTGAAAAAGGTAGGCGAAGAGGCAACCGAGGTCATCCTGGCCGCCAAAGGCCAGGGAAATCAGAGGCTGGTGGAAGAGGTTGCCGACCTGTTCTATCACACCCTGGTGCTGCTGTCCTCGCGTGGGCTAAGCCTGGACGACATCGAGAGCGAGTTGCGCCGCAGACACACAGAAAGGCAAACTCCGCCAGTTGATTTGAGCGTCGACAGCAGTCCGGGGCCAGGTTGAACGAACCAGCAGGATCCTCGGGGTCTTGAGAGCGTCAAGGATCCGGTGTGTATTGATCGATCGCTTTGCGCACGGCCGCTGGTTCGGCCGGCAGATCCAGCGGCGGGTTCGCGTGCCGGGCGATCACGTCCGCCAGCGTCCCCTCATGATAACCGGCCTTGAACCCGGTGAATTTGAGGCCGTGGGCGGTAGAGATTACGACGACGCGATGTTCTGGCAGGATCGTCCCCCGCTCCACCAATTTGAAGAGCACTGCCAACGCCACGCCAGTCTGAGGGCAACTGTACAACCCGGCGCGGTCGGCGCGGCCGGCCGCGTTGGCCAGTTCATCCTCGGTGGCCTGTTCCACAACCCCCTCCAGGGCTCGCAGCACCTTCACCGCCCGCTCATAGCTGACCGGGGCGCCGATCTGGATGGCGCTGGCCTGAGTCCTTTTCGCCGATACTGATCGGTACTCCTCAAAGCCGGTCAAGTAACTCAGGTAGAGTGGGTTGGCATTTGCCGCCTGGGCGCAGGCGATGCGCGGCAGCTTGTGGATCAGTCCCAATTCTCGCATCATCAGCAACCCTTTACCCAGAGCGGTCACGTTGCCCAGGTTGCCGGCCGGGATGATGATCCAGTCCGGCACCTCCCAATCGAACTGCTGCACAAGCTCAATCCCAACCGTCTTTTGCCCCTCGATACGGAGCGAGTTCATAGAGTTGGCCAGGTATATGATCTCGTCGCCGGAGCGTCCCGGCCCTGTACCGGGAGCTGTGACCTCTTTTACGATGCGCATGCAGCCATCGAAATCCGTATCCAGCGCCAGCACCAACGCGCCGTTGGCAATGGGCTGGGCCAATTGCGCCGTAGAGACCTTGCCCCGGGGAAGAAAGACGATAGCCGGAATGCCGGCCGCGGCCGCATAGACGGACAACGCGGCCGAGGTGTCGCCCGTAGAAGCACAGGCCACCGCGCGGATCGGTCTGCCATCGGCGATCATCTGTTTCACGACCGAGACCAGCACCGTCATCCCCAGGTCCTTAAAGGACCCCGAGTGGCTGTTTCCACACAACTTGACCCACAGATCGGGCACGCCGATTTCTCTCCCCAGTCGCTCCGCCCAAAAGCAATTGGTGTTGCCCTCATATGTTGAAACTACATTCTGATTCTCGACCTGCGGGCAGACCCACTCCTTTTTTCCCCACACGCCGCTGCCGTACGGCCACTCGTTGGTTCGTGTCCGCCGCTCAAAGAGCGTTGCCCATCTCGCCGCACCGCGATCCCTGAGAGCTTCCAGATCATGCTCTACGTCCAGCAATCCTCCACAGTCCTGACAGTGGTAGATGACGTCATAGATGGAGTAGCGGCGGCCGCAACCGCGCACACATTCCAACCAACAAGAGTAGGGCATGGTTCAACCTCCAACTGCGTGTGTCTCTACTTGATGAATCGGCCGGTAACCTCGGGTCGCCAGGTCATCGGTCGGGATGGAAGCCTCATCCGGCTTGTCTGAAAGACCAAAGAGCAGGGCGCCCCGCCTGCGCCACTCCAGCGCCACCGATCTCACCTCTTCGGTGATGAGGATTTCCCTTTTCAGGAATTGGGGCAACGGCGCCTCGTCATCGATACACCCCATCCGCTCAATGGTGGCCTGATACTCGTTGTAGCGAAATGCCTTAAAGGGGGTGGGATCACCCCGGAGCACAAGAGTGTTCACATCCCTGTGTATGTCACGCAGTGGGGGACAAAAGTCGGCCGATCGATTGTCCACCTCGGCGAGAAACTGCGCAAAGCTCGCCAGTCGGCCGGCGCGGATTTCGGCCACCACCGTTTCCAGTGTGTAGAGGCCACTGCCCAGCACCAGACAGATGTAAGCCAGATAGTCCTGGTTATCGGTCGTAAAAGGATGAAACTCGGGCTGGTTGAGGCAATCATAGGCGACCTGGAAACCGGCCGCGTCAAAGTCACCCCCCAATAGGTCGCCCACAGTGTGGCGCACTGCCTCGACCCGCGCAGCGTCGATGACGTGATCGTTGCGCCCCCGTGCACCGAGGGCCGTCTTGTCCAGGTCGACGATTACGGCCGCTCGCGCGTCCAGTGGAAACCCCTCGTCGCGGCAGGACCGGTCGAAATCGGCCAGCGCCGCCCAGCGATTGGCCAGGTAGATCCTCTCCTGACCCTGTTTGCTGACCTCCACGTAGGCCGGATCATCACTCTCGGCCGCAATAAAGGCCCGGCCGTGCCATCCCCCGATGCGGCAGATGTTGGTAAAAGCGGTGCCGTCGTTCAGTCGGGTGTCACCCACGTAAACCAGCCGCTCGATGCAAGTCCCAGGAGCATCCAGCTCTCGTGCCTGCCGCAGCAAATGGACAATGATGCGAGCGTACGCCAGTTCGGTCTTGCGAGGAGTCACGCCCTGAGCCAACCCAACCTGGGAGCGAATGTCCGCCAGCGGCGGCAGCCTGTGATCCATCGGCGCCAGGTTCCGATAGACAATCATGTCGCCCAGGAATTCGTGGATAGAGGTGCGGCCGTGAACTCTCATGTCGTGGCTTCTCCGTGCGATATGGCGAGTTGCCTACTGTGGGACCGCAAGAAGGAATGCGTAATTCACTGTGATCACGCGCTGTCTCTTACCCAACGTACCCTTTGGCAACCAGCAATTCGGCGTTGAGAATCGAGCCGCCGGCGGCGCCCCGCAACGTGTTGTGGGAGACGGTGACCAGGCGCAGGTCCAGGAGCGGGCACTCGCGCACACGGCCGACCGTCACCGCCATTCCGCCCTCGGCGTCGCAATCCCGGCGCGGCTGCGGCCGGTCCGCCTCCGGCCGCACCAGGATGGGATGCTCCGGCGCGCGGGGTAGGTCCCGCACGCCGGCCGGGCCGCGAAAGTCAGTCAGCACCGCGATAGCTTCCTCAACCGTCGGCCGCCTCTCAAATCCGAGCGAAAGGCATATGGTATGGCCATCCAAGATCGGCACGCGGTTCGCATGGGCGCTGACCACGACGTCAGCCTCTAGCCGGCGACCTTCCACCACCCGGCCGAGCAGCAATCGTGTCTCGCGCGCCATCTTCTTCTCCTCGCCGCCAACGTGGGGCACGACGTTTCCCAGGATGTCCAGCGAAGCAATGCCCGGGTACCCGGCCCCTGAGATGGCCTGCAACGTAGTGGCAAACACCTTTTGCAGGCCAAAGGCTTGGTCCAGGGGTTTGAGGGGGATGACCATCCCCGTGGTGGTACAATTAGGGCTGGTGACGATCAGACCGGGCCGATCCTCCTCCGCCCGTTGCCGCTCAATGAGCGCCAGGTGATCGGCGTTAACCTCCGGGATTATCAACGGGACGTTCGGTTCGTAACGCCAGGCGGAGGCGTTCGAACAGACAACATAGCCAGCGTGAGCGAACAGAGGCTCAACCTCGCGAGCAATGGCGGCCGGCAGCGCCGAAAAGACGATGCGCGCGGGCAATGAGGGTTCCAAAGGCCTGACGATCATCTCGCCGACACCAGGCGGCGGATCGCCTGGCATGATCCAGTGGCAGACATCGGCATAGGTGCGGCCGGCGCTCCGCTCCGAGGCCGCCAGCGCAGCGACCTCGAACCATGGGTGATCAGCCAGGAGTTGAACGAAGCGCTGACCCACGGTTCCGGTCGCGCCCAGAATACCGATGGGGATTCTTGTGTTCACGGTCGTCTCCATGAATAGGCTTTGGCCAGGAGTCTCTGTGTCAACTTGCCTGAGAATCGGGTGCTATTGCCGGCGGGAGGCAGAGTCCTTAATGGCCGGCGTTGAGAATCACCTTGCTGTGAATCAGCCGCACCGCCTCGGCTGCGGCATCGGCCGCCACGACCAGCGAGATGCTGCAATCAGAGGAGCCCTGCGCCATCGCGATGACGTTGATCTCCCCCTCACCCAATGCGCCAAAGATACGAGCCGCCACCCCGGGCGTGCTGCGCATTCCCGCGCCGACTGCTGTCACGATCACCACGTCGTCCAGTGACCAGACCCTATCCACGTCTCGTCGTGCCAGTTCGAGAGTCATCTCCTCCTCAACGGCACGGATGACCGACGACACACCCTCCGTGGGAATAACAAAGCAGATGGATTGCTCCGATGAAGATTGGGAGATCATCAATACGCTGGTACCCTGGCTGGCAACCGCGGAGAAGGTGCGGGCGGCGATGCCCGGCACACCCATCATCCCCCGCCCCTCAACCGTCACCATGCTTAACCTCCTGATGGCGGTGACCGCCTTGACGGTGTCCAGTGTGGCCTCGGGCTGACGGTCGATGCAGGTTCCAGGGCAGGAGGGATTGAAGGTGTTCTTCACCCATAATGGAATGCCGCATTCGATCACCGGCCGGATGGTTCGAGGATGCAGCACTTTGGCCCCAAAGTAGGCCAGTTCGCTTACCTCACTGTAAGAGAGCACCGGGATGACCCGCGCGTCGGGCACTAGGCGTGGATCGGCCGTCATCACTCCGTCCACGTCGGTCCAAGTCCAGACCTCATCAGCGCCCAGGCAGTGCGCCAGGAGAGCGGCACTATAGTCACTACCACCTCGCCCCAGTGTGGTCGTGACACCGCCCTCAGTTGCCCCGATATAACCGGTCACGATAGGGATAACCCCTTTGTCGAGCAGCGGAGCCAGGCGGGCGGAGACCTGGGCACGAGTGGCTTTCATTAGCGGCATGGCATTCTGGAAGGTTGCATCAGTGACGATCAGTCCAGTGGCGTCCATAGCTGTGCTCTGTGCACCCCACTGCCGGAGCAGCGCAGCCAGGATGCGGGCGTTAATGCGCTCGCCCAGCGAAACAACCGCATCCATCGCGCGCGGAGTGACTTCCCCGAGAACATTTACGCTGCGGCAAAAGCTCGCAAATTCATCCAGGTACGAATCGATCGTGGCCGATAATGGGGCGCGCTCACCATCCGCGGCCAATAGCTTGTCCACGGTATGATGGTGACGAACGCGCAACTCTGCGACAACAGCCGGGTAGGTTTGGTCATCGCCGGAGGCAGCTGTCAGCGCCCCGCGAGTCAGGGTGTCGGTCACCCCGGCCATGGCGGAGACCACCACGGCCTGGCGGTCCCACTCTTGAGATTGCTTCAATATGAGACGGGCTGCTTGCTCAATTGCTTCAGCACTTCCAACCGATGTGCCCCCAAACTTGCTCACCAGGGTAGTCACTGTGCCTCCTCACTCCCCGACGCAATGGGGTCTCCCAGCACACCAGCGGCCATTGCCTGGAGGCCAGCGCCAGGTCTCGATGCGGCCAAGAGGAGCTCAAACCTGCCAACTGCACCCTTTCGCTTGCTCAGATCAGATTCTCGTCCCGCAAAATGCTCCAGCCCATGACATCGCTGGCTGGGGCAATTCCGTGACGGGCCCGCATCTCATCCACCTCCTGGCGAACCTCCTGGGTGATCGCTTGGCGCCGTCCCCCGGCTCGCCGTGCAGCCAGCAGCCGGTTGAGTGCAAAAACGTAGGCCTTGGCGCTGGCGATGATGGTGTCTGGATCGGCGCCACGTCCCAGGAACACGCGTCTCACCCTCTCCCCCGTGTCTCCCACCGGCAGTTCACCCTCAATTCGAACCGTTACCTTGGCCAGGGCATCCACACCTTCTGTCAACGCCTCCACCGAGAACTCTAGCAACTCGTTGGACACGTTGACAATGCTATCAATTGCCTTGAAAGTGGCATCTATGGGGCCGTTGCCGTGGCACGTTGCCCATACTGCTTCCTCCTCTGGGCCCTGCAAGCGGACGGCTGCAACGGGCAGTGTGCTGGTCCCGCAGGTGACTTGTACCTCTTCCAGTTCAAAAGTCTCCTTCATATACACCATCGTCTCGCCGCTGACAATGCCCTCCAGGTCACGGATTTCCAGATCGGGCTTTTTCTTGGCCACATCCCGGAAACGCTTGTAGACGCGCTCAAACTCCGCATCCTCCAGGCTGAAACCCAGTTCCCCCAGGCGGCGGCGCAGCCCTTCGCGCCCCGCCAACAAGGGGGTTCGGCTCCCCGCTTCCACGGCGCCAATCTCGGTGGGGTCAAGGACCTCCCTCTCTGCCCGCCCCCGCAGCACGCCATTCTGATACATGCCAGAAGTGTATGCAAATGCCTTGTCGCCGACGATAGCCTTGTGGGACTGGATGCCAATTCCGGTCAGGTGGCTCACGAGCCGACTGACGGGATGAATTAAGCGAGTGTTGACACCGGTGGTCAAGCCTAGCACCTCTCCCCGGGAGTGAAGAGTCATGACGATTTCTTCCAGGCGAGCGTTGCCGGTTCGCTCGCCGATCCCGTTGACAGCACACTCTGCCTGGCGCGCGCCATTGAGCAGCGCCTCCAGGGTGTTGGCGGTCGCCATGCCGAGGTCGTTGTGACAGTGCACGGAAATGACTGCCTTGTCGATGTTGCGCACCCTCTCCCGAATGCCCCGGATCATCGCGCCCCACTCTGATGGCGTGAGGAATCCAATGGCGTCAGGGATGTTGACCGTCGTCGCTCCGGCGTCGATCACAGCCTCCAATACCTGATAGAGATACTCTACATCGGCGCGACAAGCATCGGCCGCATAGTACTGCACGTCATCAACGCGACGGCGGGCGTGTCGAACAGCCTCGACGGCCATCTCCAGTGCTGCCTCTCGGGTTGTGTTGAGCTTGCCAACGATGTAGGAATCGGACACGCCCAGGCCGACCTGGATGCGTGGCCGGGCAGCGCCTCTGAGCACAACCGCGGCCACATCAATGTCCTCTTCGCGGGCGCGGGCTAGCGCACAGACCACGCTCTCCTGAATTGCATCGGCCAACCGTCGCACGGCCTGGTAATCACGCGGAGAGGAGATGGGGAATCCGGCCTGGATGACATCCACCCCCATCTGCTCCAGCATACGAGCGATTTCTAGCCTTTCTTCGATGTTCAGGCCGGTGCCAGGCGACTGCCCGCCTCCATAAAGCGTCGCATCAGATACCTTGATCTGCTCCATTTCTCTTCTCCATTCTCAATGTGGGACAACTGCCCATCATGACAAGACGCAAGAGTGGACGGCGGACAACAGCGCGTATCTAGCGGCCGGTTGATTCCCGTCTCTGGTCGACTGTTGCCTGCGTCCTGTCCACCACTGGTTTCTCCTGGTCGCACAGCAGTGCATATTCCAGGCTATCCGACAACGCTTGCCAACTGGCCTCGATGATATTGGTCGAACTGCCGACGGTGCTCCACGCGAGCCGGCCGTTGGATGAGTAGATCAGGACCCTCGTCCGCGCGGCCGTACCTGCATGGCCATCCAAGATGTGCACCTTATAGTCCGTCAGATTCACATCCGCCAGGTTGGGGTAGAAAGGCAACAGCGCCTTGCGTACGGCCGCGTCCAATGCGTTGACCGGCCCGTTGCCATCGGCTGCTGTGTGCATCACCTGGCCCTTGACCCGTACCCTGACAGTAGCCTCGGCTGCCATGTTGCTGTTGTGGCTGCCGCGTACAATCACGTGAAAGTCGAGCAATTCGAATGGCGGACTGTAACCCGGCTGGGTGCGGCGGATGAGCAACTCTACCGAACCCTCGGCGCCCTCGAACTGCAGACCCTGGCTTTCCAGTTCCTTGATGCGCTGCAGCACCTGCTGAGTTTGCTCGCCCCCCCGCGACAGTTCCAGGGAAAACTCTTTGGCTTTGTAGGCAATGTTGCTCTTGCCAGAGAGTTCAGACACGATCACCCGCCGACGGTTGCCGACCAGACCCGGTTCTATGTGCTGGTAGCTCTGCTCCCATTTGACCAGCGCGTTGACGTGCATTCCCCCCTTGTGAGCAAAGGCGCTATGGCCCACGTAGGATTGATGTGGGCGGAGGCTGAGGTTGGCTAGATCGCTCACATACTGGGCAGTCTCCGTCAGGGTGCGCAGTTGTTCATCACTGGTGCAATTGTGCCCCATTTTCAGCTGGAGGGCCGGGATGATGGAGCAGAGATTGGCATTGCCGCACCGCTCTCCATAGCCGTTGATGGTGCCCTGCACATGCCCCACGCCCATTTCCACGGCCGTCACCGAGTTTGCCACCGCCATTTCGGCATCGTTGTGCGCGTGGATGCCCAACGGTGTGGTGGTGGCATCCTTGACCTCGGTGATCGCGGCCGCCACTGCGGATGGGAGCGCGCCGCCGTTGGTGTCGCACAGCACCAGCACGTCGGCCCCGGCCTCGGCCGCTGCGGCCAGCGTCTGCAGAGCATAATCCGGGTCAGCCCGGTAGCCATCAAAAAAGTGCTCTGCGTCATAGATCACTTCTCGCCCCAGGCGCTTGAGATAGCGGACGCTGTCGGCAATCATTCGCAGGTTCTCTTCCAGAGTGGTGCGCAATACCCTACGGACGTGCAAGTCCCAGCTTTTTCCGAATACAGCCACGGCCGGGGTGTCAGCATTCACCAGGGCCCGGATATTGGCATCTTCTTCCACTAACGTGTCCGCCCGGCGCGTGCTGCCAAAAGCGGTCACGGTGGCCTGTTCCAGGCGCAGTTCCGATGCTCCCTGGAAGAAAGCCATGTCTTTAGGGTTGGATCCGGGCCAGCCACCTTCAATGTAGGCCACGCCCAGCGCATCCAGTCGCCGGGCAATCCGGAGCTTGTCATCCACCGAGAAAGAGATGCCCTCTCGTTGTGCTCCATCGCGCAGGGTCGTATCATATAGTACAACGTTCATATCCTTGTTCTCCACGGACCGGCGTCACCCGATGCGTACGCGCGGGTACCCTCCAAGGCGCTGGACCCAGTGTCGAACGCGGGCTGTCACGTCCACTGTGGCCTGATCCCGTGGGATCCATTGGCCGTCGATCCATACCTGGTTTGATTTCCCCATGGTCACCGGTATCTCATCGTGTTGTGTCTGGTGTGAATGCCTCAACTACCAGATCACCCATCCTTGCCGTCGTCACGGCCGGCTGATCGGGAGTGGCGATGTCGGCTGTGCGGTGCCCGGCGTCGAGGACGGCTGCGACAGCAGCTTCCACTGCTTTTGCTTCTATCTCCATCGCCAGGGAATGGCGCAGCAGCATGGCGACGCTGAGGATGGCCGCCAGCGGGTTGGCGATGCCCCGGCCGGCAATGTCGGGCGCAGAGCCGTGCACCGGTTCGTACAGGCCAAAGCGTCCCTTTGCCAATGATGCCGAGGGCAGCAGGCCCATGGAACCCGCCAGCACCGAGGTTTCGTCGCTCAGGATATCGCCAAACATGTTACCGGCGAGGATCACGTCAAAGTCAGCCGGCCGCTTGAGAAGATGCATGGTAGCCGCGTCTACCAGTAGATGCTCCAGTTCCACATCGGGGTATTCCTCCGCCACCGCCTCCACGGTCAGCCGCCACAGGCGCGAACAGGCCAGCACATTTGCCTTGTCCACTGACGTGACCTTAGCCGAGACTGGCCGGCCCCGGAGGGTACGCTGTCGGCCCCGTGCGGTGCGAAAGGCGACGTGGGCGATTCGCCGCACCTCCGCACCAGTGTAAACCATGGTGTCCACTGCCCGCTCGCTTCCCTCGAGCCGGGGCTCACCAAAATAGTTGCCCCCGGTGAGTTCCCGGCCGTGGATGAGGTCAATGCCCGCCACCAGTCCCGGCCGCGGCGTGGTGGCTTCCGCAAATGCAGGGTGCAGCCGACCGGGTCGCAGTTTGGCGACCGTTCGCATTCCCTTCCGCAGTCCCAACAGGGCTTGTTCGGGCCGCACCGCGGCCTGGGGTCATCGTACTTTGGGCTGCCGACCGCGCCCAGAAGGACCGCGTCAGATGCTCTGCACAGCGC
>SDBT01018121.1_pt1 | contig 11081 bp, 13 predicted proteins | sample 2277101 | NCBI WGS metagenome assembly SDBT01 (sample SAMN10404973, study PRJNA504765) | marine sediment metagenome | isolation source: marine sediment core GS10_PC15, 103 cmbsf | place: Arctic Ocean: Southern Knipovich Ridge | collected 2010 | reverse complement strand
GTACGAACACGTTGAAATTCGTCAGACAATTCTGAAGCCGATGCTCGCGGCTGTTGGTGCCGATCCGCTCGGCCAGGGTCCGCTGCCGGATATGACGAAATTCCGACCGGACGGCGGTTTGCGAGACCGTGTATTGAGGCATTTTAACTGCTTGGACGATTACGGCTACAAGGACGCCAAATTGACGCTGACCTGGCCGATGTGGCATGCCGCGTTTCCGGAGGCGAAGTGGATAATCGTCCGGCGTGAGACCGACGCAATCGTCGACTCCTGCCTCCGGACGCACTTCATGCGGCGCTATTTAGACGATCGCAGAGCATGGACAAGATGGGTTGATTATCATCTGGATCAATTCACTGAAATGAAAAAGGCCGGGTTGGACATCCACGAGACTTGGCCGGCCACCTTTATCTCAAAGCCCGCTATGTTCTGGCAAACTGCGGAATTCTCCAGGCTGGAATTTCATCTCGACAGAGTGCGCGACGCAATCGATACGAAACTTTGGAGATCCTGATGGCCGACAAATACATAACTTTCACAGAAGATTTCGACTTCCGCTGGCCTGGGGTTCCCAAGGTGACGGCCTACAAAAAAGGCCGGACAATGGCGGTCACGCCGATGGTCGCCGATGCCGCGATCAAGGCTGGCAAGGCGCGCAAGCTGCCTACGCGGAAAACTTATTCTCCGCCGGCAGAGGACCAGCCCGATACCTCGGTCTCCGACGATGCCGAATAAAGCCGCCGGCCGTCTGCGCGAAACCGTCGCATGGGAAGTGCGGCCTTTGCAGTCTGACGGCTTTGGAAACCGGCATGGTGCGTTTGTTGAATCGTTCCGATGCGCTGCGGGCTTCGAGGTTAAGTCAGGCGATGATGCCGTGCTGGCCGGCAAGTTGGAAGGCCGCCAGACGATCCTTGTGCGCGTCCGCGCTTATCCTGACACGCGCAGCCTCGACAGCGACTGGCGGATGCGCGACGTGCGGACCGATATCACTTATGCGGTCGTCGCTCCGCCGGCCGAGACGCCGGACCGGCAATTCATCGACGTGGAAGTTGAGCGGGGCGTTGCGGAATGACAATCAAGATTATTGGCCAGCGACGTCTCGCCCGGAAGCTGAATAAACTGCCGATCGTGGCTCGCACCCTTATCCGACGGGCAATCGAAATCAGTGCCGAGGAAATGGTTGCTTTGATGAAATCGTTGGTTCCGGTTTCCCCAGGCGGCGGAACGCTTCGCGACAGCATCGGTTGGACCTTCGGAAAGCCGCCTGCAGGATCGATCACGGTGACTGAACTCGTTTCGATCGACAAGACACTTACCGCAACGCTGTTCGCCGGCAGTGCGCTCGATCGTTCCGAGCGCAAGGGAGCGTTCTATGCGCGGTGGCAGGAACACGGCACTGTTGCGTTTCCCGCCAGCCCGTATTTCTTTGTGTCCTATCGCGCGCTTCGTGCGAGAACACGGCGCCGAATTTCTCGGAGCATCAACAAGGCAGCTAAAGTGGTAGCCCGGGCATGACCTCTCCGACCAAAGAACTGCAGGGAGCGATCTACAATCGGCTACGGCTCGATGCCAATATCATTGCCGCGGTCGGGACCAATGTTTCATCCGGCAAACGCTTGCCGACAGCATTCCCGGCGATTCGAATCAGCGGCAAGACTCTGACCTCAGAAAACGCCGAATGCCTGATAAATAACCTGATTGTTCAGCAGATTGACGTCTGGTCTCGTGAGCCGGACATGGCCGTCGATGAAATCTCTGAACTTGTACGTGTTGCGTTGCTTAACCCGGATTTGACGCTGGCGGTGAATGCCATTGCCACCTTCGACCTTCGGGACACGTTCTACCTCGACGAACCTGACGGCTTGACTGATCACGCTGCGATGTATTTTGCAGCGATGGTCGAACAACCCTAACCCCTGACGCCATAGGAGATATCATGGCAGATCCCGTAACAGCGAAATTTGGAAAATTTCGCATTCTTCTCGGCGACGGGGCGTCGCCGGAAGTGTTTGCCGCGCCTTGCGGCTTTACCAGCAAGGCCATCACCTGGACAAAAGGTCTGATAGAAATAAACCTGCCTGACTGCATCGATCCAGATGCGCCATCTAGCGTTGGCCGCGACGTTGAAAATCTCAGCGTCAGCGTCAACGGTGAGGGCGTCTTGGCGGCCGAATCCATCGATGAATGGATCGCTATGCAGGAAGCCGTTCTGGCAACCAATGTCAGGATCGAGATCGACATCGGCATTTTCACGCACGTTTGGAATGGCGGAATGCTGATGGCCGAGATGGGCATCAATGCCGAGCAGGGCGGGCGCTGCACAATCACCGTCCAGATGTCCAGCGACGGCGCGATGATCCACACTGTAGCCTCAACCTAATGAACCGAGACGGTTTGCTGACTCACGCCTGGGCGGACGGAACGTACACGTTTCGTCTCGCCTGGGGCCAGCTTATCATGCTGCAGGAAGCGTGCGACTGCGGCCCGTTTATCCTGTTGCAGCGCATGGCTGCGGGAGCCTGGAAAGTCGAGGAAATCTCGCACGTCATTCGGCTTGGCCTGATCGGCGGCGGCATGGAGCCTGTCCCGGCTTTGAAGCTGGTCGAGACTTACGTTGAGCGCCGTCCACCGATGGAAAGTGCCGAGATGGCGATCAGAATCTTGAGTGAAGGCGTCGTCGGGGCTGCCGATGAAGATGACGGAAAAAAAAACGGAAAAGCGACGACAAAGGCGAAAGACTCCCGCCGCTCCCTGACGGCAAAATCAGAATCGCCGAACTCTACGGTAGCGCATCCGTCATCGGCTACACGCCGCAGCAAGTCAACGAAATGAGCATGTGGCAATTTATGAGCGTTGCGGAAGGTTACGCGAAAGCGCATGAGGTCGAAGATCCCGGCGCGATGTCCGATAGAGAGATCGACGACGTTTGGGAATGGATGCAGACGAAACATTGAGGCTACGCCGTGGCAACTGACCTTGACAGACTGATCGTCCAGCTCTCGGCCGACATCCGCAAATATTCGAAGCAGATGGCAAAGGCCCAGGGCATCGGCGCCAAAACCTTCAATAAAATGGGGAAGGACGTCAAGAGATTCGACCGTGTCCTGGATAGGGTCGGAACTGGACTCTCGCGGAATCTGTTGCGGACTGGCGCTGTTCTCGCGACCGCTTTCTCGGTCCGTGAAATCAAGCTCTATGCGGACGCTTGGACGCAAGCCGGGAATAAGATCCGCGCATCCTCACAGGTCGCCGGGAGGGCCGGGCGCTCGCTTGAAGGGATAATCGAACTTGCCAACGCCAGCCGGACAGGACTGACGGAAACGAGCGATCTGTATTCGAAGTTGCTCCGCGCCACAAAGGACGTCGCAAAATCGGAGCTGGAGGTCGCCAAGGCGACGCTGATCGTCAACAAGGCATTTAAGGCTGGTGGCGCAGCACTGTCCGAACAGCGCGCCGGCATCTTGCAGCTTTCCCAGGCTCTCGGTTCCGGACTACTGCAGGGCGATGAGCTGCGGTCGGTCCGAGAGAATGCGCCATTGCTTGCGCAGGCGTTGGCAAAGGAATTCAACACAAGCATCGCCGGCTTGAAGAAACTCGGCGCCGATGGCGAGCTGGCCATCGATCGTGTTTTCTCGGCAATCCTCAAAGCACAGCCTGAAATTGAAGCCGCGTTTGGCAAAACCAACGCGACGATCGCCGACAGCTTTGTCCGCATCAATAATGCGTTCACGCAATATATAGGCCAAGCCGATGCCTCTGGGGGCATATCGAGGCAACTGGTCAACGGGTTGAATGACCTCGCGGACAGCTTCGATACTACAGCGGATTTTGCGATTAAGTTCGCGGCCATCATCGCCGCGGGAGTGTTGGGCCGATCTCTCGGCATCATGCTGCAGAGTTTGACCCTCAACACAATCGAGCTGGCCAGATTCAGCAAAGGTTTGTTAAAGGCGCGCAGTCTGGCGGCTGCGGGCACGGTATTGGGCGGCGTAGGCATCGGGGCAGTCGGTCCGATTGCCGGGCTGGCTGCGATTGCTGCGGCCAGCCTGTTCCTGTTCACGCGAAGCCAAGATGACGCTGGCGATTCCAGTGAAGTCGCGGCGCGCAAGGCGTCGCTTTACGCAAAGGCGTTAGGCGAGATCAAGAGCGAGGCTGACGAAGCGCGCAGGGCCGTCGACGAGTTCAACAATGCAGGCTTTGAACGCCAGTTGAAAGTTGCTGTCGAAACGGAAGAATCTGTCGGAACCGAACTTGAAAAAGCCGTCGCTGTAACGAAGAAATTATTGAATGATCTCGCTGATGACCTCGAACGCATCTCGGACTTGAGGGAGAGGAACGAAGGAGATCCAATAGAAATCAGTGTATTGCGGAGACAGGTCGGGGAACTTCGCAAATTTGCCGACGCGCTTGTTGGCACAACGGAATCGGCAGATGAACTTGAACGACAAATAAATAAGTTCTCGCGCCTCAATCCTGGATTCAGCGAGTTAGCGACAGACGCATCTGTATTGACGGATGAGGTCGATAAGCAGGCCAGGGCATTTGTTGACGCCAGCGACGCCGTTCGGCAATATCTTAAACAGGTACAGGATCTCGTCGCATTCGTTGATCCATTCTCTGACAAGTTATTTGAATTGGATCTCAATAAACCTGTGGATCGTCGGGATGATCTTAAAGCAAAGCGTTTGGAAGCCGCCGGTCAATCGGCATCCGAGAAGCAGATCCAGGCGCAAATTGTCAAAGTCCAAAAGGATTTTGAAAAGGCAGCCAAACTTGCCAAGGAAGCCGGAGAGGGATTTCTCGAACTCAGGCCCGATGAAGCACGGGCCCAGGCCATCAGGGAATTGGCCATTCAAAGTTTGGCCAAGCTAACCGACGCTCAACTCAAAGCAGCAACATCCCTGATCCAAAAAAATGAGGGCGCACCGAGCCTGACGCCATTTCGAGACACTGACGAATTTGGCAATCCCGACGAACTCAGAATCGGATTTTCATCCGACACCGTGACCTTGCTGACTGAAGCCGGGAACGAGATCGTCCAAAAAGTTGTCGCAGGCATGGTCATAACTCTGGCGGACGTGGACCGCGATTTTGCTCGGCGGTTAAGAGAAGGTCGCGCCGAGATTGAAGGTCAGATAGGGACCGAACGATTTGACGCTCTGACCGCAAACCAGCAAGCCGTCTTGTCGGACCTCGAAACTCTTTACGGCACTCTGCCGGACCGGATTGTGAAGGCATTGATCGAGGGCGACGCTGGCGACGTCGCGAATGCAATCAGATCGTTTAATCAGCCCGGCAATGTCAACAATCGACGGCGTAACGAGAATGCTGAAATCTTCACCGGCGACGCAAGTATAGAAATTCAGGTGAGGCAGGAGCGGATTTCGCTCGTGAAGGGGTTGATCACCGCGCTCGCCGAGCAAAACGAACAGATACGCCTTGAGACAGGTCTCGTCGGCAAGTCAAATGCAGCCCGCGAGAGCGAAAATCTACGGCTGGAACTTCGCAATGCGTTAACGGCGGAGGGCATACCGCTTAACAAAGAAAATCTGGCGTTGATCGAACGTGAAGTTGCGTTGAGATTTCAATCCGTCACAGCCCTTGATGCTGCAACCGATGCGAACAAAAGGCTGGAGGATGCGCAAGAGGAGCTGGCCCGTGTTCAGCAACAAATCGCTGGCGCATTCCAGGGCGCCCTTAAAGGATTCATTAGCGATCTCGTTGCTGGCAAGACGGCAACTGAAGCACTGTCAAACGCTGTCGGTCGTCTCGCCGACAGGCTACTCGATATTGCGCTTAATCAGATATTCGCCAGCCTGTTTGGCGCCGCTGGCGGCCTGCAGGGCGGCGGCGGTTTCTTAGCGTTTTTGTCAGCCAAGGATGGCGGCCAGGTTAGGCGTATGTCGCCGGGCGGCCTGATCCGTGGCCCGGGCGGTCCGCGCGACGATCAGGTTCCGATCATGGCATCGGACAAGGAATTCATCGTCAATGCGCGCGCGACGCAGGCCAATCGCGGATTGCTTGAGGCGATCAACAGCGGCAAGGTCAAATCGTTCGCCGACGGCGGGTTCATCGGATCGCGCAAGCCGGGTCTGGTATCCGGCTCCGGGATGACCGGCAGCGCGCCCGCGCCAATCGTCTCGACGCAAGTCATCAACCGTTTCGACTCCGCCAGTTTCTTGTCCGAGGCGCTGGCTTCGCCCGAAGGCCAGCGCGTCATTCTCAACGATGTCAGCGCACGGCCGGATGCTTACCGCTCGGCTCTTGGAATTTGAACCATGCCGCTGCTCTGGCCTTTCTCGCCTAATTTGCGATCTGCAAACTATACGGTCCATCGGGAATATCGCACCGATCTGATCCTGTCGCGTATCGGCAGGGAACAGCGCCGGGCCTTGCGGCAAACGCCGCGTAAGCGCGTCGAGTTTCTGCAGTCGCAAAGCGGAGACTGTTTGCGTGATCTCAACAATCTGATGGTCACGGCGCAGAGTCTACAGCTCGCGATCGCGGATAGGCCAAGGTTCACGATCCTGTCCGCCGGCATAGGCGGTGGATCCGATTCGACGTTTGTCGATCCGCTGCCGTCCTGGATCGTCGTCGGGGCTGAACTTGTGCTGGTGGACAAAGCCAGGCAGGCGATCCGAACGGTGAATATGGTCGTCGCGGTGAGCGGCGGCGGCTGGACCGTCACGTTCGATGAATCGGAAGCTGTCGCATGGCCTGTCGGCACTCGGCTGAATGCGAGTTTGAACGGCTACCTCGGCGACAATCTGTTCTCCACGCGGACCTCGCCCCGTGGCGTTCTGGAAACGCGCATCGTTTACCATGTCGATCCTGGCGTGGAGGCGACAGAAGATGTCGGTGCCGCGACGGCGACGTTCAACGGTCGCGAACTGTGGCTGACAGAGCCTGTCCGATGGATCCCTGTTTCCAAGAGATTTCTGCAGGGCGGCGCCGCCGACGTCGATTATGGCTTCGGCAGAATACAGCGGTTTTTCCCGATACCGTTCGCGACGCGGACCTGGCGGGCGGTATATTCGGGCTGCGACTTTCCGACCTCGGAGATATTCCGCCAGCTATTCGATCGGCAGAAGGGGCGCCGCGGCGAGTTCTTCATGCCGACGTTCAACGCCGATCTCGTGCCGACGGCCGCCTTGACGACCGCTGGCATGACAATGATCGTAGACGGGTCGGACATCGCGACCATCTATGACGCAAATACCGTCTACCAGGCGCTGGCTGTCAGGCTCAAAACCGGCACATGGCTGGCACGAAAGATAGCCTCGATCGTAGCCGGCAGCGGCGACGTCAGCACAATCACCCTGCTTTCAGCTTGGGGCGAAGATGTCGCATTGAACGAGATCGACAAAGTTTGCTGGCTGCCGATGTGGCGCTTCTCGACCGATATCCTTACGACCGTCTGGCATCGCGAAAATCTGGCGACGGTTTCTATGGGCCTGCAGACGCTGGAATATTTCCCGACCGATGTCGGATCGGGAGCAATCAGATTCTCGATCGGCATGTCTGGTGGCGCCAATGCCCTGCCTGAAGGTGCACAAGGCGGTTTTGCAACTGCGTCGTTCGACGTGGGGATGTCTGGTGATGCGGGTCTGTTAGCCGCAGCATCGGCAGATGCAGCCCTAAATATTAATATGGTCGGTAATGCGTCCGGGAACTCTCCGGCTACAGCGACCGCATCAATCTCAATAGGTATGAGCGGTGGATCAACTGACCCGGACTTTTCCAGCGTCTCGTTCTTGTCAGGCTTTGAAGGTGCCGACGAGGCGACAACCTTCGATGATGAGGGTCCGGGCGATCACACTATCACGGCCGTCGCCGATGCCCAGGTCGATACCGGACAGAAGAAATTCGGCGACTCGTCGGTTGAATTCGACGGCGCTGGCGATGGCCTGCTTTGCGACAATCACGCTGATTTCCTGTTCGGCTCCGGCGAATTCACGATTGAGTTGTTTTTCAGGATGCGGAGCAATGTCAATACGTTCCTAGTTGCGATGTATGACACCAACTCACAACAGAGTTGGGCGATCGCCCGAGAAAACGATGGCGACATTGGATTAATCATCAGCACAACCGGCTCGAATGCAATCAACAGCCCGAAAGCAACAGGACAGACGACGAGCAATGATATTTGGTATCACCTTGCGGTCGATAAAGATTCCGGTGACAAATATCGCTTCTACCTCGACGGCGTTATGAAAGCCAGCCGGACGGCATCCGAAACGCTTCATGCCGGCACGGGCAAATTGAGCATTGGCGGACACACCGCATCAGGCAGCATGGCCGGCTCCTATCACGACGGCTGGATTGACGAGTTGCGGATCACGAAGGGCGTCGCCCGCTATGCAAGCGATGGCGGCTTCACCGTTCCAGCCAGCGCATACCCGAGGTCGTAGATGGCATTCGAACTACTTGAGGAAAGCAGACACGAGGGCGAACCTGTCACGCTCTACGAGTTCATCTATGACGGTGTCGCTTCTGATGCGCCGGCTTCGCTCACGACATTCTCGTACACAGATGCGGAACAGCAGATCACGCACGACGTCATCGTCTATGAACCTATCCCGATCAAGGCGACACGGATCAGTTCGTCCGGTTCACTCGACAAGCAGGCGATAACGATCCGCATGCCGCGCGATGCCGATATCTACCAGTTGGCGATCGTCTGGCCGCCGGCACAGGTAGTCACCCTGATCATCCGGCAAGGCCATTTGAGCGATCCCGCCAACGATTACAAAGTGGTCTGGTCCGGTCGCGTTCTTTCGATCGGACGTGAAGAAGATGAATGTGTCATTACGGCAGAACCCATTTCCAGCTCGTTGCGGCGGCCCGGGTTGAGGCGTCACTGGATGCTCGGGTGTCCGCATGCGCTTTACATTGGCCTGTGTCCTGCCAGCGAGGCAGCCGCTACTGAGACCGGCACTGTCACAGTGATCAACGGCACGACGATAAGCCTGGCGGCGGGCTGGGAAGGTGCCCGAGATCCACAGAAATTCGTCGAGGGTATGGTGAAGTGGACCGATAGCGTCGGAGGTACACAGGCTCGCAAGATTTTGAATGTTTCAGGAGACGATCTTGCCCTCGGTGGCTTTTTGCGCGATCTGGCGGTGACGGATAGCGTCAGTGTGATTCTTGGCTGCAACCATCTGCTCGACGATTGCGAGTTCCTACACTTCGTTATCCTGGATTTCGGCGGCGGGCCCTGGATACCAGTGGAAAACCCCGTCGGACACATAAATAGATTCTACGGCGGGCCGACGCTCGGCAACTCAGGTGTGTGAGGTCGGATATGGGATGGTTTCTACCGCTACTGCTTTCGATAATCTTCACGGTCGTTGCCTATATCCTGACGCCGAGACCGAAGAAGATCAAACCTCCCGAGGTCAAGGACGTCGAGAATCCGACGGCGTCCGCCGGCCGCCCGATCCCTGTGCTATTCGGAACCAAAGGGATCAAGGGTTTGAACGTCCTGTGGTTCGGTGACAAAAACAAACGGGAGTTCAAGGTCGACGCATGATCATCACGATCAAAGATTGTCGCGCTGCAGGTCATTGCCCTCGTGGTATCCTCGCCTGGTTTCGCGTGCATGGCCTCGACTTCCGACACTTCCTGCGCAACGGAATATCAGAGGAACTATTTCTCAGCTTCGGCGACGCCCAGGCTGCCAATATAGTTTTCCGAGCGAAGGAACGTGGCGCAGATGGGTAAGTCCAAACCAAAACAAAAGGTCGTGGAATACCGTATGTCGCTCCACTACGGCATGTGCATAGGCGTCGGTCGCGATGACCTCGAACAAATCCACATCACGAGAATCAAGATCAACGATAAGGTCGCTTGGCAAGGCAATGAGGATGATTCAAACATCCACGAAATCAACGAACGGGAGTTGTTCGGCGGCATAAAGAAAGAGGGCGGGGCCGTCGGCCGCTTTGTGTTTTTCCCAGGGGGGAGCTTCCAGAGCATCCATGAGAATCTGGCAAACAAGGTAGGGCGGACAGAGTTTACGATGCCAGCCTATCGAGGACAGGCCAGCATCTGGTTTTACGAACACGGATCGAACAACTCAGGACGAAAAGGATTCTATTGGTCTGCGAACCAGCCCTTCATTCCGAGCGTCGAGGTTCTGACCAGTCGCGCTTCATTCGATCTTTTTGCCGTGGACCCTCGGCTATGGAGGCCGGCGGACGAGAACCTGATCGCTCAGAGCGCCCGCCCTGATAAACAGGCGGGAGGTTTCAATGGCCCGTGGTTTTCCACCGGCTCGGACGTCATCATTGCCACGGGGCTTCCTGATCCGTTCGGCGGGAATCTTGCGTTTTCTTTGCAGGATGCGAACAACACACCGAGTTTCGCCGATCAGGTGTCGCAGGGCATATCCACTGCTCACCTGCCCTCACTGCAACGAATCATCGTGTCCACGTATATCAAACGCGATGCCGGACAGAGCGTCTTCTCAGCTCTAGGCATGTTCAACAATGGGGCATCGGTGCTGACGTATGACCATCCGACGGATGCGATTGATCTGGACGAACACGCGAATCATTCCGTCCACGATTCAGGAATATTAACTGTCCCAGGCCAACCTGACTGGCGGCGAATTTACATGGACCTTTCGCTGATCATCCCGCCGTTCTCTTTCTGGACATTGGCTCTCGCGCCAGCGTATGGCGCATCGGGTAATTTCCCAGGCCCACAGGAACATACACCGACAGGCATCATCGAATTTTACTGTCCAATGATTCAGAGGCTTCCGCCAGTAACATGACCGCACCGAGCCCGCCTGTAGACAATGAAACAGATGATAGGATCTCCGCGGGATTCGTGTTCGACTTGAACCCTGCGAACATCATCCATGAGTGCCTGACCAACACGGATTTTGGCATGGGCGCGCCAGCTACCGACTGGGGATACCTAGGTCGCCCACGGTCGTTAGCCGGGGGCCCCTTGAGCCCGCGGCCGCGCTTGGCTCAGGCGGACTCCTCGATGTCGCGCAGGTCCCGGGCGATGTCCTCGGCCGGCGCGGCCTGCGTGACCAGGGTCGGATTCAGGCCCTTCTCGATCGTCTC
>SDBT01018120.1_pt1 | contig 11082 bp, 8 predicted proteins | sample 2277101 | NCBI WGS metagenome assembly SDBT01 (sample SAMN10404973, study PRJNA504765) | marine sediment metagenome | isolation source: marine sediment core GS10_PC15, 103 cmbsf | place: Arctic Ocean: Southern Knipovich Ridge | collected 2010 | reverse complement strand
GAGCACAGTAGACAAGCCCAATGCTGCGAAGTTCCATTTTATCACCACTGAGGAAGCTCAGGCGGTGCTGGACGCCTGCCCCAATGCCCAATGGCGGCTGATCTTCGCCCTGTGTCGATACGGGGGCCTGCGCTGCCCTTCGGAAGTGCTCCGGCTCAAGTGGGAAGATATCGACTGGGAGAAAGATCGCTTTGTCGTACACGCCAGCAAGACCGAGCATCACGACGATGGGGGCATCAGAGTTGTGCCCACCTTTCCGGAGCTTTACCCGCACCTGCGGGACGTATTTGAGGAGGCAGAACTCGGAGTCGAGCATGTCATTACTCACTACCGGAATACTAACCAGAACCTGCGAACGCAACTCAAGCGGATTATCAAACGGGCTGGTCTGACGCCCTGGGTGAAGCTGTTCCAAAACCTCCGCAGCACACGAGAGACCGAGTTGACTCAGAACTTCCCGGTGCATGTGGTCTGCAAGTGGATCGGAAACTCTCAAGCCGTCGCTGCCAGGCACTACTTGCAGGTGACGGACGAGCACTACTCAAAAGCGGTGCAGAATCCGGTGCAGCAGACAGCCGTAATGGCTCGCACGGACCCGCAGGACGGACAGGGGCAAGATGCTGAATCCCATATCTACGCTGCTATGCGAGAAGAAGCGGCTCCACGCGATAACATGGAACCGCTTCCAGTGGGCCCTGCAGGATTCGAACCTGCGACCAATGGATTATGAGTCCACTGCTCTAACCGCTGAGCTAAGGGCCCTACTAATTGACTTTATCCCCGTTCCGCAAGGCGGTCAAGAAGCTAAAGAATCCAGCGATCCAAAATGCAGTTTGCCTGGGGAATCACAACGACCGCCACAGCGATGCAATCCTTCCCGGCGGGATGCTTCTGGCGAAAGCGAAGACAGGTGCGTCTCGCTTCGTTCGCTTCTCATTCGCTCGTGCCAGTCCCCGTTTTTGCCCTTCTGTTACGAGAAGCATGGCGCGTGGTTGCTTCCGATCAGCATCCGAGAGAGGAGTTTCAATGGTGTCAGGAGAAAGCTATCGAGCGGGGGGAACCCTGGCTGGACGATCTGCGACGGAAACTCGATTGCGGCCGGTACGGTTTGCCTGGTAGATCGCCTCATCGGGAGCTTCGATGCTAGCCTCCGCAGAAGGCATACCGTCCTAATCCGGTGTCTCGCGCTCGAGGATATCCAGGCCCGTTTTCGCACCACCCGCGCAGAGTATGTCGGTGTCCCTTTTCGCTCCCCTCGCCGTGGCCAGAGCGAGCGCGTCGAAGCTGTCGTCAATGATCAATACCTTCATGACTCAACTTCCTCCGCGAGGGCCCCAGCACCGCGTCCTGCCAGAACGGCCCGGCATAGCGTGTTGAGTTTGTCCAGGGTGAGATTGGCCAGTTCCGTATCAGCGGTTTTCGCGGCACTTTCCAGGACTCCGGCCGCCTCGGTCAATGACGGGTATCCAAATCCTCCCCCCGCACCTTTCAGTTGATGCGCGAATCTTTGCAGTTCCTCGTCATGCCCGTTCATCAATGCTTCTCGCATGGCCCGGATCTGGCCCGGGAGGCGCGAGACAAAATCATCGATGATATCCGCCACATGCAGATCCTCGGCGAGCTCCGAACGAATCGGGTCCAGACGGGTATCTTTATCCGCTATACGGTCCGCGCTTTCACGGGACACGACGGTGCCCGGGAGCCGTCCGGCGTGCCGGGCAATCGTGGTGATCAGCAGGGGGCGATTGATCGGTTTGGAACAATAGTCGGTACACCCGGCGGCGAGGCACCTCTCCTTGTCGCCGGTCATTGTATGGGCCGTTAGGGCAATAATTGGGCACGTCAATCCCTTCTCGCGAAGTATTCTCGTGGCGTTGTAGCCGTCCATCTCTGGCATCTGCATGTCTATCAGGATCACATCGAATGTCGCTGCCCCGGTCGGCGAAGCTTTCTCGACAGCGACCAGGCCATTCTCGGCTATCTCAACCTCAGCACCGGCCTTACGAACCACGGCACTGATTAGCAGTTGGTTATCGCGGCCGTCCTCGGCTAGGAGGATCCGCAAACCTGCGAGAGAGTTCTCGTCGATAGATTGTTCCGCAGTGGAGGCGGATTTGCTCTGGACGGCCTCGCCCGGTTTCTTGAGCATCTTCACGCCATCGAGACTGCCCGTAGGCACCGTCAGGACGAAGGTGCTCCCCTGACCAAGTGTGCTCTCGAGGGTCATCTTGCCTCCCAGCAGCGCGGTGATATGGCGTGTAATAGCCAAGCCCAACCCCGTACCGCCGTACTTGCGAGATGTGGAGATGTCAGCCTGGGCAAAGGGCTCGAAGAGCTTCTCGAGCTTCTCGGGCGGCACGCCGGTCCCCGTATCGATTATCTGAATCTGCACAGCCGCTTCTCCACCGCTGCACTGGGGGAGGAAGGTCACCACAATCCGCACGCCACCGCGCTCGGTAAACTTGACCGCGTTCCCGACGAGGTTCACCAGAGCTTGGCGGAGACGGACGGAGTCGGTCACGATCGTTTCCGGGAACTCACCTGTGTACTCGACCGATAGAGAAATCCCTTTCTGCTCGGCGCGGACGCGCATCATGCTGGCCACGTCGGCTATGACAGAAGCGACGTCACACGGGCACATCTCCATCGACAACTTGCCCGCTTCGATCTTCGAGAGGTCCAGAATATCGTTAATCAATTGCAGAAGATGCTCTCCATTACGGCGGATCACTGTCAGGTAGTTATCCCGGTCGCTGAGGGTGATGTCCGAGCCGGAAAGGAGGTCTGTGTAACCCAAGATCGCCGTCATCGGTGTGCGGATCTCATGGGACATCTTGGCCAGGAATTCGCTCTTGGCGACGTTAGCGTGTTGGGCTGCATCTTTGGACTCCAATGCTTCTCTCTCGGCGTGTCGTTGTCGCTCCAGAGCTCTGCGAAGGGGCCGTATCAGCAGTATGGACAGCAACGGCGCGATCATTACTGATAGCAAGAGCGGATCCACCACGATCTCCCATGCCCCGTGAAAGCCCAGTGCGTGCAGTAGCCACATGACGACGGCCTCACAAACGAACACGGCCGCCACGATGACCCCAAAAGTCTTCAAAGAGGAGAGCAACGCATCTCTTGCTGATTTTTCCATCGAATCACCTACTTTCAGTCTCATTGAACGGATGTGTATTAAGGGCTATCGGCTTATCAGTGTTCATTCTTTGCTTTTATACGGCGGTGGAAACGTAGGCAACGTTGATCTCGCGTCCGCGAGAGGTCTCCCGACGACCAGGATGGGAAGGGTATTCGGTGGGCTCTCCCGCGTGTGGTTCCCATGGACCCCTGGTTTTCCCACTACTGCTTCCTGGTCAATCAAGGATCAACGGAGAGACCCGTGATTTCTCCAGGGCGGCGTAGAGATCTGTAATGACTCGACCTCATCCGAGAATCGTGATTTCCATATCGTTCGAGGCAGAAACTCAGTCGTCGGGACCTCCTGCGCACTGGCAGCTCATTTGGCCTTTGATACCGGGAACGGGTTCATTAGACTAGTTCTTGGTGGGGTGCGGTGAAAGGCACACCGTCCTCGATGGTCGATGACCGTGTGCTTGGTACGGTTGCTGGGCAGGTTATTTCGTCGCTTGAACAACCTGACCATTGAGTACAAGTGCGGCTGAGCAGTTCTTGGATGAGCAGAGGGTACTGACCATGGTAGGGACACGTTGGTGGATCGGGATGGGCTTTCTGGGCCTTGCCATCTTGGCGGGAATCTGTGTCTTATTCAGCATGGGCGAACATCCCAAGCCTTTGAGACACATTAGCTTGCGACCGTCTGGAAGCACCTCAGCGGTCCTCCCTCAACATACGGACAAGCTGAGGATTGCGGTCGGAGCGATCATTTCTCCCGCGAAGTCACTCATCTTCTACGAAGATATTTTCGCCTATATCGGGGAGGAACTCGGCAGGGAGGTCGAGATGGTTCAACGCAAGACCTACGCCGAGGTGAACTTCCTGATGAAGGAAGGACAAATCGACGCCGCGTTTGTCTGCTCGCGCCCCTACGTGGATGGCCATCGAGATTTCGGTATGGAGCTGCTTTGTGTTCCCGTCTGCTTCGGAAAGACCGAGTACTACTCATATTTTATCGTGCACAAGGACAGCCCAATCACAGACTTGGAGGATTTGCGCGGCAAGGTCTTCGCCTTTTCGGATCCCCTGTCCAACAGTGGTATGCTCATCCCCGCATATATCTTGGCTGAGATGCAGGAAACACCGGATTCATTCTTCAGAAAGTACATGTTCACATATTCCCACGACAATTCCATTCGCTCAGTCGCGGAGAAATTCGTGGACGGAGCTGCAGTGGACAGCTTGATCTGGGAATACCTGAATGTCAGGGAGCCGGAGTGGACTGCACAGACCAAGATCATCCACAGGTCCGCCCCCTCCGCCATCCCACCCGTCGTCGTCTCCCCTAACATCAACCGCGAGCTCAAAGGAAGACTCCGCAGTGCCTTCCTGAACATGCACAAGGTACCAAAGGGACGCAAGATCCTCGAGAATGTTCTGATTGATCGGTTCACGACGATCGAGGACAGCGCATACGGGTCCATTCGTCAAATGGAAACGTTCATAAAGGGCTTCCGCTCGCACGAGGTGTCACAGTAGCTATGCCGCGTCTGAGCCTTCGAACGAAGATCATGATTTGCTGTATCAGCCTGGTCGCGCTGCTCGACCTGGCGGTCGTGGTATTGGTGCGTAGCAGACTCTCAAGGACACTGCGATCGGAGTGCCTTGTCAAAGGGCGCAACTTGGCGGTCAATCTTGCGGCCCGCAGCGAGCATTTCGTGCTGACGGAGGACTTTGTCTCCTTGCTGCAACTGGTCACAGACCTCAAGCACAGCGACGAGGACGTTGCGTACGTCTATGTCGTGAATCGAAACCGGCGCGTTCTGGCTCACACGTTCAGCGGCGGCTTTCCGACGGATCTGGTGGGTGTTAACATTCCGCATCCTGCGGACTCCGAAACACACGTTGCGCTTGCGACCGACGAGGCAGGCCTAGTCCATGATATCGCCGTTCCGATTCTTCGAGGAAAGGTGGGTTTTGCGTACGTGGGCATCTCGGAGAGGCGGATACAGCAGACCATTTCGCATCTCACTACAGCGATCGTCGTAATTGCGGGGGTCGTCCTGCTCATCGCTGGGGGTCTTGCGGCCCTGGTTTCCTGGGTAGTAACGCAGCCCGTCCGTAGTCTCACAAGAGCTGCCCAGAAGATTCGCGACGGTGAGCTCGGGGAACAGGTAGTCGCAACCACCGGAGACGAGATCGGCGACCTGGTCGACTCGTTCAACCAAATGTCCGGGGAGCTGCTCAAACAGCACAAGGTGCTCGACGATAGGAATGTCCGGCTTCGGATCGCCCAGGAGCAGGTCGCGGGAGAAAGGGACAAGCTGCGCGCAATTATTGACAGCATGGTGGAAGGTGTTGTTTTCGTAGATACTGATGACAGAATCTCCTTGTGCAATGAAAGCGCCGAACAGATTTGGGGGGTCAGTGCGAAAGAGTCGTTGGGCAAGCCGGTTCACGAATGTCCTTCCGCGGAACTGCGATCCAAACTTGAAGAAATCCTCGAACAAGTTAAAGAGAACTCGATCCTCGCCGCTTCCCACTCGCAGGAAGTCCGTAATCGGCAATGCCTGACGAGCTATTCCACCGTTCACGGTGGACGCGGGCGCTACCTGGGGCTCGTGTTGCTCAGCCTGGATGTTTCCGAACAGGTGGCGCTGGAAAGCGAGCACAAGCGGTTAAGAGACCAGCTTTTTCAGCAGGAAAAGATGGTGCTCATCGGGCAGATTGCCGCCAGCGTCGCTCATGAGCTGAACACCCCCTTGGGCACGATATTGCTGCGCTCCCAACTGGTGCGACATCAGATGGACGAGCGGAGCGACCTGTCCGACCTGAAGGTGGTCGAGGCCGAAGCCCAACGGTGCCGCCGAATCATCGATTCGCTGCTGAGCTTCTCCAGGCGATCCGAGGGGGTGATGTCCACAGCAGACGTCGACTCGCTGATCAGGGAAAGCTTATCACTAGTCGAGCACGACTTGGCTCTCAAGGGAATCTCCCTCAAGAAGGACTGCGGAGCCAACGGAACCAGCGTTCGCGTCGATACCAATCAGATTCAGCAAGTGCTCTTGAATGTTATCACCAACGCTGCCGACGCAGTCGCGGAGGGCGGACGACTGAAAGTTGCAACAAGATTCATGGATGACCAGAATATCGTAGAAATCCGAGTGACGGATAACGGATGCGGGATGGAGCAGGACGTACTGAATCGAGCCTTCGATCCCTTCTTCACCACCAAGGAACCAGGAAAGGGCACGGGCCTGGGGCTCGCAATCTGCCAGCGCATCATCGAGGAACACCAAGGTCAAATCACAATTCAGAGCCAACCCGGGGAGGGCACGACCGTTTCGATCCATCTACCTGCCGGTACGGGAATAGACACTGATGAGTAGGGTACCCAACATCCTGGTCGTTGAGGACGATGCCGCCATGCGCGAAAGCTGCGCCAAGCTCTTTCGCCTTGAAGGATACGCCGTTATGGAGGCCTCTTCCGGAACCGAGGCGTTGGACCAGATCAAAGAGCGAAACGATATCGACATCGTATTGACCGATCTGAAAATCCCTGGAATGGACGGAGTGGCGCTACTCAAGGAGATAAAACTTCTCGATCGCGGTATCGAAGTGGTTCTGATGACTGGGTACAGCAGCGTCAAGAGCGCCGTTGAAGCTATAAAGCACGGGGCCGCCGATTACATCACCAAGCCGTTCGACACGAACGAGTTGTTGACGACCATCGGAAGAATAATCCAGATGGCCGGACTCCAGGAAGAGGTCACTCGGCTGCGTTCGCAGCTTCACGAGAAGTACCGCTTCGACAACATCATCGGCGGAAGCCCGATTATGCAAACCGTCTACGAGAAGATTGAGGCTGCGACGACCACCAACACCACCGTCTTGATCTGCGGTGAAAGCGGAACGGGCAAGGAGCTTGTGGCCAAGGCGATTCACTACAACGGGCTGCGGTCGAACCATCCGTTCGTGCCCATCAACTGCGCCGCCATGCCCAAGGATCTTATCGAGAGCGAATTGTTCGGCCACAAAAAGGGCGCCTTCACCGGGGCCGCGACTGATTCACTCGGATTGTTCCGCGCTGCAAGCGGTGGGACGATCTTCCTGGACGAAATCCTCGAAATGCCTTACGGAACCCAAGCCAAGCTGCTTCGCGCACTTCAGGAAAAACAAATTCGCCCGATAGGCGGGACTGAGGAGATACCGGTCGACGTTAGAGTGCTCGCCTCCACCAATCAGGACGTGGAAAACGCGATCACTGATAATAAGTTTCGTAAAGATCTTTACTACCGGCTCAGTGTGATCAGAATCGATATGCCCCCTCTGCGCGACCGGCTCGAGGACATCCCTGCGCTAGTCAGTCACTTTATAGGCAAGTTCAACGGGGTATTCCAAAGAAGCCTCGAGGGCATTACCCCGGATGCGATGGAAGCACTCCTGCGGTCCCAGTGGGTCGGTAATGTGCGGGAGCTGGAAAGCGTAGTGGAAAATGCCTTCGCGCTGGGGAGATCGAATGAGATCCAAAAGTCCGATCTTCCCGCCCATATCGCCAACCAGACCCACCCCCACGCCACAATGGCGCTCGCGCATGGGCAGAACGTCCCGACCCTATTAGAAGCGGAGCGTGAACTGCTTCTTCGGGCGATTAAGCTGGCAAATGGGAACAAGACCCACGCAGCCAGGATCTTGGGTGTTTCAAGGCCCAGACTCTACAAAATGCTGCAGCGGCACGGTGTCAAAGAGCCATGAGTGCGCAATATATCGTTACAGTGTATCGATTAATTGCGCAAAGTTACAACATTCAAGTCGAACGCATGTTACGACTGTTAGTTTAACCTTAGTGTAACACTTCATTGCTGACCCTAACAGTATCTCCACGGACGCAAAAGAACCAGTTGCCCTCCCTCAAAATGGTCGGAGTCTCTTATGTTATCGCACGTACGTCAGTTGTCTTCTTGCGACTATGCAACACTCCGGCCTGGCATGAATATTGCTATGTTAAGTTTACTGTTCGGGTGTGGGCTTTCCCGAATAGCTGTTCGCCGTCACAATGAGTCACAACTGGTTATTTTCAATTAGCTTACGTTCGTTCTTGGAATGTAAGTGACAGGACCGCGGTGTGTAATGCCCCTGACAACGGCACCATCCATCAGTATGATTCAAGAGCCCGCTGAGCGGTTTGGGGAGTTCGAGTCTCTGGCCGCTGAGCCGAAGGCGTGGTACGCAGTCTGTACGAGGGCTCGCCACGAAAAGGTCGCCTATCGGGACCTGCGAGAACGAGAAGTGGAGAGCTTCCTTCCTTTGCGCGAGGTACTGAGCCAGTGGAAGGACCGCCGAAAACTCGTAAAAAAGCCGCTATTCACCGGGTACCTGTTTGTCCAAGCTGATCGTTCCGAGCTTGATCAAGTTGTATCAGTCAGGGGGGTCGCCTACATACTCGGTTGCGGGCATGAACCGGTCCCCATACCGGACGATCAGATCAAAGCGGTCCGCCAACTCGTTGAGGGGCCCTACCCCGTGCTGAAATGGCCTTGGCTGCGCGTAGGAAGGCGAGTGCGGGTCACCACGGGCCCGCTGACGGGGTTGGAGACGTGCATCGTGCAGCGAAGGAACAACAGCAAATCTTACCTGGTCGTCACGGTCGACTTATTGGGACGATCTTTGGCAGTCGAGGTCGATCCGACCTGTGTAGAACTCATCCTGTAAGCCCAATCCCGCTTCGCGGCGTACAAGCCAACCGACAAGTTTCTTTGCCCAGATTAAGCGAAGCCTTGTGGTAGTCACTTCCAAGCACCACTTTTTCAATAAGGATATGCGAGGAGTGAACCCCAGAGGTCAGACTCGGAGGGGAGCACCTCAACGCTCAAAGTCGAGCATGCACACATGAAGTACATAATGGAACAGAGTACGTTGCAGCCCAGTGTGCTGCATACTGTCGAGGAGATAAGCGGTCAAAACGTGCGCGACTGCTATCAGTGCGGCAAATGTTCGGCAGGGTGTCCGATCGCCCCTGACATGGATCTCACCCCCAACCAGGTGATGCGGCTTCTTCAGTTGGGATTAGTGGACCAGGCGCTTCGATCACGGACGATCTGGCTGTGCGCATCTTGCGAGACGTGCACAACACGCTGCCCTCGCGAAGTGGACCTCGCCGCAGTCATGGACGCACTGCGTAATCTTGCCATCCGCAACAGAATCCGCTCTCGCGAGCGTACCGTTACGTTCTTCAACAGAACGTTCCTTAAGCTGGTCGAAAAGTACGGCCGGGTCTTTGAGATGGAGCTTATCGGAAGATTCAACACGGGAACGCTGAATTTCTTTAAGGACGTCATGAAGGCCCCGAAGCTGTTCTTCAAGGGCCGGTTGAAGCTTTGGCCGACTTTCAGCGGAAGGAAGACGGCGAAACCGGTCTTTAAGCAAGTCAAGAAGCTCCACCGGGCCGAACCAAGCACAGCACACAGCTCATCCCAACAGCTTCAAGAGGACACTGCGACACATTGAAGCGGAGACAAACCCACCAATGAAGTACGCATACTACCCCGGTTGTTCGCTTCATGCAACGGCGGTCGACTACGACGAATCGACCCTCGCCGTCGCCCGTGCGCTCGGTATTGAGCTGGAGGAGGTCCCGAACTGGAGTTGCTGCGGGTCCACCCCCGCGCACTGCACGGATGAACTTCTGGCCACCGCCCTACCCGCCAAGAACCTTATCGCCGCTAAGACCATCGCAGACGATATGATCGTTTGCTGCTCGGCGTGCTTCTCGCGTTTCAAGTTCGCCCAAAAGCACATCGCAGAGAAGGACCATCTCAGATCGCAACTATCCGAAGTCATGCCTCTCGAGGAGGCGCAGGGGGTGCGCGTGAGACATTTTATCGACGTCTTGGTTCAGGACGTCGGACTCGAAAAGGTCACAGAAGCCAAACAGCGAGACCTGGATCTCAAGGTCGCTTGCTACTACGGATGCCTTCTCAATCGTCCGCCAAAGGTCACGGAGTTAGATGACCCGGAGGATCCCCGCTTCATGGACGACCTTCTGAGAGCAGCGGGAATGGAGACGGTCGATTGGCCTTACAAGACGGAATGCTGCGGGGCTACGTTCTCCCTGACGCGAACGGAGATTGTTCTGCGGCTCTGTGCGGATATCTTGCAGATGGCGGCCGAAGCTGAGGCCGATTGCATCAGCGTTGCTTGCCCCCTCTGCCACGCCAACCTGGACATGCGGCAAAGCGACATCAAGAAGAAACTAGGGCTCGACTATCAGATTCCAGTGTTCTACTTCACTCAGTTGCTGGGGATGGCGCTCGGTCTGGAAAAGAGTGACCTTGGTATCGGACGCGGATTGGTAAGCTGCAAAGAACTTCTTGCGGGGAAGGACCTCCAGTGACGACAGAGCAGATAGATCAAGGACAAGTCACTGCTGATACCGGCGATGCCCCCACCCCGGCCGGGACGGGGACCGGCGCGGTGACGCGCGGGAGGCGGAAGATTCCGCGTGTCGGCGTATTCGTCTGCCACTGCGGAATCAACATCGCCAAGACCGTCGACGTCGAACGCGTCACAGCAGAGATCGCCAAAGAACCGGGGGTCGTTTTCACGACGGATTACACGTACGTCTGCTCCACTCCGGGACAACAGATGATTGTGGATGCGATCAAGGAGCACACGCTTGATCGTGTCATAGTAGCCTCGTGCAGCCCGAAGATGCATGAGCTCACCTTCAGGCGGGCTGCGGCGAAGGGTGGGTTGAACCCGTTTCTCTGCGAGATGGCCAATATCCGGGAGCAATGCTCGTGGGTGCACGAGAATCGCGAACAAGCGACCGAAAAGGCCATCGAGATTGTCCGCACCCTCATTGAGAAAGTTAAGGGGGACGCCGCCCTGGAAGTCACCAAGATGCCAATCACCCCCCGCGTACAGATTATCGGGGCGGGCAGCGCAGGTATCCAGGCCGCCACC
>SDBT01018119.1_pt1 | contig 11082 bp, 15 predicted proteins | sample 2277101 | NCBI WGS metagenome assembly SDBT01 (sample SAMN10404973, study PRJNA504765) | marine sediment metagenome | isolation source: marine sediment core GS10_PC15, 103 cmbsf | place: Arctic Ocean: Southern Knipovich Ridge | collected 2010 | reverse complement strand
GCCGGTGCTGGCGCATCAGGCTTCTTAGGAGCCTCAGAAACAACACGATCAATCTCGCTGTTCTTTAACTGAGTTTGAAGGTCAAACGTCTGCTTTTGCAGCAATGCTACCTGGGCCGCTGTAATCACCGTACCATCAGGCAATACCAAACCCTGTGCGTTGGCAGGTTCTGGCGGAGGTGCAACAGGAGTCGTCTCATCTTCTTTTTCTATAGGCATAATATCTCCTTTATCTGTACCTGTGTCCTCTGGGCCATCAGGCATATTAAAATTAACAAAATAAACACCACTCTGAGTTTGCTTGTCTGGTTGGTCAAACGCTTGAGCGATGGGATCGTTTCGATGTACGAATGGGTGGTTTGTGGCTGCACATGCCAAGAGGGTGGGACCAAACTCAAAGCCTGTTTCTTGGTCTACGAAGTTTGGCATGTACTCGACACTGGCATACTTTAATTCTTTGCCAAGATACCTTTCCCCGGATTCTGTCTTTTTGGCATGGATATTGAAAACGTTTTGATCAGTATACAGGTTATCAATCCAAGCTAATGAAAATCCACCTAACATCCCTCGTCTGTGTTCAGCATCTATGGCTAATTCGGTTCCGACTACATTGGATTCAAAATTGTCTTGGAAACTATCAAACAAGTCGTTGTCGAAATAGACAGTGCCATACCAAGGATGTCCCATTGTTGCTACTCTGGCTGCCGGGATGAGAATACCACTACTGTCACCATCGACATCTTCAAGCTGAATACGTCCAACAAGATGTTGTGACATCTCATCGCCATCTTCATCATCGCTATCATTACCAATGGCAATAGGCTCTACATCATGCTTGCGAAGGAGTCGATTTAGTCGGGAACGAACAATTCGTCGTTCACCAGTAGCATATTCTTTTTTGAAAGTGGAAAAGGTGGATTTAGCATCCGTAGCGTGGACTTTATCAGGGACCGGGAAGAAATAGTTTACGGGGTCTCCCCACTGACTTTCAGCCAGATCGGAGAATTCAGAAGGCTTGTCGATATTGCCATCGCCGTGAATGGCAATACCATATCGTTTACTTCGTGCTTTTTGCTTTTGTGTTTCTGATTTATCTGCCATGTCTCCTCGTTGAGCATCCAGGCAAACAAAAAAGGTGCCAGGACGCTTTGGGGCGTCTGGCACCTCTGAGAGACAGTATAGCACAATTACACTGTAATCGTCAAGTGGAATGTTTGAGAAATAAAAAAAATCCACGGCCTCCGATCAAGGGTCCGTGGATTTTCCTAAAATTAACAAATCTATTGTATCATAGAATTGGGGTTTGTTCAATCCCAATAACCAAAGTTTTGGTCTCTTCCCCGTATCCTGCCAGAACACGCTTACCTAGAACAAAATACTCATTCAGTTTGATTGTCTCAGTAGGATAATCGTCTGAAAATATGGGTGACCTTGCCCATTCAGGCACATTATTTACCGTAACCAAATCTCCATACCCAGATTCTTTAACTGGCACTAAACTAACCTGTACTTCCTCATAAAACGCATGAATAACTTGCATCATGTAAGCCTCAATCATTTTCTCGATAACTTCTAAAGAAGGCTCTCTTTTGTTTAGGTTGTATTTCTCTAGCGAACCGAGATCATTCATTATGTTTTCCTCACGCAATACCCATTCGATAGCATCTCTTCCTATCCATTTAACAGCACAATGAGCCAACCACCAATCAATCTTTGATATTTTATCAATTGAAGATTTCATTTGTTTCCAGGCTATTTTACTCATCAATCACCCCCTGCACATCGCCCACCACAATTCTCCCATCTTTTCCACTGCCTTGCACCGTACTCAAATCTATCCCATTTTTGTTAGACAATTCAATAGCAGCATCTGTAGCATCCACGGTAATGAGGTTAATCCATTCATCCTCATCTCGTGAGGTAATATGATTAGTCACCACATTCTTGGTATCCAACCTGTTTTGCCAGTTACATTTCCGACAAGTAGCAACGATTATACCCTGGGTCAGTAGGCTACGTTGTCGGTATTGGATGTGCAATACTCCGTCCTTGAAGATACCGAACAAGTCTTGCTTGCAGATACATCGCCATTCTGTGCCATCAACCGGAGGTGGTCTTTTGTTTTCTTCGGGGATGAATGGGGTCTTTTTCATTGGATAGATAATTTTTTTCATTCGCCAAATCCTAATTTGATTTCATCTTCCAATGGGTAATGATGAATTTTAGGTGTTAATTCTAGGTTTGCTATGAGTATTGTGTGGTCACCTTCGGACTTGTCTTGCATGCTAGAAGTATCAACATCTTGATTTGAGTCTGCCAGACTTTGGCCCACCCTAATCCCCCAAAAAAAGGCGTCGAAAATCGACGGCATCACCACTTGGAGTGGCCCATAGGATTTAATGTGGTTTCCTAATTTTGCCTTTACTGTGATTTTCATACCTGCTCCATTATCGCTTCAGCAATAACCTCAACAGTTTTCTCCCAAGGAAAGTCTTGATACCTCTTTAGAGACGCCTCAACCAATTCTTGTCTAAGTTTATCATCATCAGCCACTGCCATGATTGCGTCTGCAAAGTCAGTGGGATTGGCTTGCGCTAACCAGGCCCCGGTATGCCAGGATGTGTCCCAATGGGTGACAGGCACATAGATTGGGGCTTCACCTAAAACTTCTTGTTTAATCCCCTTGTCATCTATCGAGATGATCGGCAATCCACAACCGGCTGCCTCAAGTGGGGGCAATCCAAACCCTTCAAGTTCAGATGGGTCCACATAGATGTCAGCAATGCCGTACAGTTCGATTAGACTCAATGTTGCTAGATTCAATCGTCTTGTCTGTTGTATACTATCGGTGTCAGGAACAGACCCCATAATGGTAGGCTTATCATAAGAAATGCCTTTTGTTTGCACTAAATTGGGGAAAAAAATTCTGTCAGAAACGCCCAAATCCAACGCTATTTGTTCCAGTGGCATTGAACTATTTTCCATTTGGTCATTGACATCGGTGTGTAGATACCACACAAAGTCAAACCCTCTATCCTTTAGTATCTTTGCCGTGAACAGGGCCGTGCCAAACCCTTTGGTTCTCTTGTTCCGGCCTAATGTCATCAAGACTGTTTTGTTTTGCCAGCCGACTGCAAATCTAAACTTGTCCCTGTCCTCGGGGTCAAGTGGTTTGAAATTGGCATGGTCTACTCCATGATGAACATATTTGCAACGAGGCCCACCGGCCTCTAGCACAAAGTCTCGCCCGGCCTTGGTGTATAGAATTGTTTGTCCATTCAAGACCTTGATAAGTCGCAGGGTCTCGATGTATTGAGCAATGACTGGCTTCCCCTCGATGGGCATATAGACCACGAGAGGAAGGTCACACTTGATACTTCTGAGTTTTTCTATAATTTGACGAACATTACCAGGATCATAGTTGATATACAAAATATCAGGTCGTTCATCGGCAATGAAATGCTGTAGATTCTGCCAACCGTTAATATCGTGGGGACAACCTCTCCACGTGGTACACAGTTCAAGTTCTTTCAATTGTTCCATTATATCATCTGCGATATCATCAGGAGTCCACTGAGACAAATCAGGAATCTCTTTTATCGTGTCTCTGATAACTTGTTCAATGTCAGGAGGAGTTAAGGGGCCTCTGCCTACCATTGGAGACTGCATTGCAAAGTTAACCACCCTAAAGCCCATCCCCACGAGTCCTGTAATTACAGATTTGGTAACAGTCCCGAATCCTGTAGTGGTATCATGCCCATCAGAGATATATCCCACCTTGACATCAACCGGCGTGGGGTCACCTGGATAAACCCTTAATTGACTATCGAGATTATTAAGGACAATTGGTTTCTCGATGACATCTATTAGCTGTTGACCCATTTTTTCTATATCGAAGTCTTGGGCACTATTCAGCATCTTGGCTGCGGCTTGTCTTAGAGTCTCGGGATCTTCTAAAATCTCATTGGTTAATCTGATTAGGTCTTTGGGTGTGTCCCAGGTAATGGCTCCGGATTCGGGAGCACCACCTGAGTTGTGAACCATCGGAATACCACCCGTTGCCATTGCTTCGATGGTGAAGGTGCCAAAATGTTCCATAGACGATGGCTTTTGTGCTTCATACCCAGTCGCTGACCACACGAACGCACTTTCAGCAATTACCTTTAAGAAAGCCTCCCGAGAGATGTCGTGCAAAAAATATATCCGGTCATCATCCTTAGCTGCATCCCTCACCTCTTGATAATATTTCTTGTCTTGCACCGCCCCGACGAATACCAACCGCCAATCATGCCGCATCAAATGTTTGAAGGCATGGAGTACAACGAGATGGTTTTTGTTATTACCGCCAGGAACGTTAAAGAATCGCCCCACGCATAGGATTTGTTTCGACTTTACATAGCCCTGTGTCTGTTCCATTATCTGCTTGACCAGGATAGGGGGATAAACCACATCCGCATCTCTGCCCCAATAGTTCTTAATCCACTTAGCTGAGAATTTACTGTTAGCAATGATGGTATCGTAACCGCTGACATCCCACTGAGGATATTGAGGGAAGAAAGGGACTAAGATATTACGTCTGCAGATTGGGGGGATCATATTGCCATGGTTCATAGACATCAGAACATCAAATCCTTGTAGCCAATCTATGCTATCTCCAACCGGTCTCCAATTGATGTCTGATAAATCAAAGCCATAGTCACTCGCTTTGTCAAAGCCAGGATATACCCCGTTGCTAAGGATAGCTGTGACATCGTATTTCTTAGAAAGAATGTCCAAGAAAGCGAAGGTATGTAGTTCTCCACCTCCATGTTGGCCTGATGGTACTAAAGAATTAGACCCGACATGACCGGCCCATATTGCTATTTTCATTCTGTTATCTCCGATACTTCAGTCATATTCCTACATCTAGGATAGTTGCTACACAACCACACCGGTTCAAAGTGTTGGCATTTTCTTGGAGTGCGAAGGGTCATTTCTATCTCACACCATTCACATATTGGGATGATTTTAGGTCGTTTCTTTTGCTTCATACCAAACTTCTGTTATCCATGTCTGAATCCGAGTAGCTTCACAATGACGACACATAGCTTTTTCAGTTGCAAGATGCGAGCCTTTGCCAAACAGATCCTTGACTCCTTTTATAGTGTGATCAACCCAATCATGTCCTTTGTGATTCCAGCAATTCTCTGCTCTCTCAGGGTGAACTACGTTAGAATATAGCAACTCCGATTTCATAATTATCCTTTAGGTCGTATAATACGACTTTCTATTCAAATGCTAGAGCTACAACTTCACAAGGTCTCACAGCACAAAAAGCATGAGTCTCATCACCACTAAAATACAGCATGGATTCTGGGTTATTCATGTTTTTATGGATGTTTGTAGAAAATTCCTGTGCATGATGTCGAGAACATCGGATACTAACTTTGCCTTGAGTTTTCAGATATATAACAAATAATCCCTTTATTTCCTCCATTACAATTCCCTCATCACATGTCTTCGCTGTGTCAATGACCCAGCTTGAAATCCAGACCCTTTCATCCCTGTATACAATTCCTCTCTCTCTGCCCTACGTTCTTCATTCAACCAACCATAATGAATGACCGGCAAATTAAGGGTGTACGTCTCTGGGTCAGTTAGTCCGTTCACCGTGAGCAGACGACAATATTCATGCACTTGTCCTACCCATTTCCAAGCTGATTTACCATCAGGTAAGCGTACATTTCTGAATATTCTTGGGTGAGTTTCCCATCCGCCTCGTCTGGCAGAGTAGTGATTTTCATCCTGTACTAAATTCACTTGTCGTATTCTGATTGCCATGATGTGATCAGGAATAGATTCGAGCATTGGTCTGATATTTTTGATAAAGGACTGAGAATACCGTTCATCAGAATCAAGACGCATCCACCAATCAGCATCGTTGGGTACTAAATCAAGACTGTGCTGGCGTTGATCTCCAAAGTGATTAGCCCATGTTGGCTGCCCAATCCATATTCCCTCTATCTTCGATAAGATTTGGTAAGTCTTATCCGTAGACCCACCATCAGCGATGACTATATCATCGGCAAACTCACAACTCTCAACCGCCTTTTGAATGTACTGTTCTTCGTTTAGGGTTATCATTGACACTACTATTTTCATAACTCCCCTTTTCCCCCTTGGGGACGAGGTTTTAGAGATGGCTTTGGTCCTAAAGGGCGAAGTCCAACTCCGCCCTTTCTTTCTTTCCCCTCTTTTATAATGTTCCCACGAGGTACAATTGACATTAAATATACTCCCAATCATATCTGGATTGATTTTAATAAAAGCAGTATGTCTTGATGGACACCTTTAACACTATTTCGATGTGCCCTAATAGAGTGAGCCATCGGGACAAGAGCAATCTCGGCCTTTTTTTCGTCAAGCGACTCGATTGGTAAGTCCTCACGGAGTACCGGGTGTAATCTATCACGAAGTTCCGCAATTGAGTTGATTACATTCTCGATTTCACTCCTTAATTCTTCAAGTTCGTTTGGAATTTGTAAAGCTAATACATCTTGCTGTCCCGTCGATATTTTTGCATTATTCTCTTGTGCAATCATTAAATTCTACACTCCTATTGGGTCTTCTACTGTTATCACGTCTCCAGATACACGAAGAACAAGACGTTTATCAGCCTCAATATAATCCAAAATAACAATTTGTTCACACCAAAGATATATACCATCTTGATGCCATTTTTGTATAATACCCACTATTTTTGAACTTTGACCAACATGAAATTGATGCTTTACCCCTGTCGTTGGTGGATCAGTAAGACTCTCGATCCACGCCATATTATCTTCGATACAAATCTTTTTCTGTGAGGACAATTTAATACAATTCAAAGCTCATACCACGCCATAATGTCATCAGCTATAACAGATTGGGAGTAATTGCTTAAGACCAAGATGCGACCTGCTTCTGACGATTCTTGCCACGCCTCTTTTGAATTTAATAATGTCTTGATTTCAGTATGAAGCCAACTGAAGTTGCGAGGAGAAACCAAATTGGACACGCCACTTGTTATCTCCATGATAGCTCCTGAAATAGTAGATACAATTGGAAGTCCAGAAGCCATAGATTCAATGAATACTTGCCCAAATTGCTCCAGCCAAGCCAAGTTAACATTCCAATCCAAAAGTGGGATTGAAGGCACACAAAACACTTTGGCTTCCCGATAAAGATTGGCTAATTTGTTCCTGCTCACATTGCCAAACCAGGTAACATTTAATCCTTTGGTCCAGGGTTCAAAGTATTCTCTTTTTCCTTCCCCTACCACCCATAACTCGGCCTCTATCCCCTTCATAGCCCATATCAGGTCCAGTAGCCCCTTTTCAATTGTAAGACGCCCCACAAAGAGTACTGCGTCCAAAGCACCTTCTCTATGCTTGGCTTCACCTGGCTTAAAAAACTCCGTGTCTACAGCCCCATAAATTACATACACCTTGTCTTCATTTACACCATCATATGACAATGTGTGAAACGCATCTATACTACGAGCTACATGTTTCCATGCTCCATTTAGAGCTTTCATTGCATTAGGATTCAGCGTGTTTTTACCAGGAAGATTGTCAAAGGCTACCACAATAGTTCTGTCGTGTCTCTCCACAAAGTATTGAGTAAACTCGTAATGTGCGTCGGGCACATCAATAACATCCACTCCAAGGTCAAATACTTCCCAGGGATTATCATACTTGATTACTTTGGCCAATGGGTAGAGAGACATTATCTGCGCCCAATCCACATCGGGACCGGTACCACAAAAGTACAAATCAACACCCTTTTCGGCTAATCCATAATAGTTGCCACAATCCCAGGGATTGAGAAACTTGTCACGTACTACTGCTAGGCTAGACATTAATAATCTCCTCTGGCACGTCTAATGCCCTCACTGGCAATTGTGTCATGATAAATCACACACCCTGCACTAACAGCTATCTCAACACCCCTCAATCGGCAATTAGTGTTGTATGTCATATCACTTGAATCGTACTGCAAACTTCTAACCCCCTCAATGCCAATCTCTGAACTCTTACTATCGTGAGGCAAATACCCACATTTCTCTATCACATCTGCCCGGATACACATCGCAGCACCTGTAACCCAGGGCACTATTCTATCTTGCCTGTAAGCTGTCCAAGGCTCGTTGATACCAAAGTGTTCACCTGAGTTGTAGGCCCCAGCATGTTGTACTCTGCCATCAGGATAGAGAAGGGTTGCCCCGATGATGCCAGCATTGAATTTCATACTTGTTGCTATCAATGCAGATCCCCAGCCATCGGTGACGGTCGTATCGCTGTTCAGCAAAAAGTAGAAGTCAGGATTTAGATTCTCTTTAGCCCAGTTCAATCCAACATTGCAGGCCCTGGTGAAATATGCTTTCTCAGCCGGTAATATTATATTAGCATAATCACCACTAAGTTTTTCCCGTATCTTGATTTCAGTCCCATCATTGGAATGATCGTCAACGATGACTGGCACAAAGTTCACTCCGGCTTGGACACTGAACAGGCTATCAAATAGAGGTTCAAGAAAATCCCAATCGTTGTAAGATGGGATTATAATTGCTATCTTAGACATATGGTCCTCTTAGCTTTGTGTATGTCCAAGCGTAGATAGTGTAAAAAAATAGTCTAACAGCAAACCACAATAATGCTAACCAAACATCGAATTTCACTTACCCCCTCCCCGTTACTACTTTTGTATATTCTCGTAAATGTACCAACCGGCGACCTGCACTGCCTTTGTCAATCTTGTCATAATCAAGTGGATTAAAAACAATAAATTCAGGAGTAAACGTTTTCTTGACTGCGTGTAAAACTTGACCACGCTGTATACTTTTCTCTGTAGTGTAATATAGAGGTAATAGATCATCCCGAATTTTATCAAAAACCAAATCAGTTAGATTATCAATATCCATTTCACTACCACACCTTTCCTTTGACCACTTCCAAAGCCAAAGAATGATACTCATTGGCCATCCTTTGATATGTGTGCCGACTGACAGACAATCGACAATGATCAGGATATAAATGCTTAACTTTTGGAACAGCAAACTTCATCTCATCTGGGCTGTTAGCCAAGAAACCATTGATGCCACTTGTGATGTATTCTGGTAGACATCCATTTGGTGTTGCAATGACTGGGGTGCCACACAACAACGCCTCAAGAACAATGATAGCTCCGGCCTCTACCCAGTTCATCCCACCGACCGGATGAACCAAACATTTTGCTTTTTGGATAAGGTCTAGCTTCTCTTGTCCACCTACCTCGTCTCTGACAGTAATCCCATCCCACTCAGCTATCTCATCCATCTTAGGCCAATATTCAGGCTGCCATTTAGGACCGGCTATGATAACTTCTAATCCTAACATTCTCCCTACTTCAGCAACCCAATGCACTTGTTTCTCGGCAATCAGACTGCCGATATACAATAGATATTCGCCCCGAGGCCCATCGTAGATTGGGTACTCATCCCAATCGAGGCCATAGTAAATCACCGGGGCAGCATGGCGGTTCATGTGTCGTCTCTGCCCTTTAGAGATGAAAACCGGGTTGTGGTCCCAGGCCATAGTCATAACTTGGTAGGTGTTGATCTGAGGCTTGTCAGAGAACGTTCTGGTTACCAGCTTGTCGTGCGAGAAGTCTATTATAAGATCATAGTCATCTATGGTGGACGAAATAATATCAACGAACTCAGGTTCACTATCTCCCCAAACTGCCCCAGGAACGGTAGAGCCTGTCATGCAAAGAACTGACACATCATTCTTGAGTTCGTTGAGTCCCTTTACTAGCCAGCCAACTTCTCTTTCCATTCCCCCATAATTAACCGGAGGTGTTAATATTGCCGAAGTGCTTACACATAATATTTTCATCTATAATTGGTCTTGATATGCCAGACCTTCCTTTATCCTTTATCATCGAAGTGCTTCTAATAACTCAAACGTATCCGAAATGCCTGTTGATAAATTACCTTGAAATACAAACCCCAAGTTTAGTAATTTTCGGCTGGATACTCGATAGGATTGTTGATTTATCATTTCCGCATCTACATAATCTATTTCCAAATGATGATCCATTACATCAGCAATATGCTGGACAATTTCATTTGGTGTGTTATTTTTAGTCACGACATTGTATATTTCTTTGTCGTAAATCTCTCTACTCAAAATAAATTCAATCGCTGACACAGCATCCTTCAAATCCAAATAAGGTCGCTGTTGATTTGAGGCTTCTTTCCAAATAGTAATTGGTGATCCGGCCACTGCATGCCATATGAATTTGTTAACAGCCGTATGGAAACGCATACCAAGTGATGGGCCATAGATGGTCCCGAAACGCAAGACAACAAAATCTAAATCATACATTGAGTACAATGCTGTTTCGGCTGCCAGTTTACTATAAGCATAAGGACTCTGCGGGGCAAGGTCACATGCAAGGTCACTTGCAAGGTCACTTGCTTCAGTCACCAAATCATCTTGTGGCCCATAGACACTTGTCGTAGAGACAAATATCAGCTTACAACCATTTTTTACGCAGGCTCTGGCAACCCTCTCTGTTCCTCGACAATTTACAATATAAGTCTCATCTGGATTTTTAATGCTGCCAACAGCATCTGTTAATGCCGCCAAATGAATCACCACATCCATTCCCTGGAACATAGCGTCTAAATCTACCTCTGGGTCTATTATATCAGCTTCTGTAAAATGGATAGGCCCAGGTTCAAGTTTAGAGAATTCAAACAGCACTGGGTATCGTTGGGTTACTAAATTGTCAATCACATGTACATTGTTATCTGAATAATTCCATAACACGGGGACCAGGGCTGAACCAATATGCCCCAGCCCTCCGGTGACCATAATGTTCATCGCATATCCTCTAATCCTTCTCGAAAAGAAAACTCGGGGAACCAGCCTGTTTCTTTAGAAAATTCACCGTAATCCATGTAAACATCTCCCACATCAATTACCTTTCTGCTTTCTGGGAATGGGACGATTTCAACAACAACTCCATATTTCTCAGCAATAATAGTTGCAATGTCAATAATACTATGGTTGAATTT
>SDBT01018118.1_pt1 | contig 11082 bp, 11 predicted proteins | sample 2277101 | NCBI WGS metagenome assembly SDBT01 (sample SAMN10404973, study PRJNA504765) | marine sediment metagenome | isolation source: marine sediment core GS10_PC15, 103 cmbsf | place: Arctic Ocean: Southern Knipovich Ridge | collected 2010 | reverse complement strand
TTTACAGGCTCGTAAGGGAGTGAGACTTCAGGGACCTCTTGTCGATATCATAGTCGCTGCTAATGCTGGCGCATTACCTATCTTCCAGCAAAGCACTTTTGCCAATATGGTTGGCACCAGAACGTTTAGAATCAAGCGACTAAGAGGGATTAACCAGGCTGGGGTTAACACCCTGCTTCACATTGGCACTGGTGCCGCTGGGGCGGTCGTTGATGTGATGCCGGAAATATGGACTTTCGCCGGTCTGAACTTTGACTGGGGTGAAGCTGACCTCCCTGAGGTTGAGGTCAACGCTGATTTAATGGCTTGGGCTGTTGCCGTTCCTGTCGCGATCCAAGTGGAAATCGAAGAATTGGGCTGAGGATAGCTATGCGAATAGATAGGAGAGCCTTAGAGGAGTTATATTCCCAACAAAGGCTATCCCAGAGAGCAGTGGCTAGACATCTTGATGTGACATATGGAACAGTGCGATATTATCTAAAGAAGTATGATATACCTACCATTGACAGGGATGCTTTTGATTGGAACGAAGATATCGCCTATATTTTAGGAGCGATGCTAGGCGATGGTTGTGCGTATATTAGCTATCATTGTAATGGCCGTTCAGGCATAAAATATGCACTGTATCGAGTCGATTTAGCTGTTTGTGATGAGCTGTTTGCAAAACGGGTGTTTGATAGTGCAAAGCGTACTAAACTTCGTCCCCATTGGTATAAACCACAAATCTTAACAAACTCTATAAAAACCTATACCCTTTATAAAGTAGGCTTTCTGTCAAGACACTTATATCAACTGGTCAAAGATATTAAAGAAGAACCCTTTAAGCTTTTAGAACTGATTCAAAATAACAAAGAAGCTATTTTTTTATTAGCTGGATTCTATGATGCTGAAGGACACTACTGTAATAAAGATAAGCGACATTATCATTTACAAATGTCCAATACAAATATTCCTTTACTTTCAATGTTAAAGCTAATACTCGAGAAAATTGGATATGAGTTTCGATTAAGGCTTGTCCGTAGAGACAATATTAAAAGAAAAGCCCTTTATGTTTTATTGGCAACTCGGCACTCAACAATAGATTCTTTTTTAGAGGAGATATCTGGAGTAAAGAGGTGAAAACATGGTAGAAACAGATAAAAAGACAGCAGTCGTGGCTGGTGTTGGAATAACTGCTGCGGCCGCAGCATTACTTTGGGCTTCTCAAAAAGTCGAAGCTAAGGGTCCTGGTGGGTTTGATGAGGCCGCCATGGAGACCTTGATCAGCATACTCCAGCACACTGAAAACCTTGATGCTGATACAACTACGCTTATTAATACCCTAAACCAGCTAGCAGCAGCTTTTGGGGTAGGACCTCTTGAGAACCCCCTTGATATAACAGCTTTTACGGCCTATCCTCCTGCTCTGATAACCCCTGTTCGATTGCCTTATCGTGAAGTTCCCTGGGATAAAGAGCTGGTTATCAAAGCGTTACATACTAACACTGGTGTGATATTAGTTGCTCCTTCCCAAGCAGCCGCGAGAAATATTAACTCAAGCTATTGGCTAATTGCCAATGAGGCTATCGAGTATAGAATCAAGAACGCAGATCATATCTGGATAGGTCTTCACCCAGCCCTTGGTTTCGCCGGCGATGGTGTGGTTTGCACGGTAGAACAGGGGGCTAGTCGCTGATGGCACACGCAGTAAGTTCAGCGCCGATATTAAGGCTTAAGCGTTCAGCTCAATCAGGCTCAAAAGGGATGACGGCGGCTTATGTTGTAGTCTACACCGAGTCCACTGTTTCAGCTATGGCCTACATCTTTGCTGGTGCAGAACTTGACCTAACCACTATGGCAGCTGGGGATATTATTGATATCCGAGTCAGGAAAGTAATAGTTGCCGGCGGAGCCTGGGTTAACCATGATGAGTGGCAATATACCGGCGCTCAGCCAACAGGGCATCCAGCCAAACATATTAATCCCATACCTAACGCCTATGGGGTTGAGGTTTCTATGAGACAAACAGCTGGAACACTAAGGACAATTGATACCGAGTTCTATGACGCTAAAAGAATTGGGACGAATTAAGGAGAGCTATGACAGGAAGTGGAACATTAATAGACCCTTATGTAATCTGGGATGTTGATGATCTGCAGGACATGAATCTTGACCTGACGGCTTATTATGAGTTAGGGCAAGACATCGATGCCGCGGTTACTGTAGGGTGGAATGGGGGCCTAGGTTTTGACCCCGTTGGCAATTTCGGTGGTATGCCACCTGATCCTCTTAGATTTTCAGGTTATTTTGATGGTAAAGGACACATTATATCTAATCTATTCATAAACAGACCTTTAGAGAGATTTGTAGGCTTATTTGGTATTACAAACTATGGAGTTACTGGTTATATTAGAAATGTGACTCTAGCAAGTGTTGATATAACGGGTTTGAGTGAGGTTGGCTCTCTAGTTGGTTTTCATGAGTGGATGACCGATTTTGTTGATGGTATAGTATCGAATGTTCATACATCAGGTGCTATAAAAGGGATAACTTTTCTCGTAGGTGGTTTGCTAGGATATAACGGCGCCTCAGTTGAGGATTGCGATACCAGGTGTAGTGTTACTGTGACAGGTACCACGACAACTATGCGGCAGAATGGTGGGTTTACGGGGCTTAATGATGGTCAAATCACACGATGTTTTGCTACTGGTAATGTAACCTGTGAGCATTCTAATGTTGGGTCAGATATAAGAGAGATTGGAGGATTTGTTGGGCTTCAAAATGCTAATACAATAACAGAATGCTATGCAACTGGGAATGTCCTAATAAATAGTGATGCGGTAGCATTGGACGATGTGTACTCTTTCGGTGGATTTGTTGGAGACAGTCAGGAAAGTATCTCAGACTGTTACTCACGAGGGAACGTAACTGTAACTGCAGGCACTGGAACTGCTGAGGCAGTTGGTGGATTTGTTGGAATTCATACCTCAGCGACTCTTGATAATTGCTACGCCACTGGGACCGTGTCTGCTACTGGTCTCACTGCCGTAGGAGGATTTTGTGGAGATAATTACTCTACAATCACCAATTGTTTTTGGGATACCGAAATATCAGGTCAAGCTACAAGCGAAGGCGGCACCGGTAAAATCACCGTCGACATGAAAGATTCATCCACCTTCATTATTGCTGGCTGGGGTTTTGGGGCAGAATGGGGGATGACCCCACTATGTAATGACGGTTATCCGTGTTTACTGACTGTAACTTCTAGTTGTCTTTGGGCTCCGGTAGTAATTCCCCCTTTGACGGCACCCTCTGTTATAACGCTCCCAGCCACACATATTACCGAGCACCAAGCTCAACTTAACGGTATGATTGAGAATGACGGTGGCAATTTGGGCTTTATCAGGTTTGAATGGGGCTCAACTACAGCCTACGGAAACATAACACCATGGCGAGGTCATTTTGGGGACGGTTATGAGTTCGATGAAACACTCGATCAGTTAGCAGAAGCAGCTGCTTTCCATTTCAGAGCAGTGTTTAGAAATAACCTTGGCACCTTTTATGGTAGAGACCTGACATTTTCAACCTTAGGCCCACTGGGACCGGTCGTTTTAATGGAAGATGAACTAGCTTATCTGTTGGAGGCTACATAATGGCAATAGATCCTATAGGCGAACTAAAATCTTTAACAGGTCTTATCAGTTATGTAGGAATCACTACCGCTGACGGAGCTGCCGGTGGCGGGACGCTGGTTTGCTCTGATTTAACTTTACGGCCTGACTACGATGGTAACCTGGTAGTGATAACCTCCGGAGATTATATTGGACAAGCTAGAGACATAGATGGTGCTACTAACCTGGGTACGGTAACTCCTGCCTCTGTTTTTGGCGGGCAGATCGTTTCTGGGACAGAATTCTTAGTAGTCGCTATGCGGGTGTCCATCGCTGAAGTAGCTGAAATTGAGGAAAAGCTTGACCTGGTAGTAGTGCCGGGTACCTTAACTTATCTCGACGCCGGCGGGGAGCAGGTAGTGTTTGCTACGGCTACGGCGCGACCATGGAAGATGAATAGTATCTATCTGGATTTAGTCAATCTAACCCAGAACACCACTATAAGAATTTATCATCAAATAGATGCCGTGAACTGGAGAATTATTGAAACCTTCAACTGGACTGTTGGAATGGATGATGGGGTTTATTTCAGAAATCTGTCGATTGGTACAGGTAGAGACCTGAGGGTATCGGTTCAGGAAACCGCTGATGAGGGCGCTGACCGGGATATCCCCTGGTATTATGCTTATGAACCGAGGTAATAATGTGCCACATGGAGAAGAAGAAAGGCAATTGAGAAATTATGACAGAAATAGCTCAAGGATGGATGAAAGAACTTGCAGAGGACGCCCTTGGTAATGCTACTATGGGCTTGTCTATAACAGCCACCCTTCGTGTCTCACCTAATGGAAGTGGTGAGGACGGATTAACATGGAGAACGGCCTATCAAACCATCCAAGCAGCCTTAGATGCTGCTAGTGCCGACCCCGAAGATCTTACCTTGATCCTCATTGCTCCTCATGCTACTTATTATGATATTGATACCACCGGTGACCCAACCTGGGCAGCTAATGTCGTTCTTTGTGGCTCTATACCTGATTTCGTACAAATCCGAAACACACATGTCTTAGCGACCAGTATCCTGAAGCTTACAGGGAATTCCGCCATAATAGACCTTCAGTTTTATCTCGGGACAGGTAGCTTAAATGGAGTGATTATGACTGGCGGTGGGGCTACAATCATTCGCCTAATCTTCGAGGGGACTGGTCTGACTGGGGCAGCGACTGCCATGCACCTGGATGGGTCTGGCCCTCATGCTCATCACGCTAGAGCGCTCGGCTGTACATTCCACGGTCATATCAACCACATGACTGGATTACTGATTGACGAATACGCGTTCTCTAATTTCGATGGGTGTGTGTACCATCAATGCCTCATTGGGATTAAGATTGTAGGAACGTCAGCAGATGAGAATGATTTTGCTAACTTGGATATTGGGGATTGTGCATTAGGCATAGATATAGATGAAGGTAACACCCAACACTTCCATGTTATTAGATTCCATGGCAATGTTCGCAACGTGGATGATGAAGTTGGCGACCACGACTGGTCGGAGATCATTGGTCCCTTCAACATCGCTATTCTCCCAGATAATCTAGTTGGCACCAATGTTGCTACGGGTGGAGCAGGTGCCTATGGAGGCGACACGGAACTTTTGGCTGCTGCTGGTCGGGACAATCCATTTAGGATAGTGGGTGTCCACTTTGAGCCTGATGCTGCACCTCCGGAATGGTATCAGGTAAGATTTAGTGATGATAGCGGTGGGACCTTCTACGATATCCTTATGTTTCAAGGCGTGAAGCGCGAAGGCATTGCTGCCCCGTCCGGAACCGAACACATCTTTAATGCCGGAACTAGAATTAGCGCCAGTGCTAGGGATGTTTCCGGAGGCGATAACGTACTCGTTTGGGTAGAAATACAGGAGATATAATGCCAGAAATTAAACAGGATATAAGGGGGGTCACGTTAGTAGTAGCAGCAAGTAATTCATTGCATGCCAATGATGCTGACTACACCTGTGGTGGAGCCGGGGACGAGGTAGAGATTAACCAGGCCCTTAATGCTCTGCCCGCGACAGGCGGCAGGGTAATTCTTCTTGAAGGAACTTATGTCCTGGCTCACCCTATTGTTATTCCCGATGATTACGTTACCCTTGAAGGGCAGGGCTGGGGTACCTTGATTGATGGCGATGCTCTACCAACGACTGAACATGCCATATCTATTACCAGCCATTCCGGGGTTCATATCAAGAACTTGTCCATACAGACGCAAAATGGTGGCGGCAAGGTCTGCCATTGTATCTATATTGAAGACGGGGCTAATGAGTTTATTATTGAGAATATCTACTTCTTGGATAGCGATAGTGACGCCATTCATATTGAAGGTACTAGCATTAATAAAGGATGGATACTGGATAATTTCATTGAAGGAGCTGACGACGATGGAATCCATGTTGATATGGGCGCCGGTGACTTTATGGTCAGCCTTATTATTACCGGTAATTACATTGCCAGTACAGGTTTGCAGGGGATATATTTTGGTAACACCGGTACCCCCGCTGAGCACTGTGTAATTGCTCATAATATTATTGCCACTACCAGCGATAGCGGAATATGGATCAATACGGGCAATTTTATCCTTATTAATGATAACACCCTGGATAACTGCGGTACCTATGGTATTTATCTTAGAAATGTCAACGACTCAACTGTAGAAGATAATATCATCGATCAAAGTGACTTACACAACATTTACCTGTTCACCTGCGCGCAGTGCCTGGTGAAGGGGAATTATGTTTACGGTGCTGGTGATGATGCTGCCGATAATATTAACTTGGATACCAATAGTTCTGATTGTACGGTTATAGGTAACTACAGCATCTGGGCCGGGCGCTACGGCATATACTTAGGTGGTAGCCGACAAGCATGCTCTGAAAATTACATAGCCAGCAGCGGTGATGATGGTATAGTTGTCGACAGTGCGGATTTTCAGGCTAATGGAAACCATATTCAGGATGCCGGGCGGGACGCAGCGGGAACATACCATGGTATTAAAATTACCGGAACCTCCGATAGGGGTCAGGTAATAGCTAACTATATTTTCTCAGATGGCACCGTTACCGAGGATGGTATTCATCTGATGTCCAATGTCCAGTATCTCCAAATAGTCGGTAATTACTGTTTTGATGGTATGGGTAGTGGCATTCACCTGGTCGACGATAACGACTATTGCATGATTAAAGATAATTACTGCCTGGAGAACGATGATTATGGAGTTAGTATCGATAATGCCAACTGTGCTAACAATACCGTGATGAATAATAAGCTCGTTGGCAATGTCACCGGGCAAATCAACGATGTTGGCACCGATACTATTCTACCCGAGGTCTCTGTTCCAGTGCCTAACCCCTCTACTAATATAGGCACGCACCCTGCTGAACTCCTGACTGACGGTTTAGCCGTAGTCAGCAGGTTTAATCTGTATATTCCTACTGAGTATGTAGAGCTGGTCAGGGCAAGTATAGTACTGGTTGCTGGGGGGTCTGGAGATTTGAGACGTGAAGTAGTCACCAACTGGGGTAAGGTATGCAGCACTGAACATTACAACGCGGGGAGCGATGCTATCGCCGCCGGGGAGGTTGCGGTCCTGGCGGATGATATGACTTGTATTGATATAGCAGCCGCCCTTACCGGCATAGCCGCTCAAGATTTGGTTGGTGTTGAATTCACCAGGCATGGTAATCACGCCAACGATACGGTCAATGCTAATTGCTACTTATTAGGCTTAAGAATACAGTATGTCTAAAGATAGAGTAATCAGAGATATTTTCTGTATGTCTAAAGATAGGGTAATCAGGGACATCTTCTGTAAGAAGTGCCATAAATTAGCAGCCCAGGTGGAAAAGGGCGAGGAGGGCACTAAAGTTATGCAGGGAGGGAAAGTGCTAATATCCCTGGGCGATAAAACCCGCCTAAAAGGCTTGAATAAATTGTCGGTCGCATGCCCAAGTGGGCATAATGTGAAAATAGAGGTATAGCATGTCAAACATATTTGAGAACAAAGGAGCTCTAGTGGCCACAATAGTCGTAGCTGCCTCAGACAGTTTAAATCAGGGCGCTGCTAATTATGTCTGTGATGGCGCCGCTGATGAAGTAGAGATACAGGCAGCTATCGATGCCTTGCCTACTGGTGGCGGCACTGTTTTACTGCTTGAAGGAACATTCAACATATCATCACGTATAGAATTAGTAAGCAATATGATACTTGCTGGCTGTGGATTTAATACGTTACTCTACCTGATAAATGCTGCAGAAGACCATGTTATATATGCCGATGGCTCAGCTTCAGCCAAAGAGAATATTATTGTAAGAGATTTGCAGGTAGATGGCAACGATGCTAATCAAGTGGGAGCAGTCAATCTTAACGGCATCCACTTTGAGCATGATGTTTGGGAATCAACAATAGAAAACACGTGGGTGCACAACTGTAAAGACTTAGGCATTGTTTGCTGGGGAAGTGTTGCTAATCATGCTAAAGACATTGTAATTCAAAGTAACACGTGCTATGACAATGTTAGGGATGGTATAGCTGTTGATAACGATTGCGAACGTATAGTTATTAGTAATAATATCTGTAACAATAATGTAGGTTTTGGTATTGGTATAGGTTCAGATGTTGTTAATTGTGTTATTTCTGATAATATATGTACTGGAAATCTGATTGGTTTTTACATAGCGGTGGCCTGCCACTATAACCTCATTGCTAACAATGTTTTTGCAAATAATACAACGCATGGTATTCGTTACATTGGGGCCTCGCTCTATAATGTGATTACAGGTAATTATATTTATGGTAACGGGCGTAACGGCATAATATTTGAAAATGGTAATACTGATACTTACGCACAAATATGTAATAACTATATTTACCTTAATGGGTGGCATGGTATGGACCTATACCAGAGCTCGTACAACATAATTCAGGGGAATGTAATTCTCAATAATTCGCAAGATACAACGAATACTTATGATGGTATCAGGATTAGGAGCACCAGCACTCATAATGTTATCTCTGAGAACTTCATACGTAGTGATGTAGTAAACGTACATAGATACTGTTATGAGGAAGCTGCAGCCGTAGACAATAACAATACAGTAAAGCACAATTATATGTCTGGAGCAGGCACGGCTTTAATGTTGATACAGGGAGCGGACACTCGGGCATGGCTACAGTTCTCCGACCTCTTTATGGATGTGCTTGCCGTCTCGGCAACTCAGGTTAGAAGTAATGAAGACTTGAGTGCTGGTGTTCCGATAACTTTTACAATAGATGCACAACCTGATGTGCCTAGAACTCTATCAGGGCTTTTTGATACCCATGCCAATATTACAGCTTATACAATTGTCATTACAGGGGTCGATGCTAAGGGAAATACCGTAACTGAGACTATAACTGAAGCAGACGGCTGGGATTGGGAAACCTCAAACGCTTTTGCTACTATAACCAGTATTATTATGTCAGCACGGACTGGCACAGGTGTAGGCGACACTATGGATATTGGCATCACTGATGTATTAGGACTCTCCAATGTCATATATGAGACTGGCGATGTCTACAAGATAAAGAAGAACAACGCCAATGCGGTGGTTGCTGGTGCTCAAGTGGATACCGATTATGCTACTTATGATATGGCGGTGATAGGTTTGGGCGCTGCTGATGACTTCACTATATGGTATAGAAGCAATCTCAATATAGTAGAGTAGAAGGAATAGACATTTAGGGAGAAGGATGAGCAAGATCAAATTTCAGCAGCCGTTGATTACTCAGTTCAAGCAACTGACATTACCGTAAACGCCACATATCACACAGTGGATATGGCTACTGGAGCTGGAATAGTGGCCGGTGATTGCTATATAGTTAATTATCAGGCGAATCTCAATGTTTTAGCTTAGGAGAATAAAATGGTAGAAAAAAAGCTAGATAAAAAAGCCCCGATGATTCTTGGAATAGGAGCTGCTTTAGTTGGAGTATTCCTATTGCTCAGGAAGAAGAAGCCGGCCAACGGAAACGGCATACCTCCTCCTCCGCCACCACCACCAGGCTATGCGAGTCTTTATGGAACAGTAAGAACAGATGATGGCCAGCCAATTGAGGGGGTTCTGGTCACGTTGGATAATGGCCAATTTTACGACTCTACTCCCCTAGAGGGCGGATATGTCTTTGTCAATCTTCAACCCGGCGCATATACGGTGGTGTTTTCTAAGGACAATTATATAACAGAAACGCGAACCATCACTTTAGTTGAAGGCAATAACCAACTTAATGTTGCTTTGGCCAGCGCCGCTTTTATTGGCTTTACGCTGTTTGTAGCAAACGCTCCTCAAGACTTAGTATTGTGGAATGCTAACTTTACCGAGAATACCTTTAATTATAGCCCCCCAGCGGACTCAGGATGGTTGGCCCCCGGTGACACTTGGGAATTTCAACAGGACCCGCTAGGAATTGTGACCCTGCGTATCTGGGCTCTTGATGCTGACAACAATATTCTTTTCGATGTGTATAACCTTGGCCCGGTAAATAATGGTAAGCATTACCTTTTTGATTATGCTACTAGCTCTTTGGGGGAAGTATGAATGTTTCCATTATTGATATAGTTTCATTGGTTGGTTTATTTGCGGTGGCCCTAGGTTTGACAGTTACCTGGATCCGTAATGGTAAAAGTCAGGCAGCAAGAGATGGTATTCTTGAACAAAGAATGAAGGGCGTCGAAGACAAATTAGCTGATGAGAATAACGGGCTAAGTGCTATTAAGAAAAGTGTAGACGACCAACGGTTCTTTTGTGCTGGCACAGTCGGCTCTTTTAAAGAACGGCTTAAGGATCTAGAAGAAAAGAAATGAAGAAGAAATAATTATCGGCGGCTCGGTAGTAGGTAAAGAGCTGTGCTGGTCTTTACTCTTGCTCTCGCCAAGTAAGAGGATTCACCTAGACACAGCCACCCTATGGGTAACCTCCCCTACTGTCGACAGCCGCCGGCATTCCGATAAATTGCCTTGCCCGCCTCCTTATGATTAAATAGAGTGACCCTTCATTTCTTGGGGGACAGTATAACAGCTGTCCCCCCTTCTGTTTTTAGGGGACTTGACAGGTCAGGTATTCTATGTTAGTATTCCAAGTAGGTATTCTTATAGGAATGCTTTAAGGAGGGTAAAATGCCGGGCTTGTGGAGAGGTTCAGGATGTTCTTGAAACTCATCCGGGTATAGGGTCTCCTTACACCGAAATGGGTACAACTACACTGCAGCCATGTCCTAAATGCCAGGGTATGAGGTTTGAGCATCTCCCAAAGCATTCCTATCAGAATACCCGGAGGTAAGATGAAAGAAACAGGAATAATAATGTCCGGGGACCATCCCCGGAAGATACTTGACCTTCTTAAAACCCAAACTCGGCGAACCTATGGCCTTGAGAAGATAAACGAGAACCCAGACCTCT
>SDBT01018117.1_pt1 | contig 11082 bp, 9 predicted proteins | sample 2277101 | NCBI WGS metagenome assembly SDBT01 (sample SAMN10404973, study PRJNA504765) | marine sediment metagenome | isolation source: marine sediment core GS10_PC15, 103 cmbsf | place: Arctic Ocean: Southern Knipovich Ridge | collected 2010 | reverse complement strand
CGACGGGTGGTCCTGTACGGTGAAGACATCGCTGATTACGGCGGGGCCTTCGGCGTGACCCGCGGCATCTTCGAGATATTTGGCCGCGACCGCATCTTCAATACCGCCATCTCCGAAGCAGCTATCATCGGCACTGGCGTAGGAGCAGCGATGGTCGGGCTGCGGCCGGTTGTGGAGCTGATGTACATTGATTTTATTCTGATGGCAATGGATCAGATCGGCAATCAGGCGGCCAAGAACCGCTATATGTTCGGTGGCAAGGCGAAAGTGCCGCTGGTCATCCGCACTTCGGTTGGCGGCGGCAAAGGCTACGCCGGCCAGCACTCCCAGAGCCTGGAGGCAGTCGTGACAATGTTCCCCGGGCTGAAGGTAGTAGCACCCGCCACCGCCTACGATGCCAAGGGTCTGCTCAAAGCCGCCATCCGTGACGACAATCCCGTGATCTACATCGAACATCAGCATGCCCTGACCGAGCGCGGCGAGGTGCCCACTGAGGATTACACCGTGCCGATTGGCGTGGCGCGAGTGGCCCGCGAAGGTACCGACTGCACGGTGGTCGCCTACAGTTGGCTCTACTATCGGGCTATGGAGGCTGCGGAGAGATTGGCCGACGATGGCATCTCCGTTGAGGTAGTTGACCCCCGCACGCTGGTGCCGCTGGATGTGGAGATGATTGCCCAGTCGGTGCGCAAGACCGGCCATCTGGTCGTCGTCCAGCAGGCGCCTGAGCGCGGGTGCTTCGGCGAGCATATTGCCTACCAGGTCCAGCAGCAGGTTTTTGCTGACCTGAAAAGCCCTGTGCGAATTGTAGCTGCGCACAATGTTCCGCCTCCAATGGCCGCGCTACTTGAGGAAGAGAACCTGCCCTCGGTCGAGAAGATTATGGACAACATCCGCCAGACTGTGGCCGAGTAAGATACCGAATGCCCCATGGGTCAGTGGATTTATGCCAAGGCCAATCAGGAGTGGACAGCGATGTCACCACCCCGTACACTCAGAATGCGGCTATGCCTGTGATAGTAAAGAGGACAACCCTGCGTGTGAGGGTCTGAGAATGATTCGGGACGCCTGTCCATGACTGATGTTGGAAGAGGAGGAGAGCGATGAAAAGAGCGTATGTATTCCTACTTGTAGGGGCATTGGCGGTAGCTCTACTGGGTGGAGTGAGAGGCTGGCGGAATTACCGATTGACGCGGGACACGGATTCATCTAGCACAGTCTTGCCAGAGTCAGCGTCACGTGAAGATGTCGAAATCCTGGACGGGCTTGCTTCTGCCTATCGAGCGAATTGCGAAGACTGTGGTGCTGCCCTGCATTATGCATCAAAGAGCTACGAGCTCGCCCCTGACACGACCAGACTCTTCAAGGCAAAGCTGTCTGCAGCCGGCTGCTACAGGAAGCAGGGTGATGAGTCCCAAGCCAGGAAGCTCTATCAGGAGGTTAGGAACAGGGCGTCAGAGCCATACTTCAAGTCCAAAGCTATGTACGCACTGGGGAAGATGGAGGGGGACACAGAAGAGTCCCTTAGAGAAGTGGTTGCAAAATACCCTGAGACGGAAGTTGCTTATGCAGCTGTTGGGCAGATAGCAGAGCGCCGGGCACCCACCAGCCGTAGAGCGGTTACGGAAGAATTGATGTCTATGGCTGAAGAGTTTGCGCAGGCCGGTGAGGAGCGCCAAGCTGCTGCCAGCCTCTACAGGTGCGCGCATCTTTACCGCCAGCAGGGAAAGGAGAAGGATTGTATGGACGTGTGGGAAGCCATAGCTAGGGACTACCCTGAGTCGGCATGGGCTGCGCAAGCCCAGCAGGACATTGTTGCCCACTATTATGCCCATCGTCAGTGGGGCAAGGTAATACAGGTAACACAAGAGATCATCGACAAATACCCCGATCAGGAATTCATTCTTCCGGCGCATACCGCTAGTCTAACCGGGTTTGCGCAGATGGAGATGGGAGTAGCGCGACAGTTCCTCGCAATCGAGAAGAAATACCCGCGCTGAACGGTCGCAGCAATACTACCAGCTTTATCATCACGAGGTCCTGGGCTCGACGCTGGCCCTGACCAGTTCCAGCGAGACTGTGACTCACACTTGAACTGCGGAGCAGGCGTGCCGACTGAGTAGTTTTGAGTAGCTCTTGCAAACATTGAACACTGCCGAGGAGGTCGGATGAGCGAACCGGTTGGCAGCTTTGTATTGGTGTTGCCCAGCCGGCCACGGGCGGAGAGAACCGCTGCAGCGTAGAATAGAGGATAAGGAGAAGGGGAATGGCGTTGGCGAAGCGAAAGGGGGGCTGAACTGATCAGGGCTTCGTCAGGCTGCAACTAGCGGTCGCCAGGCAGACGGCAAGGTTGTGCTTCGTGCCGGGCGAGCAATATCATTTGAGGAGGAGAGAGAATGAAGCGCAAGAGACTGGCTTACTTCCGTGTTGTATTGCTGGGTATTATCATTGGCATGATGGTGGCCGTGGTAACACCGGCTTTCGCCCAGGAGGACGCCGCTGCGGAGCAGCCAGGCATTGGGGACATATTTGACGATGAAGCAATAGAAGTGCCAATGACCATTATGCCTTTCTTCGGTGACACGTCGGAGCCACTGGTACCTATCTCCTTCGAAGTTGATGATTCCCCGGTCTGTGAGACAGTCCGCTTGTACTATGTGCGCGAACCGGGAGCACTGCAGAGGCTGCTGGAACCCATAAAGGAGGCCTTGGCACTCGACGTCAATATAGCGGCCAGCGAGGGTTTAAGCCTGACCCCACTGGTGGTGCTATCCGGTCCACGTTCGCAGGTGGACGACCTCAAGCGGGTCATCGCCACCATTGACGTCCCTCAGCCGCAAGTGCGCCTCGACCTGTGGACCTTTCAGATCAGCGGCGGCGATGCGCAAGTTGTGGCCGGGCGAGCGCAGGAGGCGCGGAAGATAGTCCGGACAGTGGGCGATCTCATGCGCGGCTATCTGCGCCAACTGGAGGCCTGTGCCCGAGCCTCCCAACAGCGCAACCAGGAAACAGCAGAGCAAGCCCAACAGCAGGATACCCCCACCAAAATGAGCTTCCAGATTCAATGGGACGTCGTGGACTTGGGCGACCTGCTGCCGGGGCAGAGCACCATTCTCATCGCGCCCTCCGCCCGGGGCTTGCACCCACTTTCGCTCACGGAGACACTGGCTACGCTGCTCATGATGCCGCCGGCGGAGGGCCTGAGCTGGCGGCAGACTGTCGAGCAGCAACTGAGCCAGTCGCTGGGCCGCTGGCTGGACGAGCTGTCGCGCCAGGACCCGGACGCGTTGGCTGTATGGCACAGCCTGGTAGACAGCGCGTCAACCGTGCCGGCCACTGAGCTTTCTGGTCTGTTGAGCAATACTATTATGCCATTGCAGGAGGGAGCCCACGATAGCCAGGAGGCCAGCGTCGCACCTCTACTGCCCGGGACGCTGCTGCGCACATTCGACGATGCCGCGTACCTCAAACTCACCCAGCAAACCATCGGCAGCTTCCTCCTGGATTCCCGGACCCAGGCTGGGGACTGGCGCGCGTTGCCTCCTGACCGGCTGAGCCGACGTGCCGCCGACGTGGATGTCGTCTTGCAGGCCGCCGAGCACGCGCTGGCCGCAGATCTTGAGGCTCTCTTCCTGGGCCCGCTACTGGAGCAGTTGCGCACCATCGCCGGAAGCAGCGGGCAATCCGGGCTGGCTTCCACCAGCTCCGCCAGCATCGTCGTCCTAAGCGGCACCCAGGCCACTGTCACAGGCAGCGCCCGCAGCTACTTCGAGCTGAACGCCCCGCCCGAGGAGGAGCAGGCGGCCCCGCTGGGCCACAGCGAGCTGCCCGTCATCCCGCTGATCACGCTGGCCCAGTCGCTGCGCACTGCAGACGAGCCCCGGGTCTGGGGTTCTATGACGGACGGGACCGAGCTCACCTTCACCCCGTATATCTTACCAGGGGGGGCGGCTGCGGAATTGCAGGTTGTGGTCAATGTTACGCACAAGGATGCCGAAGTGACAGTGGAAGGGGTCGAGTCTGGGCCGGCACCGCTAAGCCGCGTGGCTGAGCACACGGCCAGTACCAGCGTCTACGTCAACGCCCTGGACCTTTTCTCGCTATCCAGCATGATGTTACGCACCACCCAGCCACGGGCTAAGTCCTCCGTGCCGGTGCTGGGGCAGTTGCCGCTGCTGGGCCAGATGTTTCGCTTCGGGCGCAGCCCACTGATAGTTCATCACGAGAGTGTCCTGTTAGTCTATTCGACGATTCTGCCTACCGGGCAGGACCTGGGCGCCCTGCTTGATTTCGAGGCTGTCCCGATATCGTCGCCCTGACCAAGCGCGGCTGCTTCGGCGAGCATATCGCCTACCAGGTTCAGCAGCAGGTTTTTGCTGACCTGAGGAGTCCTGTGCGAATCGTGGCTGCGCACAATGTTCCTCCTCCAATGGCCGAGCCGCTGGAAGAAGAACACCTGCCCTCGGTTGAGAAGATTATGGACAACATCCGCCAGACTGTGGTGCAGTAGGGATGAGCAATGACGCGCATAACTTCGCAGCTATGACCACGGTACTTATCGCTTCTATGCCTGCGGCGACCTGCTTACCAGCTCCAGCAGCACCACCAATCCGTATCGGTTTGGAACCTGGGCCACTATAACCAAGCCGCCCTAAATCTGCAATACCTGCGGGGCCGGCGAAAGGATATGATGGTGATGAGAATTGGCATGATGATCCTGAGCGTAGGAGTCTTAGCGATTCTCTCCGGGCCGGGCTGCGAGAAGTCAGTCAGTACCCCGCAGCCGGTCGTGCAGCCTTCTGCCAAGGTTGAAGCGGGGAAGATGACAATGCCCTTTTCAGAATGGGAACTGAACCGACAAATCAAGCTTTACATGCTCGCGAATTCCCACGCCTTCCGTGGCAGGTGCATCGTATGGCCTGAGGCCCCGGTGCCCCAGCAGGTGTTTGATGACTACTTCCACCATGTGGCAGTAATCGGTGAGGTTGCCGGTGCCTATATGGACAGGCTGGGCGAGGCAGCAGTTCCCGCTGTGGTAGAAGCATGGAAACAGGCTGCGCCGGCCGGTGACGGCGACGACGAGAAGAAGACATTGCGCAACCTGCTGAAGCGCCTGGGGCCTGCGGGTTGGAAGGCCATAGAGAGCCCACCGATCAGTCCTATCGTAGGTGAGCACCTGCATACCCCCCTCTCAGACGATGATAGTGAATGGATCAAGTTCTTCCGAAGAGAGCGCGATACCTGGTGCGATGGATTATGGTGGATGCTCACCCGGGACCGTGAGCCTCTGAGCAGGCTGGAAGAACTAGTTGACCAAGAAGTGCAGGATCTTAGAGACTTGTCAGAGGGCTGCTACCAATCCTGGTTCGAGGAAGTGGACTGGGACGCTCACCTTATGCGGGATGTTCTGCTCATCTCTCCAGTGGATGGCGGAGTGCCGGATGCGAAGCTGCGAGACTGGGCGCAGGACAGCGGCTCAGCGGGGATCCGATGGGCTGCCACGCTGGCCCTGGCTAGTCGAGGTGATTTGCGTGCTGAACAGCACGTCCACGAGATTATCAGGAACCGCTTTCCATTGAGCCCCAAAGAAGAACACAAGTGGGACGAGGACACTGGGGGAGAGTGGGAGGGGGCCTGTCGCGCCGCTATGTTCCTGTTTGTACAAGAACTGGCCAAGACTGGGCTGATCAAGCGCTGGGAGTTGCTGCTGGATTTGTTAGCGGATACCGACCCCAAGCTACTGGCCCCCCGCGCAGCAGTTCTGGTGGCGCTGGATGAACACTGGGAAGAGTTGCATCCCGAAATAGCCAAGCGCGCACGACAAGAAATCACCGATCTTCACTGGACAGAGAAGAATGAGTGGCTCCAGATGCTCATGATGTCCGCGCTTGCAGGCCACCCCGAGGCACTAGACGACTACTGACGACAACCGCCTACAAGCTGGATGTCAAGTGACGCTGTCAGGCAGTCGTGCCGACTGAGTGATTTTGGGTAGCTCTTGCCAATCTTAAGCACTGTCAAGGAGGTCGGATGAGCGAACCGGTAGGCAGCTTTGTACTGGTGTTGCACGGGCATATCCCCTACGTGCTGGGGCACGGGACCTGGCCCCATGGTGCGCAGATGCTGTTTGAGGCAGCCGCCGACACCTACATTCCCCTGTTGTGGGTCATCGAGGAGCTAGCTGCTGAAGGTATCCCCGCTAACATCACCATTAGCCTCAGCCCCGTGACCATCGAGCAGCTTGCCGACGACCGCTTCAAGGAATGGTTTGAAGGCTATCTGAACGACAAGATCCACTGGGCCGGTGACAACGAAGGGCAGTTTGATAGCTGGGGTGAGGGGCACCTGGCTTACCTGGCCCGGCGCTGGCGCGAGTATTACCAGGCGCTGCGCGACAACTTTGTGGATCGCTACGATCGCGATATTGTCGGCCAGTACCGCATGTGGCAGGATCGCGGCCACATTGAAGTTATGACCTGCGCGGCCACTCACGGTTATCTGCCGCTTCTGCGCGAGGATGCCAGCATCTCCCTGCAGGTCAAGCAGGCGGTTGCCACCTATGAGAGGTCCTTTGGCCGCCGTCCCCGCGCCTTCTGGCTGCCCGAAGGCGCCTACCGGCCCCGCTGCCAGTGGGCGCCGCCACCCTTTGTCAGCGGCCAGCAGCCATCTTATACCCGGCCCGGTATTGAAGAATTCCTAGCGAACAACGGCATTGACTACTTCGTGGTTGATACGCACCTGTTGGGCGGTGGTGCGCCGGAGCCGGTGTATATTGATTTTGAGCATACGCTGGGCAAGCAGTGGGGCACAATCCGCAAAATGCACGAGCCGCAGCCATACGACGGTGAAAAATCGCCGTATCGGGCCTATTTTGTTGGTCACTATTATGAAGATCATCCGCCAGTGGCGGCTTTCATCCGCGACCCCCAGACCGGCCTGAAGGTGTGGAGTGCTGAGCACGGCTACCCTGGTGACTCGGCCTACCTGGAGTTTCACCAGAAGCACCAGCCCGGTGATCTGCGCTACTGGCGCGTGACTGGGCCTGAGTGCGCTCTGGGCGACAAGCAGCAGTATGTCCCCGACTGGGCCGACGGGACAGTGCGCGAGCAGGCCGGCAACTTCCTGTGGACGGTCAAGGAGACGCTGCGGGCCAACCAGCCGGCCTCGGGGCAGCGGCCGGTGCTGTGCGCGCCCTTTGATGCCGAGCTGTTCGGCCACTGGTGGTTCGAGGGCCCGCGCTTCCTGACCCACGTCCTGCGCTGGATGCACCAGGACCCGGAGATTGAGGTGGTCACCGGCAGCCAATACCTGGCTCATAATCCCCCCCCGACGGCCGTAACTCTTCCGGAAGGTTCGTGGGGCGCGGGCGGCGGGCACTGGGTGTGGCTCAATGAAGACACCAGGGGGTGCTGGGAGCGGATCTACGACGCCGAGTTGGACCTGCGCAATCTGATCCAGGAGCATGGCGGTGGACATGACGCGACCATGCACCAGCTTATCCAGCAGGCGCTACGCGAGTTGTTGCTGTTGCAGGCCTCTGATTGGGAGTTTCTCATCACGACCTGGAGCGCCCGCGACTACGCTGAGACTCGGATCCAGTCTCACCACACGGATTTGAAGCGCGTCGTGGAGCTGGCCCGCCGCTACGGGCGCGGCGAGTGGCTCAGTGACGAGGACTGGGCCTACTTCGGCGGCCTGGCTGACCGCGATCACATCTTCGCCGACATAGACCCGGATTGGTACAAGTGATGCAGATAGCAGACCGGAACATATCACCGCAGCCAAGTGTCAAAGAGGATATAGTCGCCCGCGGAGGTCGCGCGGAGGCAGGGCTGGGAGAAGGTGGCCTTATAATGCGCCGCAAATGGGCGGGCGAAAGGTGCAGGTAGAGAGGATGCAAGGCAGGGATTTGCTGTGGTCGTCGTTGCAGCTTGTAAGCCGCCTGATACTGGACACGGGGATCGGCGCGGCCATGGGCGTATTAGTGCCCACGGTGTGGTCTGCCTACGGGCCGATAGTGAGGTACTTTCACTATGGCGAGCCCGTGCAAATCGAGTTTCTGTATTTCGTAGATATCCAGTTTATCATATATGGGGCAGTCGGGGGATTATTGGCGGCGTGTCACTGCCAGCTACGCTTTGCGGTCGGAGAGGCTCTCGGTTGCAGAACCCTAGCGTTGAACACCATCATAGGTGGCGTGGCAGGTCCTATGGTCTATGTTGTCGGCCGGTGGCTTGATCCTGTCAGTCGGGAAGCGTTTCTGAGCGGGCCCTCCGATTGTATGGCTTTCGGATTCGTGGTGCTCTTTGGAGTGTTATTCCCCAGCATTATTGGTGCTACAGCATCATTCGTTGTCACCTTGATATACATGATGCGTGCGCGGGGTGGACGATAGTTCCCACGATAGCTACGCGGACGAATCGGCCAAATGTCTGCTCAAACCGAGAGGATGGTAGGAGAGGGATACACTGATATGGTGCGCAATCTCTGGGGTCGGCGGGTACTAGTTGGCACTGTGGTTGGGTTGGCTATTCCCGTCTTGCTGGTGTTGATATCAGGAGGAGGGGGAGCCTGGCTGTCTGAAGGGGAATGGCTACTTCCTGGCCGTCCTTACCCGTGGGCTGGTCCAGCGGTGAGACTCCTGTCGCGCTTCCTCGAGGGTGTCGCCATCTTCCCTTGGCTCATTCTCGACTATACAATGCCAAGCGTGGTCTCGATCACAGGCGGGTGGGATGCTCTTGGGCTGTTTCTGGTGGCGAATTGGCTGAGCTGGGGGACGCTAGGAGCAACGGCTGGGGTAGTCTGGCGTCTTTATGTGGTGCAACCGGGATGGCATGACAGTACGGGGAAGCAGTTGATGGTCTGGAGCACGGCAGGCGGGATGTGGCGAACAGCAGCGTTGGTGGGATTGGCAACTATCGTGTGGCCTGCCACAATTTGGGCCCTCATCGTCTATTTGTGCGCAGGTGTTGTGGGGATGCTCGTTGGTCTGGTATGCGGTGTGGCGCTCTTGGTATGGTGCTGGGGTGGCTTGATCACCTCTGGTCGGGGTGCCTTGGTCTGGTCACTACTCTGGGGGCTGCCAGGCGTCTCCATCGTGGTAGACCTATTCTTGTTCAGACTATGGAGGCTGGAAGGCCCGCCTGTGGATGTTGAGAATATTCTGCGGCCTCCGCTTCTGCAGAGCATCGTACCAGTAGCACTGATAGCACTGGTGGCGTATCAGATCTGGGTTGGTTGGAAAGCCAGCAAGGCAGGGGCACAACTGAGGGAGGCCACTACACCGCAGTGACTGGATGAACTGGACATACGATAATGCTAATCAGCTCACCGTCGAGCAGCGCCCCGCCGGATTGCCTTCATGCCGGCTAATTTCGGCCAGCCTTCGTACCAGTTGATGATTCTGCTGGTGGCCGCTGCGGGAGCCGATGATGTGGGCCTGGATGGGCCGGCCCAGCAGGTAGAGATCGCCGATCAGATCGAGCAGCTTGTGGCGAGCAAAGGCCTGGGGCAGGGCAGGTGTCTCCGAGAGCCGATCGGGGTATATTACTACTGCGTTCTTTGTGCTGCCGCCCTTGAGCATTCCCGCCCGGCGCGCCGCCTCGGCCTCTTCAATGGCTATAAAGGTCCGGGCGGGGGCGAGGTCCCGGGCAAAGTCGTCGGTGGCGGGCACGAAGCTGGCCCATTGCTGCCCGATCAGGGGATGATCACTGCTGAACAGATAGTAGTACGCAGTGGTATCATTGGGGATGGCGCACAGAAAGTAGTCAACAGTGCTGATGATTACGGCCTGGGATAGGATTATCGGTTCGATTTCACTATCCAGTGGCTTTACAGTTGCCGACTGAATCATCTGCCATAACTTGACAGCACCACCTTCAAACAGTGGGATTTCCGGGCCAGAGATTTCAATCATCAGATCAGTGATTTCGGCGGCCGCCAGAGCGGCCAGCAGATGCTCGACAAATAGGACGTGGTGCTGTGAATTGCCGACGGCAGTGCCCGGGGCCGCCGCAAAGGCGGTTTGGGGGCTGACCGGCCATTGTTGGCCGATGTCGGTGCGGATAAGCTGCAGCCCGGTTCCCGCTGATGCGGGATGCAGGGCCAGGGTAATCTGCTGCCCTGACTGAACGCCGCTGGCAGTGGCGGTGACCGATTTAGCCAGAGTCTTTCGTGTTGCCATAGCTGATATGGGGCAGTAGTGGACGGCATAACTAAGCATAGCGTCGCAAAGCCTGGTAGGGACGTATTGAGTATATCCAGAGCGTAGAGCGCACGTCAAGTCGGATGCAGCCTTGACGACAGTGCCTCCATTGTGTACAATACCGTTGGATTGATCGTAGGATATTCTTGTAGGGAACGTTTCTAGGGAATAGGCAGGAGAAAAGCAAGGATGCTGAATATTGCTGCAGTTGTAGCAGTACTAAGCGGCCTGGCCATCATTGTGGCTGTGGCGCTGCAGAAGACGAAAGCCGATGGCTTCTCCGCGGCTATGGGCGGAGGAGCCGATGCAACGCGGCACACGCCCGGCAGCAGGGAGGCCTGGCTGGATGCCGTGGCCAAATATGCTGCTGTTATCTGGGTGTTGGCCTGCCTGGTCGTGGCTATTATGTGGTATCGGTAGCTGATTGACACCCTGGGGCGGAGCTGACGAGAATCGTAAATGGAACATATGTGGGCGCCCTGGCGATTAGATTACGTGGTAGCTGAGAAGCCTGACAACTGTATCCTGTGCGAGAAGCGGGATGCTCCCGACGACGATATAGCTAACTACGTGTTATATCGAGGGGCTCACAACTGTGTATTGCTGAACACTTTTCCGTATAACAGCGGCCATCTGATGGTGGTGCCTTATCGCCACGTCGGTGATCTGACAAGGCTCAATGCGGAGGAAGCCGGCGAACTGATGCTGATTGCGCAATGGTGCGTGCAGGCTCTCCAGGAGGCGTTAGGGGCCGAGGGTATTAACCTGGGAATGAATATTGGGCAGCCTGCCGGGGCGGGTATCGATGACCACATCCATCTGCATATTGTGCCACGGTGGAGTGGCGATACTAACTATATGACGACTGTCGCCAATAC
>SDBT01018116.1_pt1 | contig 11083 bp, 17 predicted proteins | sample 2277101 | NCBI WGS metagenome assembly SDBT01 (sample SAMN10404973, study PRJNA504765) | marine sediment metagenome | isolation source: marine sediment core GS10_PC15, 103 cmbsf | place: Arctic Ocean: Southern Knipovich Ridge | collected 2010 | reverse complement strand
GATTAACTGAGCAACGCTTCCGTCAAGTGTTGCTGAAAAGAGATGTGTGTACTCAGGTCTTACAAATGCAAGTATTTCTTTTATGTCTGAAATAAATCCCATGTCAAGCATTCTGTCAGCCTCATCCAAGACAACTGTGTCAAAGATTCTTGGATCAATTGCTCTGCGTTTAAAGTGATCTAAAAGCCTGCCTGGTGTGGCACAAAGAATGTCAACTCCTCTGTTCAATTCACGAAGTTCTGTGCTTATTTTGTGACCACCATATACTGTTACAACTTTAAAACCAGTGAACTTTGTTATTGATGCAATCTCTTTTCCAACCTGTGTTGCAAGTTCCCTAGTTGGACAAATTATAAGAACGGATTTTGCTCTGCCTTGAAGCATTCTTTCTGCAATTGCTATTCCAAAAGCAGCTGTTTTGCCCGAACCAGTAAAGCTTTTTGAGATAACATTATTTCCTTTTATTATGAGCGGAATTGTTTTTTCCTGCACTTCTGTAGGGGTCTTGTAGTCAAGTCCCTTTAATGCCCTTTTGAGCTCTTTGCTTAGTGGCATTTGTTCAAAATTTACCATTATATTTTCACCTTTTTAATCCTATGCAAATTTTAATTTTGCAATTTACAATTATACAAATAATATGTTAATTCATTAAAGAATTAGATACGCTATTGTACTACATAATCAAGTCCCTGAGTCTTTTTATACCTTTCTAGAAGACAACTTTAAACAGACTCTAGAGGGAAGAGGAGGCAAGGGGGAATGTATTTAATAGAGATTGCAGTTAATTGATTTGACTTCGAGGGGGGTTGACTAAGAGCTATGACAGTGCTTGTAATTGCTTTTATTTTTTCATTTTTGTTCTATCTTATCTTAACAGCCGGTTCTGGCAAGGTCTTATTTTGGTCAGTTGAAGAAATTTGTTTTGGACTGCTTTTTGCTGTTTTGACTGCTGTTCTCGTAAAAAAGCTTTGGAAATCTGTCGGCATAGTGCCTGATTTGAAAGTATTGAATCCAAAAAGGTGGGTGTTTTTTTTAATTTATGCAATAGGTCCGCTTTTTTTTGAAATGGCAAAAGCAAACCTTGATGTTGCATATCGTGTTATAACAGGAAAAATAAGACCTGGCATTGTAAAAATTTCGCCTGGAATGAAAACCGATTTTGGAACAATGATGGTTGCAAACGGAATTACTCTTACTCCTGGAACATTGTCTGTTGATGTTGATAACAAGGGAAACATTTATGTGCACTGGATTTTTGTTGAAAGTAAGGAACCAAAATTAGAAGATATTTGTTCAAGTTTTCCAAAGTGGATTAGGAGGATTACTGAATAAACAGCTGGTGATTTTGAATGATTGTACTTGAATTTGAATTTATGATTATTGCAATTGTCCTGGTTGTACTAATGCTTGTTTGTTTTGCAAGGATTTTGTTAGGACCAACAATGCCTGACAGGGTTGTTGCCCTTGATACAATTAACACTTTGGTAATGGCTTTTCTTGTTATTTTAGGCGCAGCCTTTAATGCAATCATTTACATTGATGTAGCAATTGTTTATGCATTGCTTTCATTTGTATCAACTTTGTTTATTTCAAATTATCTGGAGGCAAAAGCATGATTATGTTAATAATTTACATATTGCTTGCAGTTGGAATAATTTTCCAGATATTTGGAGTGCTTTCATTGTACAGGTTTCCTGATGTTTACACAAGGCTGCATGGTGCAACAAAGTGCACGACCTTTGGCTCAATTTTTATTTATCTGGCAGTAATTGTTTACGGCGCATGGTTTGCTTTTTCAGGAAATCCTGAATATACTGTTCTTTCAATTCATACAATTATTATAATGGCCTTGCTTTTGGTAACAAATCCTACAGGAGCTCATGCAATTGCAAGGGCTGCTTACAGGTCAGGCATTATGCCAAAGGGAGCAGTTGTTGATATGCTTAAGGCAAAGGGGGCAAGGAAATGATTTTTGAATTTTTACAGGCTGCTTTGCTTTTAGGAATTGTTTCAGCAGGTTTTTTGGCAGTAAAAAGTGAGGATTTGTTAAAATCAGTAATTTTTCTTGCAGCAATGAGCCTGCTTTTAACAGCTCAATTTTATTTGCTTCAGGCTCCTGATGTTGCAATTGCAGAAGCAGCAGTTGGAGCAGGACTTTCAACTGCAATTTTTGTAATGGCGATTAGGAAAACGGAAAGGTGGGAGAATGGAAAAAAGCATTAAGATAATTGTTCTTTTTCTGCTTTGCGCATTTCTCATAATGGCAGGTATGTTCTTGCATGAAGAGGGTAATCCTGATGCAACAGAAATGGATGATTATTTTATTGAAAATGGGCAGGTTGAAACAGGAAGCAACAATATTGTTGCCGCAATAGTGTTTGATTATAGGGGACTTGACACATTGGGAGAGGCAAGTGTGCTTTTTGCTGCAGCAATGGGCGTCTTGATTGTTCTGGGGGCGGCAAAAAATGAGTAAAGAAATGTCTCCAATTGTAAAAAATGTTGCATGCGTGCTTGCAATTCCAATAATCATCTTTGGTTTATACATAATTTTACACGGGCATTTAACTCCTGGAGGGGGATTTCCAGGAGGAGCAATAATGGCAAGCCTTGTTGTATTGTTCCTTATTGCTTTTGGAACAGGATGGGCTAAAAAAATTAATAAGGGAATTTTGTCTTTGGGTGAAAGCATTGGTCTTGCATTATTTGGCTTGCTTGCCTTCATTGGTCTTGGAACAAGTTTTTTCAACAATTTCCTTGCAAATTCAAATTCCTTGTTTGGAATGTCAATTCCTTTTGGACCAAACCCTGGATTTTTGTGGACTGGTGGAACAATTCCTTTAATGAATATTGCAGTGGGACTTGAAGTGTTTGCAGCACTTTCAATCATTACTTTAGTAATGTTTTCAAGCAACGGAAGCGACAGGGAGGAAAAGAAATGATTAATCTTGTTTTCCTTGCAGTAATTGCTCTTATAGCAATTGGTCTTTATGCAGTAATGTTCAAAAGAAATCTGATAAAAATTGTTGTGGGTATAAATATTATTGGTTCTGCAGTAAATCTTTTTATTGTAAGCCTTGGTTATAGAAGTGAAAGCATTGCTCCAATTTTTACAGGAACTGAATCACTTAACATGGTTCTTGCAACGCCTCAGGCTTTGACTCTTACTTCAATTGTGATAAATCTTGCAGTGACGGCTTTGATGCTTTCTTTTGTAATAATGATTTACAGGCATTATGGTTCGCTTGATTCCCTTAAAAGGAGGCTTAAGGAATGATTCTTGAGAATGCTCCCGCTCTTGCAATTGGCATTCCGCTTTTTGCAGCCTTTGCCGTGTTTTTCTTTGGAAAGCTTGGAAAGGAAGCAATGAAAGCATGGGTTGTCGCAGGACTTTTAGCAGCAGAAATTCTTATCATCTGGCTGACCATGGATGCGGTATCAGGAATTAGCCATTTTTATGCAGTTGGAGCACAGATTCCAAGCATTATAAGCCCTGCCGGATTTCCGATAAGAATTGTTCTTGTAGCTGATGCCGTTTCCACTCTTGTTGCACTTGTTGCAATGTCTGCTTGTTTGCTTGCTGCTCTTTTTTCATTTAGTTTTTTAAAGGGAAAGAATGCAGGTGGAAAATTTTATTCTTTACTTTTGCTTTTGGCAGCAGGATTGGTTGGCCTTAGTTTTACAGGCGACTTTTTCACAATGTTTGTTTTTCTTGAAGTGGTTTCAATTTCTTCAGCAGGACTTATTGCATTTTTTAGAGAGGAAGAAGGATTTGAAGCTGCTTTCAAATATCTTGTACTTTCGTCAATCGGTGCATTGCTTTTTCTTTTTGGAGTTGGAATGCTTTATGGAAAATACGGCTTGATTAATATTGGTGCAATTGCTGCACTTGTTGCGGTTGAAGCTTCTTTCATCGACTTTGCAGCTGTTGCATTAATTGCCTCTGCCCTTTTGTTAAAATGCGGCTCTTTCCCTGTGCATATGTGGAAGCCTGATGTTTATCAAAAAGCAAACGGAATTGTTTCGGCAATGCTTGTAGCTTCAGGACTTGTTGGAGTTTATGTATTATTTAGAATTCTTTTCTTAATGCTTGCAAACACACCCCTTAGTGCAATGATTGGATGGGTTATTGCAATTTTTGGAATGCTTTCAATTTTTATCGGAGTAACAATGGCTTTGAAGCAAGGAAGTCTGAAAAGACTTGTTGGTTATGCTGCTGTTGCTGAAACAGGATTTGTACTACTTGCACTTGGAATAGGATTAGCCGCAGTAATAACTAAGGATGTTTTTTCATTCAAGGCAGTGGTTGGAGGAATGTTCCAGTTGGTTAATGATGCTCTTAACCTTGGATTGCTTTTCTTAGTAATTACCGCTGTCGCATTTGTCACAAAAAAGAAAAAAGTTGGAGAAGTAAGCGGTCTTGCTCACAAAAGCCCTGTTCTTGCAGTTCTTTTCCTAATTGGTTTGCTTGCAATTTCAGGAATGCCTCCGCTTAATGGTTTTGCAAGCAAGATTATAATTTATGAATCTGTTTACATGGCAAGCCCTGTGTTTTCAATTGTTGGAATTTTGGGAAGCATTATGCTTTTGGCAATTTTTGTAAAGGTTTTTGTTGCAATTTTCCTTGGCCCTCCTTACAAGGGAACGGTTGAACCCTTGCCAAAAAACATGCTTTTGGTTATGGCAATTATTGCATTCTTTATTTTGTTCCTTGGACTTTTCCCAAAACAGGCGATTGAAATTGTGTTCCTGCCGGCAGCAAATGCACTGATTAACAGTCAGGCATATATTGGAGGGATTTTGTGAGTGAAATTATTTTTAGCACAGGCTCTGGCTTTTGGAGTCCTTTAATGCTTGTTGCAGGCCTTGCAATTGCAATTGTAATAGTTTACATTATTAGATCAAGAGGAAGTAATAAACGCAAAAATTCAGGAGAGCAGGCGATGCCATTCTTTTCAGGAAACAGACATCCAGAAGAAGGAATTGGGAGCGAAAATCTTTACTGGGGATTTTTCAAATCAATGGAAAGATATTATGAGTTTATGAGAAAAATGCATTCAGGAATTGTAAACGATTATGTTTTCTGGCTTGTGTTGCTTGCAGTTGTAATGCTTGCTGCTATGGCTTTTGGAGGAATTTTATGAGCTTGAAGGATTTGAACAGATCTTTGTGGGTATTTCATGTAAACACAGGAAGTTGCAATGGCTGCGATATTGAAATCGTTGCTTCGTTGACTCCAAGATATGATATTGAAAGATTTGGAATGAAACTTGTTGGCACGCCAAGGCATGCTGATGTTTTGTTGGTAACAGGACCAGTGACGAGAGATATGGAAGAAAAGCTTAAGCGGATTTTTGAACAGACACCTGATCCAAAGGTTGTGATGGTTATTGGAAATTGCGGAAGCACTGGCGGAGTTTTTTATGAATCTTATAATCTTGCAGGTCCGGTGGATCAGATTATCCCTGTTGATGTTTATGTTGTCGGCTGTCCACCAAGACCTGAAGCAATTATTGAAGGCGTTGTAAAAGTATGGGCAAAGATTGAGAAAAGAGGCGAAAAGAAGTGACTACTGTAGAACTGAAACCTGAACAAATTGTCAGTGCTTTTGAGAAAAAGTTTGGTGAAAAGTTCAATGCAAGGATTGAAACAAAAAAGCACAAGGCAACGAAAACAGTTGTTGTGAAAATGATTTGGGCTGCGATTGACAAAAGCCAGTTTAAGGAAGCTGTTACTTTCCTCTGTGAACTTTATCCAATGCCGCATTTTAGTGTTGCATCAGGTTATGATATGGGCGAAACAATTGAACTCATTTACCATTTTGCAATTGGGTTTGGAGGAAAACTGGACGAGTTTATGTTTAACTTAAAGGTTGTTTTGCCAAAGAATGATTTGGTTTTGGAAAGCATTACTGATTTGATTCCTGGCGCGCTTATTTCGGAAAGAGAATTACAAGAAATGCTTGGTGTGAAAATAAAGGGAATTCCTGATTCAAGAAGATTGTTTTTGCCAAAGGAAATTCCAAAAGGAGTTTATCCATGGAGAAAGGATAGTAAGGGACTTGAAAAGCTTGTTAGAAATCTTAATGAGGATGATAAAAAATGAATCCAGAACCTGTTAAGAAAAAGCGAGAGGGCAACAGCTATAAGCTTTCAATTGGTCCAATTCATCCGGCCCTTAAGGAACCTGTAAGATTTGATTTGAAGATTGAAGGCGAAAAGGTTGTAGCTGTTGATTTTGAATTAAGTCAGGTACACAGGGGAATTGAATGGGCTGGTACAAGGAGAAATCCTGTGCAGATTCTTTACCTTGCTGAAAGAATTTGCGGAATTTGTAATATTTGCCATTCAACATGTTTTTGTATTGCTGTTGAAAACATTGCAAATATTGAGGTGCCTGTAAGAGCACAGTATATCAGAACAATTTACGGAGAGCTTGAAAGGATTCATTCTCATATTTTGTGGGCTGGTGTAGCAGCACACGAACTTGGTTTTGACAGCGTAATGCATTATACCTGGAAGGTCAGGGAAAAGGTTCTTGATGTCATGGAAGCCCTTGCAGGAAACAGGATAACAAAAGGAATAATGATGATTGGAGGAGTAAGGCGTGATATTGAAGAAAAGCAGGTTCCAATGGTAAAAGAGGCTTTGGATTATTACAAAAAAGGATTTGCAAAACTTGGAGACCTTTTCTTAAAAGACCCAGTAATAAAATCAAGAACTGTTGATACAGGAATTTTAAGCAAACATGATGGAATGGCTCTTTGTGCTGTTGGTCCAACAGCAAGAGCTTCAGGAATCAGAAAGGATGTAAGGCAGGATGCAGCCTATGCTGCTTACTCTGATTTGGGCGTAAAAGCAATTACTCCAAAGGATCTTTTGAACGAGGTTAAGGGAGATGTGTTTGACAGGATTGTTGTAAGACTTTTGGAAGTAAAGCAGTCTATTGAAATAATAGAAGAATGTGTTAAACAAATGCCAAAAGGCAAAATAGTGTATGAGGAAAAGATTCCAAAGCTTTTGGCAGAATTAAGGAATGCTGACGGAGAAGGAATTGGAAGAATTGAAGCTCCAAGAGGAGAAGTAATTCATTATGTTAAAATGGTTGGAGAAGAAGCTCCGTACAGCTGGAAGGTTAGAGCACCAACATACAACAACCTTTTGCCATGGGGACCAATGCTAATGGGAGAACAGGTTGCAGATGTCCCAATAATTGCAGCTTCAACCGACCCATGTATGTCCTGCACAAACAGGGCTGTTATAGCTGATGGAAATAATGAAAAAGTTTTGGACAATGAGGCAATGCGCCGTCTTTCAGTTGAAAAAACAAATGAATTGAAAAGGAGACTTGGAAGATGATTGAAGCACTACAGGCAATAGCATTAATTCCGGTTGTTGCAATTGTTGGAATTTTTATTGCTCTTTTGTTCAAGGGAATTGACAGAATTTTGGCTGCAAGAATGCAGGCAAGAATTGGCCCGCCTTTAAGCCAACCGTTTATTGATTTAAAAAAGCTTTTCTTAAAAGAAAATATTGTTCCAAAAAATGCTGTTAAATGGCTCTTTAATTTGATGCCTGTTGTTGCTTTGACTGCATCGATTGTTGTTTTGCTTTATGTCCCATTGTTTGGATTTAAGCCATTACTTGACGGTTACGGTGATGCAATTTTAGTAATTTATCTTTTAGCAATTCCTTCGCTTGCAATGGTTTTGGGCGGCTTTGCTTCAAGCTCAAGATATGCAACAATTGGTGCACAGAGAGAAATGGTTGCAATGCTAAGCTATGAATTCCCTTTGGCAATTTCAATTATTGGAATCGCATGGCTTGTTTCAATCACAAGTGCGTGCATTCCTGCATTTTCTCTTGGGGCAATTGCCACAATTTCAATATGGACTCTTGTTGGTCCGCTTGGAATTTTAGGATTAATTCTTTTATTCCTGGTAATGTTGTTTGTAATGCCAGGAGAAGTTGGTGCAATTCCATTTGATGCGCCTGAAGCAGAAACAGAAATTGGTGGCGGTGTTTTAACAGAGTACAGCGGAAGAAACCTTGGTCTTTTTTATATTTCAGCGGCGGTAAAAACAATTGCCTTTGCCGCGCTTATTGTTGCTTTGTTTTTACCAGGAAATATTTCAAACGCATTATCTCTTGCAGGAGTAGGAGCAATTGTAGCAGATGCATTGTTTTTCTTAGTAAAAATTTTCATTGTCGTATTCATTGGTTCAACTTTTATAAGAGTTGCTGTTGCAAGGTTTAGAATAACACAAATTGTAAAAGTTTACTGGGGCTATGCAAGCCTTATGGCATTGCTTGGGCTTTTGCTAATTGCAATTGACTTAATGGGAGTTGTGTAAAATGTTTGAGATGGCAAAAGAATTGTTTAAACAGTTGTTCAAAAAGCCTTTTACTAACAAATTTCCTGTAAAGCATGCTCCAAAGTCAACTCTTGAACTTTTGAAAAAGGTAGAAGAAGGCAAGGAAAAATTGAACGACCCTGTTCCTGTTCCGGAAGGCTTTAGGGGAAAAATTGCTTATAATAAAGAAAAATGCATTGGCTGCAAACTCTGCATAAAAGTTTGTCCTGCAAATTGTTATGATTTTCTTGAAAAGGAACGCAAGGTAAAATACCATTTGTCAAGATGTACTTTTTGTGCGCAATGTGTTGATGTTTGCCCAGTGGATGCTTTGGCTTCGACAAAGGAATTTTTGCTTTCTGATTACAGGAAAAAATAATTAGAGACTTTTAATTTCTTCCCAGGATTCTTTTGAAATTATTTCAAGCAGTTTTTTCTTTGCAGTTTCAACTTCCGATGAAATTGATTCTCCAAATTTTATTTTACCAGGTTGTATTCCGATAAAAAGAATTTTTTCAGAACTTTTTTCAAGCCTTTCAACAAGATGTTTTAATGGAAGCCCGTGTGTTCCAACAATAGCTGAATTAAGATTTTCTTTTGATAACAATCTGAATTCGCCTGTTGCAAGGGTCATATCTGCTGCGTCAACAATTACTAAAAGATTTGGCTTTTCTCTTTCAACAACTCCTGCAAAGTTTTCAGGAACTGTTTCGCATGGAAGCGAAAGCCAGCCTTGTTTATTTAGTTCTTTAAATTCAATTGCAATTATTGTACCAATTCCGTCATCGCCCTGCAATTCTGAACCGATTCCCATTAGAATTTTTTTAGTAGAGTTCATCTTAAATCCAGCCTTTTTATCAAAACCTGTTCTCCGCCGATGATTTCATACTCTTTACTGTTACATTTTGGACAATGCATTTCAAACAAACCAGCATGCATCATGTCATGAGTTGCATGCAATTTTTCAACAATGCCTTCAAATCCACAGCTGCATTTTATTACTGGAGAAATTGTTTTTATTGAAATCTTTGTTTTGATGCTTGGACCAAATTCTTTTTTGAGCATTTCTTCAAGCCAGAATTTTGCATTTTCAGGATCTACAAATTTAAGAGCACCTATTTCTACATCAAGCTCAATTTCTTCAATGTTTTTGCCTTTGGTGTGTTTAAGAACAGCATCTAAAATCCCCTGAATTATTCCAATATCGTGCATTTAATTGTCTCCAAAAAAGAACTTGTCAATTGTCCTTTTATCCTTTTTGGAAAAACCAATTATTGCATTTGCCCAAGAATGGTGATGAGCGAACCGGTACACAAATCTTCAGGATTTGCCATTGAAAGCAAATCTGATCCTGCAATTATATCTTTTGGAATATTACAAACCATGTCTTTTCCTTCAAGCATTTTAAAGCCAAGTTGCAAGGAATCAAACAATTCTTGTTCTGAAGAATCTAAAGGTACATCAGGTGTTTTCATCTCAAATTGTGTTACTCTGAGATATAAAATACAGTTGTCACCTTCAAGTCCCCTGATTTCAGAATACATTCCTATAATGCTTGATTCGTCCTCGGTAGACACAGCTATTTTTGCAGGTTCACATGTTTGTGCTGCTGTCTCAAAACAACTCTGGTCTAAGCCACAATCCTTTAAAATCACGCCTGTTTCTTCATCTACAGGAGCAACACAGCCTGAAAGAACTGCTACAGCAATCAGCAAAACAGCTATTGTAAAAAGTTTCTTCATGCAAACAATAAGACAAAATTATTATTTAAACATTCGCTTTTTGTGCCTAGTATACAAAATCCTTTTTAGCCACATTTTTATAGTTCAATTGCCTTTTAATTAACTGAAGAAGTTTGAAAAGAGATGTTTTTGTGAAAGGACTACAAAAGCTATTTGACCCAGCATCAATTGCTATTATCGGAGCAAGCAATGAGCCTGGAAGCGTTGGTCTTTCACTGATGAAAAACCTTGTTGGAAGCGGATACAAGGGAACTGTTTATCCTGTAAATCCAAACAGGAAAAATGTGTTTGGAATTCGCTGCTACAAAAATGTTTTGTTAATTCCTGAAGAGGTTGACCTTGCAATTATTGCAATTCCTGCCGTTATTGTCCCAAGTGTCTTAAGGGACTGTGTGAAAGCAAAGACAAAGTCTGTGATTGTTGTGAGCTCTGGCTTTGGAGAAATTGGAAAAAAGGGACAAAAACTTGAGCAAGAAATTTCAAGAATAATCAAGGGAACAGGCATAAGGGTATTGGGACCAAACTGCCTTGGGTATATCAGACCTGATAAAAAGATAAATGCAAGTTTTGCAACAAGAAATGCATTTCCTGGAAAACTCGCATTGATAAGCCAGAGTGGTGCACTTTGTTCAAGCATTCTTGACTGGGCACTAAAGCAAAAAGTTGGCTTCAAATACTTTATTTCGGTCGGAGCAATGCGTGATATCAATTTTGCAGATTTGATTGAGTTTATTGAACAGGATAAGGATGTTGAAAGTATTGCAATTTACATGGAAACCATTAAGGATTCAAAAAAGTTTATGAAAGAGGCAATTCGCTTTTCAAAAAGCAAGCCAATAATAGTTGCCAAGTCCGGGCAATTTGAAGAAAGTGCAAAGGCTGCAATTTCTCACACTGGAAGCATGGCTGGAAATGATGCAGTTTTTGATGCTGCGTTTAGAAGAGCAGGCATTGTAAGAGTTGAGAACGTGCAGGACTTGCTTGGATG
>SDBT01018114.1_pt1 | contig 11084 bp, 10 predicted proteins | sample 2277101 | NCBI WGS metagenome assembly SDBT01 (sample SAMN10404973, study PRJNA504765) | marine sediment metagenome | isolation source: marine sediment core GS10_PC15, 103 cmbsf | place: Arctic Ocean: Southern Knipovich Ridge | collected 2010 | reverse complement strand
AGATTGTCCCAGAACAACGTCACTAGCCAGAATCCGGCCGAGATACCGACGAAGATCGCCTCGCTCAATTTGTACCAGGGATTGTCCTTATAGAGGAAGGAGAGAATCCCGAGAGTCAGGAAAGCTGAAAGCCAGAGTGCGAAATGCTCCATAAGTGTCGGCTCCTAATTCCCTTTCAACTTTGACTTGCGACCACTTCTGAAGAAAGCCACGTTGCCGATCAAGATAAAGGCAATGACGACCACATGGGCAAACGACTGTGACAGCATAAACTTGGTGCCTTTTGCCTGGTACCCGGTGACGGACTCAAACTCGGCCGCGCCGCTCATACCGCCCAATAACCCCTCCAACTGGCCGGCGTTGAGATAAGCATACATCACCGGCGCCTGCACCGCCGTGTTACCGGCGCCCATGAGGAGGCCATACCGATCGACGGCTATCTGCACCCATTCAACCGTGCCGGGAAAACCAGCCGATAGATTGACCGAGAAGTCGATGTTGGAGAAATTTCGCACGTTTCTTACCAGCGGTATCTCTTTGTATGATGTGCCTTCGTAGTCGCTCGGAAACATTGACTCAAAGGAACTGCCCATGCGCTGGATCACAAACTCATTGCCGGTTTGAAATCCCAGATTGACGTAATCCCTTCCGTACTGGAGATTCTTGGCCCGGATCGTTGAGTTTTCAAACACCTTCTCCAGCGCCAGGTTGGCCTGCTGAGGCCCCTGGGGCCACAGCCCCATGGCAATGACTTTTAGATCGTTCTCAAAACACAGCCGGATAATCGCCTCCGCCATCGGCTGTAACTCCGGCGCTGAAGGCGGGTCGTAATCGAACGAAATCAGAACCTTGGACCCGGCCGGCAATTCCATCAGAGCATTATGAAGCTGATAAACTTCAGGTGAGATTGTAATTTCCTGTGAAAACGACATAAAAAGCGGCAGCGCCACCGAGAAAGCTACGTAGATGAATACCACTCGCCGTTCAATCAACTTCCCCTTCAGGGTGAGAATCAGCACCCATAACAGGGACAAGCCAATGAGAACCATCACTCCAATAGACAGCCACATCGGAAACTCAAACGTCCCCCGACCCCACACTTTGCCGAGGTAGAAGATCAAGGCAAAGAGGGTGATCGCACCAAGGACGATGAGTTCTTTGGCTCGGGTGCTCATTTGCCGCCTCCAATATGCGCCCGCTCAAGGCCGAGGATGATTCGCAACGATGTGGAAACAATCCCCAACCCGATCCCAATCATGATCGCACGTTGTCCGGCCGTTTGCGGGTAGGTCATCACCCACGAGGCCAGATCAGACAACTGCCACCCGACCGGCATGAACGACGACAGGGTATGTCCCACCGGCACGCGACCGATCATAACGAAGAAGGCTGCTATCAACAATAGTGTGGCCTCGAAATTGCGCGCCCGAAAAGCGCGATACGAAGCCGACGCCACAAAAAAGGCCAGAATCGCGAACATGGTCGCCGACAACGGAATGTAAACATTATTGTAAAGCCAGTCGAACGATGTGCCGGGGTTGCGAAAACCGCGCCCCTCAGCTATCCCGGTAATAGTCATCAACAGGAAACTCGCAACGATAACCGCCGCATAGCCCCAGTCCTCCTTGCGCCGAAAGGTCTTCTCCACGGACACCTTCATCAGATTGAGCGCACCGAGGATGATGGCACAAGCTCCCACAATGGAAAACCAGTCAGAGAACCAGTCGCTCATTCTGCTAAACGGCCAATGCGGAATGAAGTACTGAATGACGAATCCGATGCCGACTATGGCCGTGATGAGCACAGGTATTTCTCTTCGCATATCAGCCTATCACCGAAAACAGGTTGGAGAGTTGCCAAATACCGAATGTCTCAAGCAGGACTCCCACCAATATGGCAGCCAGAACGACTCCTTTGCCGATATCCTGTCCTTTGAGCGATCCAAGCAATTTCGGCTCCCTGGATAGATAAGCCGAAGCCGCAAAAAGTTCTTCGCCTATCAACGTGTAATCGCACGCCGCCACAAAAAACGGCAACTGCGACGGCATCGCCGTGCCGGCAATCTGGATGGCGCCGATCGAGTTACCGGTCTCAGCCAGAATCAGCGACTCGGCATAAAACTGTCCCATGAAGAAGATCGTAGCTGGTTTCTCACGTACGAAAAGCCCATCGACACCGGCCGCGTAACCGAACTGATCATCGGTCAGGTAGTGCACCATATCGTCACTGTAAGCATCAGGCCGCCCCACTTTCGAGTGGGCCTCCTTGAGCACCTCACGCGCCGTCACCATCACCATCGAACGACAAACCGGTACATCGAGATACGTCTCATACTGCGCCGACAACTCCGCCACTCTTCCGAGTATGGTCATGGCGGCAATCGTCATCATATTGTCCATGTCGCCGATGCCGGAGATGTAGAAGATCTTCCTGCCCATCTCGGTGGCGCGCCCGACCGCCTCATCCACGGCTTCCATACCGGCGATCTTCCGAATAAACAGCTTCTTGCCCTTCTTGGCCTGGACAATGTAGTAGATGATAAAGAACGACAACAGAGACATGCCGACCAGAGTATTTATGCGCTGCTTGTGAAACCATTGTTGCGATGATGTGACCGGTCCGGCGTGATCGGATTCTGCGGTGAACTCAAGAAGGTCGCCGGCCTCATTATAGCCTACGTTAACGGCAATGACCTTATAGAAATACGATGCCTCATCTGAAGTGTTTCCATCATCGGTGGAATAGTCGGCTTTACCGGCTGGAGAATCACCGACCTCGGTGAACTCCCCCGGTTGACCGTTAACGACCTCAGCCCGAAAGATGCGATAGATTCGAACCTTGCCGCCTTCAAAGTCATCGGCCGATCTTTCCCAGGAGACACTGATCGAACCCCCGGCATCGTTATCCGTATCAGCCACCGTCACCCCGACAGGGGGAGCTGGTGTGTTGACGATGGTGAGGGTGTCGATATCGTCCGCTAAACTGTCGGTGGGGGATTGTTCCTGGGCGGACAACAGCGGAGATGAAAGCACAATAGCAGCAAACACAAAGACGAGGATCGGGATACCAAGAGAACCGGCGCGGGAGCTTGTGTGAGGGCAAGGAGTCAAATCGTCGCTTCCACCTGCATAACAGTTATCCTCTTTCCCTTGTGCGTGTCCGTCTCGGTCGGAAAAACGAGAACTCCTCCTGCCGTCTTCGTGCTGCACGAACGGCAGGGTTTCCCTATCGACGCACAATTCGTTTTGCATGTGCAGCGCGATTGTCTCAAATCTATGCCCCCTAAAAGATCAAGTCAAGTGAAAAAGTGGTGACCCACATACATATCGTTGGCCCGCACTATGTTGCCCCAGCGTATCGCCGCTTGACGCCCATACCGTTGAATGTGGCCCAACCCCGCGTCCCGCGTTACACCTTTGACAGTGCGGGGACAGGACCGGCAATGGATGATGGTAGGTCCGACAGTGGTGAATCCATCGACTGATGTCGCCGCCAAATCAAGTGCCGGCAAAATCTCCCTTTACAAGCGAGAGAGGATTTATTAGTATTGGGGCCTGGTAAACTCGAGACATCCGGCAGGGAACGGGTAAGTGCATTGAAACCCAACCGGATACACGAAATAGCGTGAACATGATAAAGCAGGTTTGCTAATGACCAGGTTTGACAATCCGCAGGACATCAAGGTTATCGTCGCCACTGACTGTGGCTCAACCACCACCAAGGCCATCCTGATAGAGTACCACAACGGGGAATACCGCCTCATGAATCGCGGCGAGGCGCCTACTACAGTGGAGGCGCCTTTCGAAGACGTCACCATGGGTGTCCTGAATGCTGTGGCCGAGGTCGAGGAGCTCTCCGGCCGAAAACTACTGGACGAGAACGACCGGTTCATAACGCCCTCGGACGGCAAGGTGGGTACCGACATCTATATCTCAACATCGTCGGCCGGCGGCGGTCTGCAGATGATGGTGGCCGGGGTGGTACGGTCGATGACGGCCGAATCGGCCGAGCGCGCCGCCTTGGGGGCCGGTGCCATTGTTATGGACGTCATCGCCTCCAACGACAGACGCCTGCCCCACCAACAGATCGAGCGCATCAGGCACCTGCGCCCGGACATGATTCTCCTGTCGGGAGGAATAGACGGCGGCACTACTACTCATGTGATTGAGATCGCCGAGCTGATCGCCGCCGCCGATCCGCGACCCCGCCTGGGCTCCACCTACCGGCTGCCGATTATTTACGCCGGCAACAAAGACGCTACCGTCAATGTGCAGGAAACCCTGGCTGACAAGGTCGATCTCAAGATAGTCGACAACCTGCGTCCGGTTCTCGAACGCGAGAATCTTGGTCCGGCCCGCGAAGAGATCCACGAGCAGTTCATGGAACACGTGATGGCGCAGGCGCCCGGATACAAGAAACTGATGTCCTGGACCGATGCTGACATCATGCCCACTCCGGGTGCGGTGGGACTTATCATTCAGACAATCGCCGACCAGTACGGGATTGAGGCGATCGGGGTGGATATCGGCGGCGCCACGACAGATGTCTTCTCGGTCTTCCGTCCAAACGGCGAGAAGCCGGTTTTCAACCGAACCGTGTCGGCTAACTTGGGAATGTCGTACTCAATCTCCAATGTCTTTGCAGAGGCAAGTCTCCCGAAAGTGATGCGCTGGGTACCGTTTGACATGGATGAGCGTGACCTTCGCAACCGAGTCAAGAACAAGATGATCCGGCCGACCACCATACCTCAGTCGATGGAAGAGTTGATTTTCGAACAGGCGATTGCCAAGGAGGCTCTGCGTCTGGCTTTTGTGCAGCATAAGAGCTTTGCCACGGTATTAAAGGGCGTCCAGCAGCAGCGGACTATCGCCGACGCCTTTGAACAGTCAAGCTCCGGCGCCTCAATCGTCAATATGATGAGTCTGAACATGCTCATCGGTTCGGGCGGAGTGCTCTCGCACGCCCCGAGACGACAGCAGGCGGCCCTTATGATGATCGACGCCTTCCTTCCGGAGGGTGTCACCCGGTTGGCGGTCGACTCCATCTTCATGATGCCGCAGTTGGGCGTTCTGACCGAGGTCCACAAAAAGGCCGCCACCGAAGTATTCATCAAGGACTGCCTGATTCACCTGGGCACCTGTGTGGCCCCGTCCGGGAAAAGCAAGAAGGGCGGACCGGTTCTGAAGTATGCTATCGACCTGCCTGACGGCACCGTAACGGGCACTCTGAATTACCTCCAGATGAAGAGGTTCGATCTCGGCCTTGACGAAAAGGGCCTGCCCTTGACAGTCAGGGCGACGCTGGAGCCGGAACGGGGCTTCGACTGCGGAGCCGGGGCCGGGCACAAAGTGGAAGTCATGCTGCACGGCGGAGTCGTGGGGATTATCCTCGACGCTCGTGGGCGGCCGTTCGATCTCTCCACGCTCAACGACAGCGACCGCGTGAGATACTTGAAAGAGTGGATGACCGAGTTGGACACATATCCCGCCGAAAACCTCTGAGAACCTGATGGGTTCCGAGAGCGACAGTCCGGCGGACCCGGGAAGGAAATGAACTTGAGAATATTCGGAATGATCGCGCTTCTGCTGCTGCTTGTGATTGTAGCCTCTCCAACGGGCCTGGCCGACAACTACGTCAGTTGGAAGGGCGGCTTCTACATCACCTACCCATCTCACTGGAAGCAGATCGATTACCAGACCGTTGACGTCTTTCTGTACGTCAACAAGGCCGACCGGGACGCTCTCGATTACGAGGCGGTCTTTGCCGATTCGACTTCGCGGCCGTTCTTTGAAGGCAGCTATGTCATCCTCACGCATGACTCAGTGGCCGACATGTCGCAGGCGTATATCGACTCGACATTGAGGGACCTCGAACAGACGTTCCGCCGTCGCTTCACTCATTCCCCGGTGGCTGATTTCCTTGCAGACCTCAAGGCGAAAACTTTGAACTACGATGATGACAGAAAACTGGTTACGATGGTCGGTGATATCGTCAAGGAGGGCCAGCCACTCAGGAAGAATGTGATGATGATTCAGTTCTATGAGGAGGGGACGGCATCTTTCTACCTGTATTCTCCCGAGTCGGTCGTTGATGAGGCCAAGGGACTGCTGCATGACATGGTATTATCATTCTCTACGGAGAACATTGAGACCGCAGCGGGGTCACAGAAAGTGCGTGTCGCAGAGCAGACCCCCGAGCAGGAAACAGCTCAGCCGGAAGACAGCGAGAGTTCGAGCACGGTCTATCTAATAGTCGGAGTGGCGCTGGCAGTGATCCTGATAGTTGTCATCCGGCGCCTGAAATAGACCATATGGTATTTGTCAGCATTCAGAAAGGGAAATAGATGGCTCACGCCTATACGCCGGGACTGAAGGTCACGGGAAGTCAGCTTGTCGAAAAACGCAGGATACTGCCGCTCAAGGGTGAGGTCGTGGTCAAAGTCGGGGACGAAGTGGTCCCTGATGATGTCGTCGCACGCACGCATCTTCCGGGCAACGTCGTGCCCCTGAACGTTGCCAACAAGGTCGGTATTCCCCCCGAAGATATCGATATGATAATGGTCAAGAAAGTGGGCGACCCCATTGCCGAAGGTGAGGTCATCGCCGAGAAAAAGGCTTTTATCAAGTGGTTCTCCAGTTCGTGCACGGCGACTATCGATGGCACCCTTGAATCGATTTCACAAGTGACCGGACAGGTGCTGCAGCGCGGGCACCCGATACCGGTCGAAGTGAAGGCCTACCTGAAAGGAACCGTCACGGAGATTATTCCCAACGAAGGGGTGGTGGTGGCCTGCATGGGAGCATTTATGCAGGGGATATTCGGCATCGGCGGCGAATCATCCGGGGAGATCAAGGTAGTCACACCGGACAACGCTACGGTTCTCTCGGAGAAGCTGATAACCGCCGACCTGGCCGGCAAGGTCGCCGTTGGCGGCTCCCTGGTCACGGCCAACGCCCTGAAAAAGGCGGTCGAGGTTGGTGTCAAGGGGATTGTGGTCGGCGGCTTCGGAGACCGTGACCTGCGCGATTTCTTGGGCTACGATATCGGTGTCGCCATCACCGGGTCGGAAGACCTCGGCATTACACTGGTTATCTCAGAAGGGTTCGGACAGATAAGCATGGCTCAACGGACATTCGATCTGTTCAAAGCTCACGAGGGCAAGATGGCCTGTATCAACGGCGCCACGCAGATCCGCGCGGGTGTGATCCGGCCGGAAGTTGTTGTACCCCTGTCGTCGGATGTAACCGATGTCGCCGCCGCGACTGCCGCCGGCATGCAGGGGCTGGCGATCGGATCCCCGGTAAGGGTCATCAGGCACCCGTATTTCGGACATCTTGGGCAGGTCACGGACCTTCCCTCCCCGCTGCAGGTTTTGGAATCGGAATCGAAGGCGCGCGTTTTGGAGGTCGAATTCCCCGACGGAAGCAAAGCAATGGTACCGCGGGCAAACGTGGAGATGATCGAAGGCTGAACCGGTCTGACGTTTCAGATAAAGAAAACCTCCCGCCTGTGGCGGGAGGTTTTCTTTTTGCATCGATACTACATGCTGTCAGGTTCCATGGCGGCGGAATCCGCCTCCATAGCTGCTGAATCCACAACCGTACTATCCACGACCTCGGCTTCCTGGACCTTGTCCGGCGCCGTGTCGGCTTCCGGCGTGGCCTCTTCCTCGCCACAGCCGTACATCATGGACAGGCCCAGGATGACAACGAGCACCAGAATAATCAGCTTCTTCATGCATCTCTCCTTTAGAATTCACCAGTTCTTAGCGTCGCGCACGAGAATAATGATATGGCCGCGAATATCAAGTTTGTTGTTTCAGTTTTTTTTGTTGTTGAACCGGGGCCGAAACCGCTCTTACTTGCGGTGTGAGCAATGGTAGTGCTGTCAGACCCGTCGATCCCCCCCGGCACGATGCTCAGGGAGGGCTCCGCGGGAAAGCAGCAAACTAATTGAAAGGCGGAACGTAAGACCAATATGAACAGTATTATTCTGCCGAGCATTTTCAGCGGTTCCCTGTGGCAGATCATCGGGGAAACATCGACTTTCGGCCTCTTGGTGCTGGCGGCCCTGGCCTTCATGTCGCTTGTGTCATGGGTCATAATCTTCAACAAGTGGAGGCAATTCAGGACGGTGGAGAGCGCAACGGAGAGCTTTCTGCACTCCTTTCGCCGGTCCCGGAGAATCGCCGACAACATCGGCCAGGCCAAATCCAACAGCGCCTCTCCCCTGGCGCAGATTTTCGCCGCCGGCTACCCCGAGCTGACGCAATTGAGCCAGGCTAAAAACGAAGCCGGTGGTCTTCAGGAGAGAATGCGACCTCTCGACGAGAGCGATTTTGAAATCGTTGAGATGACGATGGAGAGAACGGCCACCGAGGAAATAGGAAAGTTGGAAAAGCAGGTCATTTTCCTGGCCACCACGGGCAACAGCGCTCCCTTCCTGGGACTACTGGGCACGGTGGTCGGAATCATGGACTCCTTCTGGGCGATCGGAGAGCGCGGATCGGCCTCGCTGGCCGTGGTGGCACCGGGGATCGCCGAGGCACTATTGGCTACCATCGTCGGTCTGGGAGCGGCCATCCCGGCCGTTATCGGCTACAACTGGGCCAGCAATAAGACCAAATACCTCAACGATTATGCGGGCTCGTTCATCCTGGAGTTTCTGGCCTCCGCCAAGAAGGAGGCGCGCTGATGCGTCGCCGGCGACGACCCAGATCCTATCGGCCTATGGCGGACATAAACATCACCAATCTTGTCGATGTTGTCCTGGTGCTCCTCATTATCTTCATGATTTCCGCGCCCCTGCTACAGTCAGGGATCGAGATCAATCTGCCCAAGACCCGAGCTCCGGTCATGGACGAGGAAGTACAGGGGGTCATAGTGACGATAGATTCCCTGGGCGGCATCTATGTCAATGACACGTGGGCGCGACTGGGGGACTTTGAGGAGGCGGTGGATCGGGAGTTGCGGGCCGCGCGAACCCGATCAGTCTATGTACGCGGCGACTCGGCTGTCGCATACGGCACCGCGATTGAGGTTATCGGCCGTCTCAAGGATATGGGAATTGAGTCAATCGGGCTGATAACCGGGTACGAAGAGGACAGAAAGTCCCGCGGAACTCGCCGGTAACCACATGAAACGGGACATCTTCTTCTCAGTGGTACTTCATGTTGTAGTGATAGGAATGACCGTTTTCGCATCCCCCTTTGAAGTTCGCAGTCCGTCAGACTATGATGAGGTGATCAGGGTGTCTCTTGAGACTTTATCTGAGATTCCCTCGCCGCAGGCGGAGCCGCCTGAGCCGGTCGTGATCCAGACGCCCCAGCCCGCCGCCGCCGAGGAGATTCCGGATATCGCGGTGGGAGAACTCACGACGGCGGACGAGGCCGTAGCTGAAGAGAAACCGCCGCCGAAACCGACCGTTACCGACGAACAAGTCACCGGCAGACCAGGGACCGAGCAGGAGGAACAAATCCATTCGCCGATAACCGGGGGAGGTTCTCCTTTTGCGGGGGCGACCATTGACAACAGCGCGTTCAATTTCCCCTACTGGTTTACCCAGGCCTTCAACAAGATACTGCGCAACTGGCGCAACCCGGTGGCGGCCGACGGAGCCCTCGTGTGCGTCGTCTATTTTCAAGTGATCAAATCTGGGCGGGTAATCGAAGTTGAGGTCAAGACCTCCTCCGGCATCGGGGCCTTTGACGACGGCTGCCTTCACGCCGTCAGCCGATCCGCCCCGTTCCCACCTCTTCCCCGCTCCTTCGGGGATGAGATCATCGGCATAACCCTTCCCTTCAAATACGAACCGGGGTATTAGCATGAATCGACTGTTTAAGGTCCTGGTGTTCTCGCTTCTCACTGTTGCGACCGCGAGTGTCGCCGCCCAGGAGATGGATGTACGCAATATCTTCTTTGACACCCTGCGCACCGGCGACATCCGCTCGACACCTGTGGGCGTTGACGAAATGACCTATGTCGGCACCGACTACATCAGCGGCTATGACTCCACGCTGATGCGCTACATCACCGCGGTGGTGCAGTTCGACGTTGATTTCTATGCCGACTTCGACCTGGTCCTGACGGACAGCTTCTTTCTGAAGCTGTACGAGATTGAAGAACTGGACCTGTTGGGCTGGAAAAGGTTAGGCGCAACCTACTTGGTGAGACTGGAGGCCGAATTCCCGGGTTCGATGATTCGCGCGCGGTGGCGCCTGTGGGATACCTCCCGAAAACAGCAGTTTGCCAAGGGCAAGATCGAAAGACCGAAGGACGAATGGCGGGACATGGGGCATGAGATAGCCGACGAGATCGTGCACACTCTCACCGGTGAACCCGGAATCTTTCGAACCAGGATAGTTTTCGTCCGGAAAGTGGGGCAGGCCAAGGAACTGTTCCTGGCCGACTTCAATGGCGCCAACGAGAAACAACTGACCAGTAACGGCTCCATCAATCTTTCCCCGGTCATGTCTCCTGTGACCAACGACGTCTATTTCATCAGTTACCGCGACGGAGATCCGCATCTCTACCGAGTAGATATCTACACGCTCGAGGTCTCAAAGGTCGCCGAATACCCGGGCATTATTGCGGCCCCGGCCATTTCTCCTGACGGCAGGAAAATCGCCTGTGTTCTCTCCCGGGACGGCAACTCCGAAATATACGTGCTGGATACCGACGGCAAGATCATAAAACGGCTCACTAACCACTGGGCTATTGACACCTCGCCGACCTGGTCGCCGGACGGCACCATGTTGGCCTTTGCCTCGGATCGAAGCGGCGCCCCTCAGATCTACACGATGGACTCCGACGGCATGAGCGTCCGGCGGCTGACCTATCAGAGCAATTACAATGACTCTCCCATCTGGTCGGCGCGGGGTGATCGCATCACGTTTGTAAGCCGAACACCCTCCCGACGCTTTGACCTGGCCTCAATTGACACCTCGGGGGGAGACTACCGGGTGCTTACCGAAGTCGGTATGAACGAGAACCCGCATTTTTCGCCCGACGGAAAGCACGTTATCTGCTCATCCACACGGCTGGGATCGCGCAGCATCTTCACGATGGAACTCACCGGCCGGACTC
>SDBT01018113.1_pt1 | contig 11085 bp, 14 predicted proteins | sample 2277101 | NCBI WGS metagenome assembly SDBT01 (sample SAMN10404973, study PRJNA504765) | marine sediment metagenome | isolation source: marine sediment core GS10_PC15, 103 cmbsf | place: Arctic Ocean: Southern Knipovich Ridge | collected 2010 | reverse complement strand
CCATAAGAAAAATCATAATAAGGCTCATTGAAAAGACCAACTTTTACAGTTTTAATAATAGGCGGGCTTCCAATCAATTCAAAAGTTTCAGCGTCTTGCACTATTTGCTCCCCTGTTCGCAAAGGATTTTCAACTATAAAATTTTCTTGCTTTCTAAAAGTTCCATAATTAGTTTTTGGTTTTCCTGAATCTCTAATAGCATCCTGAATATTTTGAACATGGATTGCATTTTGTTTAAAATTTGTAATGTTTACATCCTTATTGTAGTTACTAATTTGTCCGCTTAAAGTTCCCGCTAAGAGATTGTATTCAATCGCAAGCTTGTTTCTATAAACACTACTTCGTTGAATCATGCTCTTATCCATTGCAGAAATAACATCTGCTTTATCGCTTAACACCTGTTTTGATGCTTCAATAGCAAGCTTTTCATTAACAAGTTCCGCAGGTGTTTTTCCAACATATTTTGGTCTTGAAGGGTCGGGAACATAAGAATAAGAATCGCCTTTTGGGATATCCAAATTTACAGAACCACCCCCAAAGCTTGCAGACGCACCTCTAATAATTCTACCAGACGAAACTCCTTTATCAAATATTCTTTTTTCTTTGCGATAATCAACAGGTGCCGAACCGCCAGACCTATCAGAAAAATCTCTACCCATTAATTACAAGCCTCCGAAGTGAAGAAAGCAGGTGCAGCAACCCAGTAAGGTCTTATATCTTTTTCTCCAGGACAAAGCAAAAAGGGTTCAATATTATATTTGGTATATTTTGTAAAAACCCAATAAGAACCATCACTTGAAGGCAGCACAAATTTATCTAAGGGAAATGTTTCCACTTCTTGATTAACTGCAAAGCTTCCAGGCATCAAAGAAAAAATAATAAGAGAAAAGCCCAACGCTAAGAAAACATATTGAACCCCTCGCAGTTGTTTCGGAAGCATTACTTAGACCCCCTAACCATACGCTTTGCAATCTGTGTTGAAACAGGGATACCACTCACGTTCCTACGTTTCTTCAACTCTTTAATTAAAGCAACAGGCAAAGTGATATTGATTTTTTTATATCCAGTCATAATAACCCTCAGTGGTTATTGACTCTTTTCTAACGTGCAACCTTATAAAACTTGACAAAAAGACCCGTCTTAACAAGGCAACAAAATAGCAGGGCTGAAAGTTTGTAGTTTGATAATACTCTGTTCGCCGAAAAGGAAAAAAGTCGGCACGCTTCCTTAAGGCTTATACAAGCCCATCTTCAAACACCCTACATATACTATAATAGTATGTAAGGAGACACTTCTCCCCCATACCCCTTTCTCATATATCATTCTTTATTTAGAGGACTTTTAACTTTATGGTTTTAAAATCAGTTACTTTTTCCCGCCTTTTTTTTCAAGGCAAAGCATCAAATTTTTTGCAAAGAGCCTTATACTGTTTATCACTAAGCCCCTGACTTTCCTTAAATTTTTTTATATTGATTTTTTTCCTCTTTAAAATTCTTCTTGGAAAAAGCCCTTTTTGGGATTTTGGTCGGATATAAAAAACCTGTCCTGGTTCAGGGTGTTTTGATTTAACAAATTTCTTAATCATTCCAACCCCGCCTTATCGTGTTTGAATAAGTATCTAATTGCCTTTCTTATAATTTTGCTTCGGCTTCCAATTTTATACCTGAACGTCATGGTGTCTAAGTCCTCATCTGTTTTGTAATCAAGCAAAAAATTAACCTGCCGCCATTTTTTAGCATTAAACTTCCCGCCTGGCATTAAACCACCCCGTTATTTCCAAGTTTTATTTCTTCGCCTTCTTTGAAGCATAAAAATTCTGAAATAGTAGGACATTTAACAAGAACAGTTAAAATGCTATAAACCTCATTTGAATCTGCTCCTGTAACACTCAAACTTCCTTTTTCGTTTTTAAAATCAAAACTACCCCCGCCTTGAACGTATTGTTTTACTTCTGGTCTTATTGTTTGTTTTTGTTTTTTTCCTGGCATTTTATCAACTCCCGCTTTTTATTTGTGTTTTTAATGCTCTATTTTGTTTTAATACTTTTTGAAGTTGGTCTGAAAGGGAAACATTTCTTTTAATGTAATTTCTTGCTTCGGCTTCCAATTTTTCGTTTTTTGTTTTAATAAATCCAAATTCAGAACTTTTTTCTTTGACTATGTTTTTGTTTTTTTCCTTGATTGAAGTATTTAAGTGTTTGTTGGCTTCGTCTGTTAAAAATTTGTCATGTTCCTTTAAACCGTTAATATCTTTTTGAAGTTCCCAATTTAAAGAAAGTAAAGCTTGTATTTTTTCTTCGGCTTTTAAATCAGGGTGTTTTGTGAAATAATTTAGCTCTGGTAGAGGGCTTGAAGTGTTTTTTAAATCCTGTTCCCGTTCATTAAGCCAAATCCAATAACAGCGATTGCTACAAAAGATATTTTTAGAAAAAATAATCTTTCCGTTAAAATCTGTGGGTTTCCCTGCTGTTGTATTACAACCACAACGCAAACAACGCCCTGATGCATAATAGCCTAATTCATGCGGTCTAAAATCCACTTATAACCCCTCCTGTGGATTTTTTACCGTATAGCAATCAGCAGAATCGTTGTATAGCCTGTTTTTGTTTGAAATTTCAACAACAAGGTATAGCTCAAGTGCAAATTCAACAATTCCAACCTTTGGCTTGCCTGTCAAGGTCTGTAATTTATTAATAGTTGAAAGAGTCTTTTGGCTCAATCTAAAAGCACATAATTTCTTAGGCATTCAAAACAAACTCCCTACACAAAACCTGTTGTCTGCTGTCCGTTTTGTCCGTTTGTCTGGAAATGTCTGCACTTGTCTGGTTGTTGTCTGGTGTTATATTATGCTTATATTGTTTATATTTTAGTATTACAAACTTAAACAGACAACTCAGACAACTCAGACAATTATTTTTCTTCATTTTCAACACCTACTATTTTTGTGAATATTTCCTCATCATTTAACAAAACTCTGGCATTGGTTGAGTTCCCTGCAAGGGTAACACCAAATTTTGATATAATCCCGTTTGTTCTTCCCATATTGCTTACTGTCCTGGCAACAAGTCTTGGCTTTGAAAGGTTTGAATTTTCAAAGGTTGGAAAGTGTGCTTTTAATTCTTCTAAAGCAATTTCTTTTACAGGTTCAATTTCATTAACTTCTTTCAAAGCTTCTAATATTGTTTTTAAGTGCTGTGGTATTTTTTCGTATTCTGCTTTCAAATATTCATACCTTACTTTTGTTTGTATTGAAACATCAATTAGGTTTCCAAAAGATTGCAGGTTTTGTTCTTCTACTCGTGCCAAATATTCGTCTGCTAATTCAAGCAGGTTCTTTGTGTTTATTTTATCGTGCATGAGGTCTAAGGCTTTATCTACTGATGCAAGTTTTAGGGCTTTACCTCTGACGTGTCGGTGTGCAAGTTCTCTATGTCCCTTAATAAATTCTTGGATTGATTGCAGTTTGCTTTTTGCTTCAATCTGTTTTAAAGCGTTCAAGTAACTTTCGTTTAATGGTTTGTTGAGCCATTCTATTATTTCATTGTTTAAGAAAAGTTTTGTAAAAGGGTTTCGTGCCTTTTCAAGTATTGCGGAAACAACAGCTTCATTTTTTTCAATGTTTTCAAGTTTCATGCCTTCCTTTCTTTGTGCTGTTTTTAAATCCAATCTGAAAACTACTGATGCTATTCGCCCACCAAAAGCTTCATTATTTTTGCTTATTATTCCTAAGGTATCTGAAAACTTTTGAAACAAATCTTCTTCTTTTTCTGTATAAGCCAAATCTATATCTTGAGCCTGTGCAAGTTTTGGGTTTCCCTGCCATGAGATTGTTGCGTAAGTGTTTAGGTTTGTTTTTGCTTTTCCTTTTCTTATTTCACAACTTCCCTGTTCCATTACAGTATTAAGATTTGAATGTAATTCTTCGCCTTTTTCTTCTTGTATCTCATCTATTCGTAATGTTTTGGTTTGATTGCTTAAACTGCCTTCTACTTTTTCGTTGGCTGTTGAAAAACCTAATAGGTTTGCTGTGCTTGCACTATCAACACTTATTGCTGTCTTTTTTGCGGTGGTGGTCTTTCCTGTTTTTGAATTGGTAAAAACAAACTCGTGTGGGGCGTAAGGCATTGAGTTTTTTGGTGTTATGAGTTGCGGGTTTAATTCTAATAGGTCGCTTTTATAGATAAGTTCTAACACCTGGTCTTTTTCCCAACCTTCATTTAAAAAATCTGGCAATAGCTTTTCTTGCCATTGCTTTTCTGTTATTCCTTCAAGCTGTGTTTCTGAGATGCCCTGTGTTTCAACAAAAAGAAATGGCTCTTGTTGGTGGCTTTCTGAAATACGTTCTATTAACTCATCAGAACTTAATTTTTGTTTGCTTTCTCCACTACCTTCACTTATTGCTATATCCCTATCTTTGCATATTATTGAAAGCAAGTTTTCTTCGGGCTCTCTTATACTTTTAAAATATTCCAACCCTACTGGTTCAATTCGCAAAGGTCTTAAATATAAATCATTACTTCCCAAGTTTAGATTTTCTAATGGTTCTGTTATTATGAAAACAGGCTTGTTTTTTTCTCCACCAAATCCCGCAATGCTTATTCGGTATCGTTCTATTATTGAAATTGCTCCGTTGCTTTCTCTTTTATCAATAACATTTCCAAGACCTGCCTTTACTTCAATCCTGGTCTTTTTTCTGAACCCTGTTAAGCCCATGTAGGGCTTAGTATCTTTTTCTAATTCTTCCAAAATTCCAAAACAGCCTTTCTCCATTTCAAGTAAAGTGCTTAGTGTCCGTTCTCTTTTCTTTCCCTCTAATCCAATTTCTTTTAAGAGCAGAGGAGCATCAAAAGATATTGAACTGTTTTTAAAATCAACAACTGTTGCTTTTCCGTTTTCAGAATTACCAACCCTATACGTTCCTGTTCCTGTTTTTACTATTGTAACAGTATCCATTCAAACACCCCTCAAATCTTCTATCAAGCGTAGCACGAAATTTGAGCCACAAATACAGGTTGTTTCTCTTTCTATAATTTGAAATCGGTTGAAAGCTTGACAATTTGGGCATGAGAAAACTATTTGCCCTTCTTTAGTTTCAAAATCTGCTGCCATCAAATTCCACCACCCATAATAATTAATTTATTTAGTTTGTCATCCAGCTTGGAAAGCTTTGTTTCAATTTTTTCCAAACGGTTATTTGCATTTATAAACTGTTTCCAATTTGGACTTGATTTGATTTTGAACCAGGCTTTTTTGCTTAAAAAATCAGTAAATTCGGAACTATCTTGCAAAACCTCTGCAAGGGTAAACTTATTATTCAAACACGTTCCATTCATTTTTTATCACATCAATTTTTTTCCCGCCCTCAAAGCGGGAATTTTACAAGCCTTAGCTTTTAGCAGGCTCTCCAACATTTTCTTTTAAGGCAGGAATTCTTTTCAGCAATTGTTTTTCTGAAATTTTACGTTCTTTGCAAACTTCTTGAATTGCTTTTTCTAAGGCAGTCATTTTACAACAGCCCCTCTTATACACATCCGAACGGTTTCGGCAATGCTTCGGCATCCAATTTTTTCTTGTGCTTTTTTCAAAGCTTTTTTATCCTCACTTGTCAATTCCATATGAAGATATTTTTTTTTCTCAATCAAACATATCCACTCCAAAAATGGTTTGATATAAGTAAGTCAGATGTTTCATATATGATACATCGAATTTCAAATCAGGCTGTAAGTGCTATATTTTGATAGTATGCGGGTTGAGTATATAAGCCACATTGTTTGAACAAAGTCGAAAATTTGAAAAAATAGGGCAAAAACGCCCTAATTTTTTCCTTCTCTTAAATCCAGAATTGAATTTATTAGGGCTTTTAGTTGGTTTTTTTGTTGGTCTTGTTGTTCTTTTGCTGCTTGTTGGCTTAATGGCATAAAACAGTTTTTACAAATCTTTCCGTCAATTGTTGCAACAGTTCCGCATCTTACACAAATTTTTGGTTGTATTGGTTCTTCTTTTTTGGCTGTTGTTTTTCCTGCAAGTTGCATGGCTGCGTTTTTTGTATCCTCTCCAGAAAGAGTTATGTATACACTTGGCATGGTGCTTGTCTTGCTCCATCCAAACATTTGCCTCATTGCCATTTCGTTCAAGTGCTGTTTGGCTGCAAAAGTTGCTCGGCTGTGTCGCAAGGCATGGCTAAAAGCTGGCTTGGTTATTCCTGCTGTTTCTGCGGTCTTAACAACCAAGTGCCTTAAGCTACTGTTGGTAAGTCTTGCTCCGTTCCTGTGAGTTCCTTTATACCAAAGCCACGCATCTTTATTGTTTTTTTGTGGATGTTCTTCAAACCATTCAACAAGATTGGGAACGCTTGAAACCAAAAAGCATTGCCTTTGCCCTGTTTTGCCATCAACAGTAAAGCTTATGGTGTTTTCTTCAAAATTCAAATCGCCTATTTTGAGGTTTAGAAATTCCCCTGCTCTGCATCCGCTTTCCCAAAGACAGGCAATCATGGCTTTATCCCGCTTGTTTCCTGCTGCTGTAACCATTGCTAAAATTTCTTGTTGGCTTAATATTTCCTCTGCTTTGAGCCTTCCGCTTGTTTGCCTTTTCAAAGTGAACCAGGTCATTACATCTTTTTTGTCAAGCCACCCGTAAAACCCTTTTATGGTTGCAAGGTTTTGGTTAATGGTTGATTGTTTGTATTTTTGGGGCTGTCCTGGTTTTCTTTCAAAGGTTTTTATTGAAAGGTATTTTTTGTAATTTATTAGGTCTTGTTGCCCTAACTCTTTCAAGTCTTGTTTTTTTGACCATTTGATTAAATGGTATAAAGCGATTAATTTGTTTGCTCTTGTGCTGATTTTACAACCTGATGCAAACAAAGCTTCATCCCATTGCATGGCTGTTGCTTTATTTTGCTCATTTGTTTCTTTGTTAATTAATTTTAGCATGAGCTTGTGGTTGTATTCGCCCATATTCTCGCATTTGTTTTCTTTTCTTGTTTCCTTTTCTGTTACTGTTTGCATATTATCTGCTTTGCTAACGTGCATACTTAAATAACCTCCTGTTTAAAGGTTAATTCCAAAGCACTTTTAGTAGTTAATTAGTGACAGGAATTAGCCTTTATACACTATTAGGGATATTCAAGGTAGTATAAAAGGCTTCTGCTGGGCGATTTAACGGTTAAGAAAATGAACCATTTTGACAAAAGAAAAAAAGGAAACAAATAAATACCGTGAGGGGGTTATATTTTATATGGAAAAAGAATTTGAAGTTAGGATAATTAGCGTTGAGCATATCTCCGAAATGGCTAAAGACCAAGTAAGTAGACAAGTTGCACAAATGGAACCAGAACAAAGGAAAAATTATATGGGTTTTGTAAAGATAACCTATATTACAGCATCTCCCCCAAGAATTAAAGACATAGTGCCAATCGAAGGCACAATTAATGACTATTTTAATAGCATTGGGATTAAAGGGAGTACAGCAGTATTCTAAGTAAGTACAAAAGGAAAGTGGTTCAATGATTGTATTATGCCCCCAAGCCCTTGCAGGAACAGGGTCTATTTTAGAAAGGGAATTTTTTAAGTATTACATTTCAAGGATTGGTAAAAGAGCCGTTGTTGCAAATGAAGTGTGGTCTGCTTTTAGGTATAGGACACTTGAAAAACAAACCAGTATTGCAGAAAATATGATTAATGGTTATAGAGGTTTTGTTAGACCAGAAAGAATTATCTTGGATAAAAATTATGAAGAAATTCCTCCTAAAGATTATTCTGATAAAGAATTAATTGAAGCGTCTCAAAATCTTGTTGAAAGAAAATGGGGCGATGTAGACTATTTTATAAGACAAAAACCTGAAAACTATAATAGTGTAAAAACAGTAACACAACTCTCATTGGAAGAATTTTATGCTTCTTGTATGGAAAATGAAAAAACAAGAGAATATGTTTCAAAGTTTTCTAAATATTATGCTATACATAAATATGAATAGCAAGCTGATTAAACGCAATCAACACAGGTCTTTAAACCTCGTATTATAAAAAGTTGATTGCTTGGCTTGATGTTTCGACAGTATTCACAACGCCCTGATTCTTTATTTGATATTTCGCTTAGTAATCTTGCCATGTTTTTCAATTCCTTTTTTTAAGTGGGCAAGGAAACAGGGAAAGACGAGTTTCCCTGCTTCCAAGTTTAGATTTTTATTTGTCTTTTATTTGGAATTTTTGCTTTTCTTTCTTAAAGCCCTCCAGTTTTCAAAAAGGGCTGTGAAAGCTTTAATTTTTACTTCTTGACTTTTTCAATTCCGTTTGGCTACGGAAGCAGAGGAACAGGAAATAAATTCCTCTGCTTCCAAAGATTGGATTTTTTTATGTCTTTTGTTGTTGCGTTTATTCTTTCATAAAACCCGCTATGGCACGGGTGGCTTTGAAAGCTTAATTTTTTACCAGAATCCTTTTCTTGGCTTTATAATTCCAAGTTCTTCGTTAAGTCTTGCGTTGAATTGTTTTCTTGCAAACTCTGGGTCTCTGGCTTCTCGTTCAAGTTGTTTTCCGTATTTTGTTACGTCTTTTTCTGATATTTTTCTTATGTCTGTTGGAAAATCTCTTTCTATTCTTTCAGCTCTGGTTAATTTAGTCTTTTTTGTCATTACCTCGCCCTCCTTTTTGTTTTTCTTTTCTTTCTTGTAGAACCTCTGCTACCTCTGCTAAGTGATTGAAGCCCCAACATTGTAATTCCCCTAATTTCCGAAGGGGAATCAATAGCGTGTTTTGAAATTTCAATCATTGAATTATCCTTTCCCTTTCTAAACATTGATTTATCCCAACTTCCTAAAAATCTTGACAGCTTACCAGAACCTCTCACAACCTTAAAGCTTCGTCTTGGTTCACGCATTACATTAGAACCACCCAAAGCGTAAGCATCCCTTTCACTATATACTTTTTTATTTAAGCGTTTCCATGCTCCCTTTTTCCAGCCTGTTTTTGTTTTCTTTCCTTTTGCTCGGATTAAAACTTTATGTCCTGAACCTCTTGAACCTTTTGAGCTTCTTTTAACGGATGAAAAAAGTAAACTACTTCCAGGTGTTCCACTTCCGCCTGTGTAACTACTTGAACCTTTTGAACTGCTTGGGTAAGGGCTTGGATAAGGCGAAGGGTAAGAACTTCTGCTTGGGTATCTGCTTTGGTAAAGGCTTTTGTAAGGGCTTGAATAATAGCTTGGGTAAGGGCTTTTTGAAATTGATTTTGAAGGCGAACTTCCCCTGCTTGGACTTGAATAAGGCGAACTATAAGGGCTTCTTGAAATTGATTTACTTGGCGAAGAACCTTTACTTCTTGAAGGCGAACTATAAGAGCTTTGAATACTACTCTTTGACGGAGAAATATAACTTGACATGACACTCTTTGAATAACTGCTTGAAGGATAATTAAATTTCAACAAGCTTTTGCTTTTTGAGGACATGAAAGAAGAAAGATTATGAGTCGCTTTTTTACTGCTTGATTTTAATGCACCGCTTCCCAAAGCTAATTGGTAAGCAACTTCGGAAGCAGACCTTCCATAACTCGGAGCATAGTTTGACATATATTTGCCAACATCAAGAACAGGCATTTTACCTGCAGCCTTAAACGCAACTGCTCCCGCAACAGGTTTTAATTCTGTTGAATACAAATTAATTAAATGGTATTTGCTTGAAATTAACGGAGCTTTACCCCACAAATTAGAAAGCCTTTTGCTCCAAGAAATATAACTTGGTGCAGTCAAAGGTTGCTTATAGAAAGTGTAACCCTGATTTTTTACAAGCTTTAAAGTAGAACCTTGCAGACCACCCTTTGCCCAAAGTGGTGTGTAAGCTGTTGGGGTTGTGAGCTGTCCTTCAATAGAAGTTCCTAAAATGTTGCTTGGGTCTACCTGAATACTTCCGCTTTTTCCCATCCACTTTCTAAACCATGTAGCAAGGCTGTCTTTTCCTTTGCCTGTATATTGAACAAACTTTGGTTGTGTATAATAAAACTGTGGCTGTGAAGGAAGCAAGTTCAATGTTTTTTCTGCACTTGAATAACTATCACCAATTCCAGCGTAGCCCAAAAATCCTCTCAATCTACCTGTTCCCTTTTCAGGACTTGACCAATAAAAAGGACTCCATTCTTTTGCATTTCTCCAGCCCATTGATTGCCCTTCAATTCCGCCTTTTAATAAAAGCTCGTCTGGGGCTTGACCTGAAAATTTTAAGAAGCTTGATTTTATTTTACCAGGAAACAATTTGCTTGTTGAAACATGACCGCCCCTTACAGGCTTTCCAACCCAACCTTTTAATTCTCCAAGCTTGGCTTCTTCGGTGTAGGAAGGCACCCATTTTATTTCAGGTATTCCGCCTTTGCCTGGTGTCTTTGCTCCAAAACTTAAAAGCCCTTTGCTTAATCTGCCTGAAATTCTTGTTCCTGGAAACCGCATTGATAGCAACATTCCGCCTGCAACTGAAACACCTTCTGCAATGGCTCTTTTTCCTCTTTTACCTGTTTGTTGTGCATATTCTCCAACTTCATAAGTATTAACAAAATCTGGGTTCCATAAAGCTTTATGTCTAACAAAGCCTTCCGCTCCTGACTTTGTTGGTTTTAAAAAATCAAAACCCATGTCTTTTAAAAAATCAATTCCAAACTCTGTTCCTGCACCAACACCATAAGAAAATAAACCATAAGCCCCACCTGTTACTGCTCCGCCTGTTCCGCCTGCAATTCCGCCAACTGCTCCGCCTGTTACTGTTCCCAGACCACCACCAATCAGCCCCCAAAGTCCTGCAGATTCAGCAGTATGTTTTGCAATAGGATTAAACTCTAAGGGAAAACTTGAAACATAAGGCACTTCTTCCCCAATCTTTTGAACAGGATTAACTAAGCCTGTTCTTGGGTCAATCATTTTTACAGTTTTATCAACCCTTACAGCTTCTTTAAACTCTGCTTCGGCTAAGTTTCCCCAACCACCATAAGAAAAATCATAATAAGGCTCATTGAAAAGACCAACTTTTACAGTTTTAATAATAGGCGGGCTTCCAATCAATTCAAAAGTTTCAGCGTCTTGCACTATTTGCTCCCCTGTTCGCAAA
>SDBT01018112.1_pt1 | contig 11085 bp, 7 predicted proteins | sample 2277101 | NCBI WGS metagenome assembly SDBT01 (sample SAMN10404973, study PRJNA504765) | marine sediment metagenome | isolation source: marine sediment core GS10_PC15, 103 cmbsf | place: Arctic Ocean: Southern Knipovich Ridge | collected 2010 | reverse complement strand
CATTGCAGAGTTGTCGGATGCGATTAAGATTCTTGTTGGGGGTGCCGTTCTTATCAAAGCCATCGCTCTGGTCAAGGTGCTAACTAGAGCAGTTATAGCTTTGGGTATAGCTGCAAAAAGAAACCCTATCGGTTTTCTCCTGACTGCGATAGTAGGGGCCACAGCAGCTTTGGTTGCTTTCCAGAATCAAGTTAAGCTATCTAATGGTGACAGTTTCGCTGATGCTTGGGACACGGCTAAAGAGGTACTCGGAGGATCGCTTGTGGACGCACTCAATGCAGCGGGTTTTGAGTTCCGAGATTTCGAAGATATCATGATCACTGGAACTGAGCTAATCGCAGACGCTTTTGTGTCTATGGTGGCGATCATTAACGGCGTGCTGACTGCTCTGACATCATCGGGATCAGCACTTGATAGTTTTGAGATATTCATGGCGGAGAAAATCCAGAGTGCGAGGGAGGCTATGGCTGATTTCGCTAACTTTATGAACGAACCGGTACTCGGGGCTGGTGGGCAACCACTCATGACGTTCCTTGGTGGAAGTACGCCGGAAGAGTTGGCTACGGCCCGCTCGCAAATTGAGGAGATGAATAGACTGCAAGCAGAGAATGGAGGCTCTATAGCAGAGGCTTTTTGGCGGGGTCACAACGAAGTCTTTGATAAACTAGCTGAGCGATCCTTCAAGAGACGCCTACTAGCGAACGCACCGAGTCGAGCACCGGGCAGTCGCCGCAATCTTCCTGAAGTAGATAAAGTAAATGCACCTTTTGATGCTGGTGGTCCGACTACGTTTACCGATACGGCTGCTGCGGATGCCCTGACTAAAGCTTTGCAAAAGGCGGCTGATGCACTAAGAAATTTGGAGGCGGCAATGTTCCCCGTGCTCGCTCTCCAGGATAGAGTCGCAGAGGTACTCAAGATAATTAACGATGGGCAGAACAGGCTCAATATAAGTCGAAAGGACGGCATTGAAATCATAAGACGTTCTATTCGTGCTCACCTCGGATTCGCTGACTCGGCGGAACAAGTCAAGGAGCATCAGGAGGCTTTGGAGATAGCGTTGAAGGCAGGGGCTATCTCCTGGGATGAGTACCATCGTGCTGTGATACAGTCAGACATCGCTTTGCTTGAAAGACAAACAACGGCTGCTGCTGGCTTCGAAAGGTTCTTCCTAAAGCAGAAGCTTGAAGCTGAGGATGCTGCGGCACAGATCGAGACCGTCCTGACGAACGCCTTCCAGGGAGCACAGGACGCCCTGCGTGATTTCGTCACCACAGGTAAGCTTGACTTCTCCAGCCTCATCGACAGCATCATTTCAGACCTCGCTCGCATGGCTATCAAGATGGCTACCATGGCTATTTTCCAAAGCTTCATAGGTGGCATAGGCTCGCCGGGTGGCATCACAGGACAGACGAACGCGGCTCAAGGATTGTTCGACAGTCTTGCCGGGTTCTTCACTGGCGGCGGTGGTGGAGGCGGGCAAGCGGCAGCCGACTTAGCTGGTGGCGTTTCCACGTTAACTTCCTTCGCTCACGGTGGTAGCTTCCAGGTTGGGCGTGGTACCGCCATAGGCAGCCTCCCTGGTGTAGACAATCGACTGGTGGCTTTCGGGGCCAGAGACGGTGAGGAGGTTCATGTCACTAAGAAGAGTGATAGTGGTCGGGCTGATCAAGGTGTAACCAACATCGTATTCAACGTTCAGAGTGAGAACGCAGACAGTTTCCTACGTTCAAAGAGTCAGATACAAAACCAACTTATGTTTGGAGCCCAAACAGCAATGCGGAGACGATAATGGCATTTCATGATACACGACTGCCTGTAGATGTTGAGCGTGGTGCGCTCGGAGGTCCAGGTTTCCACACAGAAATCACACCACTCGGTAGCGGATTAGAGCAACGAAATATAAATTGGGCTCGCATCCGTGGAGAGTGGGATGTAGGTTATGGCATCATGAAACAAGTTAGCTTAGAAGTAGAGGCTGACTTGGACACCCTCATCGCCTTCTTCTACGCACGAGAAGGGAGAGCGCACGGCTTTCGGTTCAAGGACTGGTCGGATTTTAAGGTTGGGGATGTTGATAACCCCGCAACTGACAACCAATCTATTGGTACGGGTAACGATTCTCAAACCATATTCAGTATTTTCAAGCAGTACTCCAGTGGTGGTATCAATTACGACCGTCCACTGACCCATCTTGTCACCGGTAGAACAGTTGCTCTGGTTGATAACTTTATTGTGGGAGCGACCTTCGATCTGCTGCTTGGTACCGTGACCTACGACAGTGCCCCATTGGGGGGTGAAGATGTTCAAATCGCTGTGGAATTTGATGTCCCTGTGCGTTTCGACACTGATCGTCTCCAGATTAATCTCGTCATGTTTGAGAACGGAAGTTGGGAGAACATCCCGATTGTGGAGTTGAAGCAGTGAAGTTCGCGACAGCTAATCTCAATACACATATCGGTCTTGAAACCACAAGCATGGCTACGCTGTGGAAGATCAAGCGGATTGATAACGTTATCATCGCAGCCACCTCTTTGGATATTGATATTCCATTTGACTTAGGTGATGGTGACGGCGAGATCATCTACAAGGCTGCTACAGGGTTCAACCGTTCTGCCCTGGAGAACACGGCTGACTTCAATATCGGCAATATGGATATCCAAGGGCTGATAGAAAGCGCCACCGTCACAAAAGAAAGTATCAGGGCTGAGCTATTCGACTTCGCAGAAGTGAAAATTTTCCAGGTTAACTGGAGGGCTCTAGGTGATGACGAGATACGAATGCAGCGTGGGTTCATAGGACGTATCACATTGCACGACAACACCTACGTTGCTGAGTTCCGTGACATGATGGACCTGTACTCCGCTGAGATAGGAGACATCATAACCGAAACATGTCGGGCTGATTTGTTTGACAGTAAATGTGGTGTACGAGAGAGTCCCCCTGACTGGCAACCATCAACAGCGTATGTGGTAACGACAACGACAGACGCTAAACTAGGGAGCTACGTATCTGATGGTGTGGCGTCAGGTATCCTGTTGGAAGACGGAACCGGTGTTATACTCTTGGAGGAAGGAAGCACTCTCCTCCTTGAGGGGGGACCGGGTGGAGACCGTATATTCCGCGCCACTACGGCTGGTACCAGTGGTGCCTCACGTCCCAGCTTTAACCTAACTATCGGCGGGACCACGGCTGACGGTTCTGTCGTGTGGACTACAATGCAATCGAACGTAATTACCGCCGTAGTGGATGTGGCGACAGACCGTTCAGTGTTCTCCATAAACGCAGACCCAGCTACAGATGCACCAGATGAACACTTCCTAGAGGGTACGGTCCTCTTCACTACAGGTCCGAACAACGCTCTCACTTTGAGACGAGAAATTAAGAAGTGGGATTTGGCTACGAGAACCGTCACGCTGTGGAGACCGATGCCTTTTGACATCACATCTGGCGAAGCACTGAATATGTCTGCGGGCTGTAATAAGAGCACATCAGACTGCGCGATACGATTCTTGAACATATTCAACTACCGAGGCGAGCCCCATGTTCCTGGCAACAACGCAATAACTATAGGACCGACAGCCTGATGAAAGAGTGGTCACTAAAGAAATTTACCGAGTGGTACCTCGGAGAAGAGGAAGGGTTGATTAAGATTCGAATCCCTGGAGAGGGGGCACTGCGTGTGGGGCCTATGTCTACAGAGTTCATTCTGTACAGAGAACCCCCCTTTCAAGTGACGTTGTTGACCTTCTTCCCCGGCTACGTAATCCCCGCTCACACCCACAAGCATGTTAGCACATACTCTCTGAACCTCAGTGGTGACGGGCATGCTTTGGTAGGTGGACGCAAGTGGACGAAGAAGGTACAAGCACAGCCACGTCTGGACCTACGAATAGCGGTTCCTGCTGGTGTGGAGCACTCGGGTCATACGGATGTTGGCTCCATCTTCCTGTCGGTTCAGAAGTGGGACGGGAAGGAGCCCGGCTTTCTATCAGATGACTGGGTGTGTGACACACCCTTTCAACGCCCGCCGACATTTCTGGAGCGATCTCGTGACAAAACGTGAACGATGGCTCCAGGTAGCGCATACATGGATAGGCGTCCCGTGGCGGAAAGCAGGCAGTCGGCGTGAAGGAGTTAACTGTCTCGGCCTTCTTGTAGGGATCGCAAAGGAATGTGAATTTGAGATGGACATAGCAGCTAGAGAGTTGGATGCTAGTCTCACTTCGTCTCCCATACCCGGCTTCATGTTGAAGAGAGCAAAGGAAGACCTAGACATAATCCATCTTAGAGATGCCATCCCTGGTGATCTTCTGTTGATACGTATTCAACAGGAACCTCAGCACATTGCCATAATCTCTGGAGTGAACCCGCTATTCATCCTACACACCGACCCTTACGCAAAGAAGGTTCACATCACTCCCATGTTACCCGGTTGGCATCCCGCAGTCGCTTTCAGAATTAGAGACTTGGACGAATGATAAAAGAATTTCTAATACGCTTTTGGAAGGATGAGAGTGGAGGCGATAGTTTCGGTCGCCTTGCGCTTGGCCTCGTCGGTGCGGGTATCGGCTTCGCAATCGGTGGTCCTTTCGGTGCTGCCGCATTCGGAGCCCAGCTTGGGTTCCTGGGTGGAACCATTGTTGGCAACATTCTATTTCCTCAAGAGCTTCCCGACATAGAGGGTCAACGTCTCGATCCCAACCAGTCCATGACTTCATCCTATGGCAATCCTATCGCTATCGGATACGGACGCTTTGTTGTTGGGGGTACCTTGGTCTACTACCCCGGATTTGTGGAGCATATGATAGAAGAGGAAGTCGGGGGCAAAGGAGCGCCAACTCAAACCGTCCGAAGCTTCACCTACACAGGTGATTTCCGAGTTAACTGTTGTGAAGGCCCGGTAGGCGCTATTTTGAAAATATGGATGAACCGGAAACTTGTTTTTGATGCGACAGGAACAGGCGGGGATCAGATCATTAACTGGACTGAAATAAGTGAAGCTCCAGGAGAACAAGCTATTCGAAAGTACCTGGGAACTGAAATACAAGAACCTGATGTTACAGAGGTAGCAGATAAGGGAGTTGATGCTACGCCAGCTTACCGTGGACAAGCCGGAGCGTTCTTCCAAGACTGGCCGTTAGACGAGTATGGTGGAATCCCTCCACAAGTTACCATGCTTATAAGCAGCGCCGTTACTGTAGTTCTTTCAGCCACTACCCATGTCGCCGGATGGTTGAATGTGAATATTGCTAAGATTCCAGGGACCAATCTGTTTGCAATAGGAGGTTCCAATCCGTCAATCATTTTTGATAATGGATCACGGAGAACACTTGGTACCATCCCCGTGAGTGGTGATCCAGAATTCCCCATCGTTGATGACAATGGGAACATGTGGAGTCTGAACAGGAGTCGAACGTTCAAAAAGTTTTCAATCAAGACACTTCAACAGATAGGATCGAGCACCATTCTCATCGACCCGCAAAACGGAGGCAGCTTTGGGGATAATAGCTTGGCGTGGAATGATCACATTGTCTTTGGGGGTACGGTAACGCTGGAAGGGAATAGGGTTGGAGAAAGACTAGCTTTCTTTGAGACCCCATCCCCTGCTTGGTGTGTTATTGATCTAGATAACTGGGCTAGTGAGTTCGGTGGGGTTATACAGACCTCAGTGCTACCAACGGGGGCAAATATTATATCTAGAAGTTTGATCAAAGATAATGAGGGGTTTGGGTGGTTCATGATCAAAACCGACGACACGTTAAGTGATCATGCAACGCTCAACCGGATTAACCCTGGCTCCGGCTTGGTTGATCTCGTCTATGAACTTGACGATAGCTACAGTGAACTTTCATACGATAGGTGGGCAAACAATCTCATTATCCATAAGTTTGAAAATCGTATGATCCAGTTCAGTCTAGATAGCGGGATGGAGACTGCTCGACTGGTGTACGACACTTTCTTCCCTATCGGTGATAAGAATAGGTCGCTGTGGCGAGATGGGTGTAACCCGAACGGTGACATGTACCTTCAAGTCGGGGACTCACTCGGGACTGTCCAGCGGTTTAATGTGCGAGGGGAGATGTTCCAAAGCCCCGATGACATTTATAACATGTCTGGTGACTTTGGACTTTCTTCCACCGGTACACAGCGGGGGTTCTTTGACATCACCCGTAACGCCATGGTCAAGATGCTTACTGGTCCAGGAGACCTCGCTTATCTATATGTTGGCGCAGTTGGGGAAGGTGATCTCATAACAGTTCAAAGTATTGTGGATGACGTGTCTGAACGGATAGGTCTGTCGGCGGCTGATCGCGATACTACAGCCCTGACTGATCAACTGCATGGTTATTTGATCGGAAGACGGACACCAGCTAAGAGTATTCTTTCGCCTCTGTCTCAGATGTTTTTCTTCAACCCAGTTAGTGAAGATTTCCAAATCAAGTTCGTTAAGTTGGGTGGAGCCTCTGTCGCTACAATACCTGAAGACGATCTCGGTGCGAATAAAGCTGTTCGAGGAAACACAGACGACCTAGCGGAAGAATTCATTCAAGAGATAGAGTTGCCAGAGGTCCTGGAACTTGGGTACAGCAATCCCAAAGCAGAGTACCAGCCTCAGTATCAAAGATCGAAAAGACCTCGTTCTACCACCAACACGAAGCGACAGAAGAGACTTGCCTTCCCAGGTTCTTTCGTCTCGAACACGGATGCTAAGCGACGATTGGACAGTATCCTCTACAACGTCTGGACTAAAAGACTTCCCGTCTCTTTCCAGACTTCTCACAAGTGGATGCGACTATCACCTGCGGATGTAGTTACAGTCACGTATGAGGGGGCTACCAGAGACGTAGCGTTGGGTGCTGTAGACATCGGTGCAAACAATGTGCTTGAGTTTAAGGGAGCCGCAGATGATCCAGATACACTGATCAGTTTCTCTATTGGTGGAGAGGGAGATCAAGGTCGAGATGAGCAGGTATTGGTGATCCTAGGTCCGAACGAGTTCTTCGTTCTGGATATACCGCTCTTACGAAGTCTAGATGATGGGTTCGGAGTCTATTTGGCAGCGGGGCCATTCTGTACAGGCGTCACTTTCACTGGTTCAAATATTATTCAAAGCTCTGATGACATAACGTATGGCCCGTTTGGGTTTGTGTCCCGAACTCGGGCGGCAACTCATGGGTTCTCAACGCAGGTTTTGGCTGGTGGTGTAGACGCGAATCTGTGGGACCGGACCAGTTCTTATACAGTTCAAATACTGTTTGGAACTCTAGCATCGTCTACGGAAGATGACGTGTTGAACGGAGCTAATTTGGCTCTCATTGGAAATGAGTTAGTATCTTTCGTAACCGCTGTAGATAACGGGAGTGGGTCTTACACTTTATCTACTCTACTACGAGGACGATTGGGGACAGAGGGGGAGATCGACAATCATGTGGTTAGTGAGAACTTCGTATTCGTAGATAGCACCACATTCGTGCGGAGAGCGATGGAGATAGAACAACTGGATACTTCGCTATTCTATAGGGGTGTAACGTTAGGACAGACAATCAAAGATTCTCTGAGAAAGACTATCGCCGTGCAAGGCAAGAGCCAGTGGGGGTGGGCTGTGGCTCATGTCTTCGGGTCAATCACAGCAGATGATTGGACGCTTGGCTGGACCCGTCGATCTCGCTTTAGTGCTGAATGGAAGAATTTAGCTGGGACTGACGCAATTATTGTTGATAGTTGGGAGGTGGACATCCTAGATGCTCCAGGAGGAACCGTAGTAGCAACCTACACTAATGTAGCCTCGGCTAATGGCTCTGTAACGAACACAGCCGGGAACAGCTTCTTCTACGATAACAACGACCAAATTGCTGACTTGGGCGGGGTACAGACTACGGTGACTTTCGTTATTTACGCTATGGAGGGGGTCGTAGGACGAGGATTCCCAAGTGAAGTGACGTTGATAGAGGGATAATATGGCCTTACCTAACCTAGCTAATCATGTTGATTCAACAGATATGACTGCCGCTAAGAAGTGGCGGGAGATTCGCTCGAACTCTCGGGATGCTCTCCTGGCTAAGAACCAGAACGAGAGTATAGATGTGGATGTCTCTGCTGGTGGCACCATTGTACTTACCGTGAACCAGAGAGAACCAGTTCAACTCATCCGTTTGACAGGAGCCCCAGGAGGGGCGTATACTGTTGAGTTCGCAGACGGAAATAAGCAAATTGAGATCGAAAATGTCTCTGGTCAGAGTGCGACCATAGATACTAATACGGGTGCAGCTTCCCCTCCTGTAGTGGCCGACAGTGAAACCGCAAGCCTTCAAATACGAGGAATTGAAATATCTCTCGTTGGTGTTGTAGGTCTTCAAATTGGGGCACTGCTCCACTCGGGATCAATCAGCCCAACAGCCGAGATCGACTTTGCGGATAATCAAATCTCGCAGGTAGAGTTGAAAGATGTTTCACAGACCGTGGATACACCTTCTTCCTCCAGTGGAACATTAGAACTCAATTTATCCGATGGAAATGTTTTTGATGTCACGCTCACGGAAGCGGTTACGACTCTCACAATAAGCGGTGTGCCCGTTACGGCTGATACTGTGTCAGCTTTTACATTAATCGCCCGGCAAGATGGAACAGGCGGGTGGGCTATTACTTTTCCGGCCTCAGTTGATTTTCCACAGAACCTTTCGAGTAAGTTTTTACTGGAAGATTCCTTTGGCTCTTTTCTTCTTTTGGAAAATGGAGATCGACTACTACTCGAACCCTTCCTTGACGATGGACAAACGTTAGACCCAGATGCAGTTGATATTTATGTTTTCAAAACATTCGACGCCGGAACAACATGGCTCGCGACAATCGCGGGACTGGACTTGAAGTAGGGTAGATCATGGCACTTCCAAATTTAGGCGCTCATACGGATGGTGGTACCATAACCGAAGGGCAGGACAACAAAGAGACTACATCCAACAATCTGGATGCGTTGCTCGACAACTCTATGAACGCCTCTGATGATTTCGTTGTTACTGCTGGTGGTACTTTCAACCTGGACACACCTCAGGGTAACTTGGATATCTATCTGGCCAATGGTCTGATTGAGTTTACGGGTACACCGGGAGCCGGTACGACAATCATTGTACCTGACGGTGACAGAAGAATTGCTTTTGCTAATACCTCAGGACAGGATGTAACTATTGACACGGTTACTGGCGCGACTCCCACGGTTACAATTGCTGATGGAGGAGTGAAGACAATCCATGTGAGAGGAATTGAGATATCGGTTATCGGTGATGACGCAGAACAAACCGGGGCGCTGCTTGCTGATGGAACAGTAGCCGCGACGGGGGCCTTTGATTGGGGACTCAACATACTTTCTCAAGTTGAGCTTAAAGACTATTCCGAAACTTCGAAGACTGAATCAAGTGTTAGCAATGCCATAACTCTTAATCTTGCAGATGGGAATAATTTTGATGTTACGCTTACCGAGAACACAACTTTTACTTTCACTGGAGAACCGCTTACAGGAATAGCTGCGAGTTTCACTCTTCTTTTGAAGCAAGATGCTCCTGCTGGTCATGTTACAACTTGGCCTGCTTCTGTAGATTGGCCCGGTGGGGGTTCGCCTGATCCTACAGTGACCACCTTGGCTGCTGACCTCTTCTCCTTCTTCACCGTTGATGCTGGAACGATTTGGTACGGATTTGTAGGGGGGTTAGATTTCTAATAATGTTTGGCGCGGCACTTAGACTAGCACAGACTCCAGCTACTCAACCTGATCCTGGTTACATCGCTGAGGGTGTTAGATTAGCAGCAGATATTCGCCGTGTTAGAAACACACCGTCAGGAGTCTCAGACGGAAGACTCGGAACTTTTTCTTGTTGGTACAAACGTTTTGGTACTGGTCTTGATATAATATACCAAGTCAGTTCAAGTGCAAATCTTCAAATTGATTTTCAGTCGTCCGGTAATGGACATAAACTCCGTTTTACTGCTTTACAGGGGACTCCCGATATGGCGTTTGAGACTATTGGTTCTCAAACAGTAGATTCACTTTGGCACCACGTGATGGCGTCGTGGGATAGAACTACAGGAACCTTTCATTTATATATAGATGGAGTGGATGATTTGAATGTTATTACTACTGGTCAAGTAGTAACTATAGATTATACCGCTGGAACTACATTAGGGAGTACATTCAGTTCTGCTTTCCACCTTAATGCAGAATTGGTTGATTTTTGGATTGATTATACAGTTGCTATTGATTTTAGCGTTGCTGCAAATAGATTAAAATTTATAAGTGCGACTGGTAAGCCTGTATTCTTGGGGGATAATGGAGAGCTTCCTCTTGGTGGCTCGCCAGAGGTATTTTGGTCAGGAGACCTCACAGCTTGGGAAACGAACAAAGGAACAATGGGCGATTTTTCTGATTCAAATCAAGGATCGTTTACGAATGCAACCTCTTCACCATCAGGATAAGGAAATAGGACATGGTTGAAACAAAAATCACTGGGCTGGATGCTGCGACACTTACTGAAGCAGATGAGTTCGCTGTTAATGACGGAGGGACTACTAAGAAAGCTACCACCGCAGAATTACGGACGGCGATTGTCCCGCTTGGGTTTATCCCATTGAACTTCTTCTCAGCACGTGAAGTTCAGTCTAACGAAATTCCAAACCAAGCAACGCTTGCTGGTGGTATCTTGGGCGCGGATACAACGCCAATCCTGGAGCGCATTAGCGGCGCTACCGATAAGGGCATCCGCCTTCATTGGATTGTCGATGGTGTGGAGGAAATCCAATTCGAGCCTATCCCAATGCCACCGGACCTTGACGAGACTGTGGACGTAACCATTCACTTGGTTGCGGAGAGCGGTTCCACGGACACCCCTGTGATCGACGTGCAAGTGTACGATGGTGTAGGCGACACGGAGATGGGTGGTAACTCTGGGGCACTAGCTGATGCGATTACGGAAGTCACCGTGACCATCGCCAACGCTGACATCTCTGGTGGACCGACCGGGTTCTTCAACATCTCCTTGGTTCCTGCTGGACACAGCACCGATCCTATCTTCTTGTATGCTGCGTGGATCGAGT
>SDBT01018111.1_pt1 | contig 11086 bp, 10 predicted proteins | sample 2277101 | NCBI WGS metagenome assembly SDBT01 (sample SAMN10404973, study PRJNA504765) | marine sediment metagenome | isolation source: marine sediment core GS10_PC15, 103 cmbsf | place: Arctic Ocean: Southern Knipovich Ridge | collected 2010 | reverse complement strand
GCATCTAACTATGCTTAGCGTACATTATAGAGTGATAGAGATAGTAAGATAACATAGAACAACACAACAGAATACAGTCGAAACGGGAGGAAAGCGTAAAAACACTCTCGTAAACGGAAAGCGTATATAACGGGTACCCCCTTTTCGATACCTTCCTAAAGAGCTTCTGCAGTGTGGACAGGGCTTTAAGTACTATAGGGGCGATATATATGGGGGACCTTTATTTTTGGTTAGACAGCGGTATTAAAAACTACTCGTAGGCAATTCGTGAGCCTCAGGGGGGTTTTCCATGTTTGGTAAACATTAACTCGGCACCGAATAGTTGTATGGATTGTTTTTTTCTTTGGCTATGTTATAGATTTTTTTGTTAAGGGGATTTTTTAGGGTGGTAGGGGGACTTATTTTTTTGGATTGAATCGGTAAATGGATATAGGGGGTTCGGTTAACTCTGTGACGGTTCAATTTAGGGTGGTTAAGTGGATATTGGTGTATTATGTGGATGATAGCTTCTCTTAGCAAGGCCGGGAGGGTGGTTATATGAACCGCGAATCGATTATATTGCGATATACGGGTGATAACAGGTATATTTGCTTTTAGGAGCTTAAATCGGCTTAGAATCGATTTTATGGAATAGGAAAAGGCCCCAAAACAGAATCCGTTCCGTAATGAGACCTTTAGGCAAAAAGCAAATTAACAGCTTTGCAGATTATTGTGCCGGATCGGCATCCTTTGCCGACTCTGCCTTAGCTGCATCGACTTCCTTTTCATCGCTTTTATCAACCGGTTCGTATTTACATTCATAGAGTCCACAGACCGGAGCATCATCTACAAATATCTGATGTGCACAATCACTACATTCTACAGATCCTTCAGGTACCGGTACCGGGTTGGACTTAGTTGCTTCCTCAGGAACACATCGGCTACACAAATTAGGTTCCACCCACTTGCAAGGTTCTCCAGTAGCTTCGATACATTCGCTGCAATTCTCATCAGTACAGCCACATACCCGACAGACCCATTTAGAAGTATCAACTTCTTTGACTTCACTGCCTACACCTTCGTTTGTAGTAGATTCAGCCTTACTATCATCAGTGCGGACATCGCTACTGATCTCGTTGGGGCAGATATAAAGATTATGTTTATCCTTCAGAGAGTGAAGGCAAGTGGCCCGGATTAATTGGCTACAATCAGCCGGATTCGTATCACAATCAATCGGACGAACCCCTGCCGTCTTTTTCTCCGAATCGTTATACTCATCAACAGCCTTTTGAGCCTCATCGAAGTGCGGGTCCTTCTGGCTTGTACCCTCGATGCCTTTGTTTTTACGCCTTAGGGTACGGGCATTAAGATTGGCCAGGGCAAGTTTAAGATGATCGAGGGCGTGATAGTTCTCCATACAGGCAAAATCGCCCCTCTGAAAGCCCATAAGCCGATCGATGAGAATACACAGCAAATCCGCATCGTGAAGGCCGTTGACACCATGTTCTTTGACCGGGCCTTTTTGGAAGTTAAAAGTCGCAGAACCTTTTATGTCTCCGACTTCATCGTTCTTACCCATGCGTTCCAGTTCTTTTGTCGGTAATACAACATAACAATGACATGCACCACCATGACTCGGTTCATCAACAGCCGATACCGTAGTATGTTCCTTTGTACCAATATTTAACTCTCTCAATTTTCACCTTCTTTCTTAGGCTCGTTAGGATCGGATTCAGGAACGATTATATCATTCGGATCTGAAATCCTTTTCCTGAGCCATTCCAGGTTATTTTCAATTCCTTTAAACCGAGTATCAAGCCCAACTGACCATTGCTGTATCGCAGTCGCTTGAATCTTCGATTTCCTGCTTTGCGGGTGATAGAACATATGGACGAAAATCACCAAACCAATAACTATCGCCGACAACCAAATCAATCTTTCCGTTGCCCTGGTCACTTAACACCTCCGATCGCGGTTTGTAACAGGAACCCAAGCAGTTCCCATATCTTATCGTTAATCTTATTGATACATACAGAAGCACCAAGCTTCTCATCGTAATTACTAGGATCCACACAGGATGATGTCTCAGTGAGCATGAATCCGTTCTTGAGAACCGTCTGGACTGCAGTAGTCTTTTCACCGATCGTTGTTACCTCAGTTGTCTTAACGAAGTTTTCAACCATCTTCTGATTGATACGGGTCTGATCTTCACCCATAGCCATATAAGCCTTATCGAATACTGTAGTCGGACTCCATGACTCGTAACCGTCCGGGTACAATACAAGATATCCGTCACGTAACGGATCCTCATCCTTTGGTATTTCCCAATCTCGATACTTATTGTAATCACCGAGATTCATGGGTTTTGCCTGGATTAACTTTACTCCGATGAAATACGGCATAGGTACTGGTTTTGTTACTGGAATTTGACCTTCGGTTGTTGGTGACATGTAAGACTCCTTTTCTGCTTAAAAAATTTTAGCAACTTTATTATTCTTCCTTAACCTTGATAAGTGCATCACGCGGTTCGACAGATATAGTAACTCCGTCACAAACAAAGTTAATAAATCCATTATCAAGTGTCTGGATTCCTGCATCCTCTACCATCTGCAGAACCTTTTGCTTTTGTGCTTTCTCTTTTGCCAGTGCTGATATACGAGCTGTCTGATATTCCTTGTAGATCCGTGCTGCTTTGATAATGGGTCTTGCTTTCTTCGGTACAACATCGATCAGAACGAGTTGTTCACCTTTACCTGCTTTCTTCTCACTTTTTGCCATTAGGCTTTCCTTTCAATTAAACAAATTCTATTTTCTTACCTTTGGACATATGTAATATTGATATTCTTTGGCCTTTTTTAAAGTCGTAAAACTCATTGGCTGGGATCATATAATATAATCTAAACTCAAGGTCCGTCATACCGGTTACAGGATAATTCCAGTACATTAGGTGTTCGCGGTATTCCTTTGACATCCTAACGTAATCTCTTGCCGACGTTGGCAAATAAACAGCTTTTAGCAGGTTGTCCATCGATTCCATTATTTAACCTTTTTAAGTGCTGATGGGTATGCTTCTTTCAAAACACGATCCCATTCGTGACCAAGTGATTTATAATAAGCTTCCGAACCACGTTCGAGTACAGGAACTTCATGAATGGCACCAGGACTGGAATCAAATTTGACGGCAACATGTTCCTCCATTACTAAAACTGGATTAGTAATAGCAAACTCATCAAAGATAACATAGTCGCATGATCTGCCGTTTATCAGTTTCTTTTTCTTTGGTATTGCCGCTTCGATGGAATTCACACCAACCACCAACCCACCTATTGCAGCACCAACTCTTTTTAGAAAATCGCGTCTATTCATTTTCTTCTACCTCAATATTCATTACTCTCAGAACAACCTTACCATTTAGGACGAAACACAATTCATCTTCTGGCATATCTTCGTCAACTTTGATTTCGAATAGTTGTTCCATTAATTTCCTTTATGTGCAGGTAGTAGTAAATCCGAAAAAGTCTGAACCTCTTGCCCCAAAATCCATGTGAACTTCATATTTTACTTCGTTATCCTGTCTATTGGCCCCACGTAGTGCTTCAGCTGCTCTACGATGCATTTCTTCGTTTAGTTTAGCAGAAAACTGCTGTGCCTGTGCACGTGCTGCCTGTTGTTGCATACGAACTTCAGCAGCAGTATGAGTTGTTTGGGGGTTGTATTTACTACCGCTTTTCGTAAATCTCTAATGAATTGTTCGTGTTTGTTGGTAATGTCCGGACTAAAATTATTTCTTAAGTATTCAAAAAGATCCTCACGTGAAACTGCTTTTTGTTTTCCAGTCTTACTTCCGGTACCGCATTTAACAAGATAGTTATATGCTTTATTGACAGCAATGGATTCTTCGGCATTACCACCCTTATCCGGATGTGTTTTCATTGCCAGCTTACGATATGTTTTTTTGAGTTTTTCTGGTGTGGCCCCTCTGTTAAGACCGAGGGTATGTAATGCCTTGTCGATTGTTAAAAATTCTCTTTTTGCCATGTGGTTTCCTTTTGCCTGAAAACTGAGATGAATTATTTATTAAAATATTAATTTGTCAAGTAGAAAATAAATTATTTCTCGTAATTACGCTACGTCAAATTCTCTGTAATACGCATAAGCTACGATCTTGTCTTGATATTCGAGGCATTTATCGTCGTGGGCATAATCGTTTAGTTTAACCCATCCCTTATCGAACCAATCTACGTGGCAATGTTTTCCGTTATGTGATCGGCTGAATGCTTTTTTGCAATTAGAGCAGAATAAATCGAGTGTTAATACATCATATGCCAGCATTTTGCCGCATTTATAACAATATATAGATTCGTTCATACCCATCTTCGATGACTTTACATAACCACCTAAAGACCAACCACCGCAACCGAAGTTCCCTGAGCTAAGTCTTGGCTTTATTGGTAGCTTGACAAGTATTCCTTGTGTTTTTGCGTTAATTGGCTTAGTAATTCCTACTGTTATTGCTAAACCTGTGATTACGCCAGCTACTCTTTTTACGAATTTCCGTCTATTCATTTCATATCTCCATTTATTTCTTGTCGTATGTTCTTTTGATATCAAGTCCAATTCCTGCTTTCAATATTCCGCTTATAGCGTTTTCTTCACCAATAGCAATATCAAAGATATTCCTAATCTGAATCGGTAATGCCTGGGACATCTGATACAGAGCATACGCAGGAGCCTCAGACGGTGATACAGGGCCCCTTCGACCTGTTTTCCACGTATATAGCCCCTTCGTCCCTATTTGGGATAACTTCGAAGGACGTTTATGATCGTACCGGGTACCGGAAACAAGATCGATAGCCGGTTTCATTACACTTGACGATTTATGATATGCCATTCGAATCGGATCTAAAGCAATCTTCGGTATATCGAGGAAATGCCCCGATGCGTTAAAATAGTGATCCACACCCTTATCTCCCCCTAACATGTGTATCACCGGAGATATATCCGCCATAAGGAATTTAAACCCCTTACGCTTCTTTGCTTTCTTGAGTCTCTGTAGAGCCGATTCATCGTCCATACCGGCCATAAGAGCATTTATAACGGCAGCAAGCATAGCTGACCTGGCTATTATCCTGAGCCAGAATTGTTTATAGATATCATGTTCTATCTGAGAGCCGCTAAAGACCGTACCGACCCCGCTAACAGAAGTCCCTTTGCTCTTATGTAACTTCAAGGCACTTATGATATTCGATGCTGTCCAGTCCGGGCCCAGGAACATTAATCTCATAACATCCTGAAAGTCTTTGGTTACACCCAACCTGCCTGTATGCAACCCGCCGAAGTCTGCATTAGCCATTCCCGCGACCGCCCGCAATATTTCAACTTCAGTATCTGAATGATAATCAGTTAGATCCGCTTCTTTCTTGCCGGCAGCAGGAAATAATTTCCCGTATGCCTTAGACTGCTCTGATATCCGGCCGTTCGTCTTACTAACCTGTTTTTCCCGGGCAATAGTTTCACTGTGCTTATCAAAAAGACGTAAATACTCATTGTAGGCAGTAGCGGATTTTAAAGATGAACCGAATATTCCGAACAGTTCATCCTGAAATCTATGAGTTACGGTTGAAAACTTACCCATCCAGCGGTTCACCGCAGTTGCCGGTACGCCGCGTGAATCACCACCCAACCATTTTTCAGCCCTTGTCTTGTATTGCTGAGAAGCACGACCAATATCCTGAATCCTGAATGTAGTCATTCCGAAGTATGTTAAATCGTAGAATTGTTTATTTGCCTGCTGCATAATATCAAGACCAAGTTTCCGCTTATCAGAATAATTCACCCGGTCCTTGAGTTTCTGCATGAACGTAGCGTCACTATCTTCGAGGAATCCCATATTCGGCGTGACTGCACCGGCTATCATTGCAGACCAGATAAAACTCCTTCGATGGAACATACCCCATACGATCTTTAACCCCTTAAGTTTGGCATTGGTAGCCAATAACCCCAAGATGAATGGGTTCTTTCTCATCGTAGCGGATTTTGTAATCTTGTTTAGATATCTGGCAACTTCGATCGGAGCATACAGATCAAGCGGTTTGATTTTTACAGATGTTTTATTTTGATCAGCTACTTCTTTTGCATCAGAGTAATTATCGAATGTAGTGACTTTCTTATTAAAGAACACTTCATATTGAACATCTTTGGCACCAGGAGCCTTGAGTATTTCAAATCCGGCCTTTGGTTCTGTAGAAAGGAATCCATCCCTTATTCCGCTTTCGATCAGTCTCTTATTTGCCTGGGCATTAGTAATCTGAGACATTCCAGCTATAAGTGCCGGCATAAAGCTATCGTGAGCGAACACCCTTCCATTCTCCATAGCAGTTGACAGATCCACACTTTGTCGAGCTATCAATCTGCCGGTATTTGTAGCCATTTCGAATTCGCCCTCCTGGGCATCCAATATCTTTTCAGTAAATACACGTGGACTGTAAAATTCAACCTTAACGGCACGGTTAAATTCAGATAGTCCGAAGTCCTTCCAATATGAAGTTGTGAGTTCTTTGTAATGATCGATGAATCCTTTTATCTGAGTCCCGTACTCATTTCTGCCCAATATAATATCAAGTGCTTTATCCTGAATTGATGCATACTGGCGATACTTAGCAAGAACATAGTCAAGTTCAACAGAACGCTTTTTCATCGCTCCTAATTTTGTAATCGTACTCCCTATCGATTCAAGTACCTTTTGTGCAGTTTCTTTTGGATTTTCAGTATTGAGATAATCAAGTGCGAATATCATAGCAAGTTGATACTTCTGAGATTCTGTTTTCAATTCTGCTACTACAGGTTTGCCTTTGACAACTCCGGTACCGGTCTTAACCAGGTCTTTTATTAAGTCCCTGAACCGCATAGGAGTTTCAAGGCCGAATATCTCATTCCACTTATTCTGCAGACTATCTTTGCCCAACCCAACATCTATCTGAACCTTAGTGTTTCTCATGTCCTTGATACCGAAGATCTCATCCTGTATCTCGAGCAGATTGAATATCTTCTGGTCAACTTTGTATTTTGCCTGGGCAAGATCGAGAAACTTAACATCCTGCTCGAGTCGCTGAATGAGTTCGTTAAGCTGAGTCATTTCAGGATCTTTTTTAAAATAGCTCTCTACTGAGTCTGCATAAGCACCAGTCTTTTTAGATCCGGACGATATATCGAGAGCAAGTTTTCTCATTGCCTTGAGTTCAGTACCAATATTAGCTTCTGATACATCAGGGATTATACCGGCCTCGGTTGCAGTCTCGGTAACATTTGCAAGTTCAACCACACCATTTGCGATATCTTCTATACCATCAACCGTTCCTGTATCTGATGCGGTACCGGACTCGATGAGATTACTCATACCGCCATACCTATTCGATATCCGGTTAAGTAATTCACCGATAGTATCTCGAACATCAAATGTAACAAATTCCTGCAAGGGTCCAGCTGTGGATTTGCGGCTGATCCCTATACGAGATATGAACGCCGGCGATACAGCAGCACCAGCTTTTCTCTTGCCACCCTCCAACGTCTGGTATGTTTTATTCGATAGATCCTGCTGAGTAAGAGCCGGGTCAAACAATTCGACAAATTCACGGATAAATGCACGTGCAGCAGCTTCGGCAGTTAAAGTGATATCCAATTCTTGTAAGTCGGCTTCAAGATCAGGACTTATGGCTTGTTCGCCACTTCTGTATTGACCGCCCAGGTCTGCAAAGTTTACAGGAGAGCCATCCATTTTCAATCCAGCAACTTTATTGAACCAACTCACAATATCATCAGCTATGATCTGCATAGCAACAGGAACATCAACTGCAGTGCCGGCTATCTGTAATGGAATCAAACTACCTTCTGTTTGACTTGCAGTAGTAATGAAAGCTGATACAGCCCTGAGAACATTCGGTTTCGGTTTGGGCCTTCCCTGTTTGACCAGTGAATCTCTCGTCCTATTGATTGCCAACGCTTCTGATGTTGCCTTTGAATCATACCTGCTCAACTCAACAGCAACAGCCCACATCGGACCGTATAGTTTTGTGAGTTCACTTAATACTTTCTTATCAGCTGGACTATTCAGATCATAAGCAACTTCACCGATACTCAGAATACCATTTTCGAAACTCGATCGGCTTTCAATTGCAACATTACTATTGAGAACCTCATTTAAGATCCTACTGAATATTTCATTATACGAATCTTCGGTAAGCGGAAACAGAACAGAGAGATTTTGGCTTGATAACATTCCAGCTAACTTTTCTGACTTGAAACTTGCATAGCCAACCGGTTTCGATACTGTCCTTTGAGATCCCTCTGAAGTAGCGATATCTTCTGCATATGTACGAGCCTCTAATATAGCCTGGGGGTCTGCAATTTCATCCTTTGCTTTAAGTTCTGCAACTGCAATTTCTTCTTTGGCTATTGCGTTCTGGTTTTTTATGCCTTCATTGACGATCGATGCTATTGGTTCGAAGTCCGGACCTTCGAGATAATCCCGTACCCGGGTAGTTTCTTCCGTTGTTTGAGATACGAATGTATTTGTCTTATATGCCTGTTCTGCCTGTTGAACCAAAGTATTATATTGAGCCTGCATTTCATCAGTCCATTCAGCTTGAAGCACATCAGCAGCTGCAATATCCTGAAGTTTAGTTAAGAAATTCTGAACGGTCTTTGATATGACATCAGGATTGATCGCCATACGCTTAGCAAAGCCCCTCATTCGTCCTGTATGCTCTTTAATCGTATTTATGGCCCCAACATGCTCTGATAGGAATATTGCCCTCGCAGAGCCCTCCGTAGCTCCTACAAGGGTATCTGATTCAAGTAATACCTGAATTGTGTTTACAAGGAAATTCTCATGGGTTTGCTTATCACTATCAGACAAATTATGCTTAGTCGCATAGGCATTAAGATATTTTGTAAGTTTGTTATTTAAGACCTTCCGTTCCGTTTCATGAGCATCATATGCTTTTACAGCTTCAGCCCTGCCGACTTTCTTTTGCTGAGCAAGATCCGGGCCTGCAGTAGTAACTTGCTGACCAATATCCTTGAATCGTCCCGTTTCAATTGCACCGAGTGTACCTTGAAACAACATACTTTTCTTAACCCAATCAGAAGCTTTGTCACCACGAACAGCAGATTCAAGTCTTGCATAAGCATCCTTGAAAGCATTTGAAAGTGGTTTAGTTTTCTTCTCGACAACATACTGTTCAATTTCAATAGCAGCTTTTTCCTGAACCCCAACTTCACCTTCAGGCTTAGTCAAGTCCAGATTCTCATCATTAAACAGATCAAGGAAAGTATCGAGTTGTTCACCGGAAAGGCTTCTTCCGATATGATGGAGTACCTCATGCGGTAACGTGGACCCTTGATATAGATTAATGGCAATGACGTTCTTATTCAGTCCGAGTTTTTCAAGTTGCTGCCATACTTCGTTACTGACTTTTACAGTATCTGCTCCTGAAGGATTCTGAACATACAAAGCCCCTGATTCTCCCAAGTCGCCAGACTTAACAATCGGAACTCTTGTTTTACCGATTTTGATTACAGCAATCTCACCATCCTTGATAGATTCTATATTCGCATTAGCATAATCAATAAACAATGCCTCGATCGGATTATCAGTCAAAGATGATAACGCCTCTTTCTTCGCATCTTCGATTACTTTAAATCTCTGAGGTGTAGTAAGTTCCTTTCCTTTCTCTGCAACCGACAGATCCATAAGAATTCGCCTGGCAATATAATCCTTAGAATCATTCGAGAGTTGATTCATGTTAATTGCATAACCATCTTTGTTTACTGCTATCTCACCATTGAGCATAGTCTTTACAATACCCATACTCTTAGCCGTACTCATTCTGCTTTGGAGTCCGGACATTGCCATCCCACCGCCAATGATCCCCTCGAGCAAGGCACCGGCGATAAAAGCGTCATTCATCATTCCCATAACAGCTTCACCATTAACAGTTCCATCCGGATATCGCGGGATAACTCCTTCTAATCCTGATGCTTTAAGTGCTTCTTCTGACAGGCCAAGTTCGATACCAGTCTGGATCCATTCTTCAACACCGCCCGTAAGAGCCTCAGTTGCTCCCTGGCGGGCTAAATCAACCAAGACCCCTGCTTTGCTACTCTGTGAACCAAAGACGGCCACAAGACCCTTGTTGAGTGTTGAGAGATTTGCCTTGTGACCTTTGATTGCGTTATACAATGCAGTCAAACCTCCTTTTGTACCAACTAAAGATTTTAACGCCCGTAATCGATCTGCCCTACTTGCTGATCCGAATAACTTTCCAACAATAGGTATCTTCCCAACAGTTCCGGCTAATGCATGACCAGTAGCAAACTCAACTGCACCGAGAGCAATGCCACCTACTACAGCGGTAAGACCAGCTACATCTTTATCAACTCCTTTGTGTCTCAGATCGAGATACATATTCGAACCCATATAAGACGACATTAAAGAAGCACTCAATGCTAAACCAATACCTGGAATTAAAGCTGTTGCCATTGTAGTTGCCATCGGTAATGCATTTGCTGCCATAAGATTCAAGTATTTATCTGCAGTACCATCCGGAACATGAAAAGCAAGATTCTCTGCAGCAAGTTTATATGCCATTGCCGTATCTTCTCCTTGTGCAATAAGTCTAAGCGGAGAAGCAAGCATTTCAAAACCCTGAGCAGTAGATTGATATACAGATTTGAGAATCCCAAACGAACGGCTATTATTTATGTCTCTTTCCTGAGCATCGAGCAAGTCACGTGAACCCTGGAATTCCTTATTGAGTTTCATCCGGCGATCGAGTTCTTCAGTATCACCTTTCTTGACACGCTCAGAGAAAATTTCCTTTTGTACGTAATCCAATGCATTTCTCTGATTATCGATATGAATTTTTTGATATGCTCTATTCTGCTCAGCAGAAGATACGGTATCGAAATCTAATCCTTCTTCACTGAGTTTTTCACTGACAACCTCTCTGTATTTATAAGCAAAAGAAGTATCAAGTGGTTTACCGATCCGTGTAATTTTTTTAACAGCCATAGCACCTTTTATCTACCAATATTTCTTAATCTTGCA
>SDBT01018110.1_pt1 | contig 11086 bp, 9 predicted proteins | sample 2277101 | NCBI WGS metagenome assembly SDBT01 (sample SAMN10404973, study PRJNA504765) | marine sediment metagenome | isolation source: marine sediment core GS10_PC15, 103 cmbsf | place: Arctic Ocean: Southern Knipovich Ridge | collected 2010 | reverse complement strand
TCAGCAGCTGGAAGTGCATTTAACATAGAAACTGACCAATATCAGCAGTTTGTTAGGCTTAAAATTGTTATGACAGAGGGCGTATCGACTGTTACAGCTGGATATTTTAGTATCAAGCCATAACCTTTTCAGATTAGCTTCTTGTATAATTATAAAGACATATAGTTTTTATATCAAGGAGTTAAGATGAAAACGTGTGCTAAGTGTTTAGTTAGTAAAGATAAGGGTGAGTTTCATAAGCATAAAGACTCTAAAGATGGTTTACGTTACGAATGTAAGCAATGTCGAAATGAGAGATGTCGAGAGGAACGAAGAACTAAACCAGAACAACACAAACAGACTTGTAAAAACTGGTTGAATAAGCCAGGCAAGAAGCGACAGAAACTAGATAAAACTCAAGAATGGCGACTCAAGAATCCTGAAAAGACTAAGGCTTCTAAACTTAGACATAATTATGGTATTTCCTTAGAAGAATACCACGAGATGCATAAGAAACAAGATAGTCGTTGTAAGATCTGTACAAAACACCAAGATGAATTGGAAACCTGGTTATGTGTAGACCACGATCATAAGACTAATAAAATCAGAGGATTACTTTGTAAACCTTGTAACCTAGCAATAGGTAACCTTCAGTATTCACCTGAAAACTGGTTGGCAGCTGCCAAATATCTCAATCAATCATCTCTTAGCGAAGCTGGTATTTTAGATGAAATCAAACAAATTACAAACACAACTTAATAATGAGGTGCTCTAGTGAGTACATCTGTGCCTTTGGGTGGCGTAGCTTTCGCAGTCCCGGACATAGGCGAGGCCTATGGCGCTAGTTTCACTAACTATTTAATCAATATAGCCTCAGACTGTCTCACTGTAGACGGTGGTGCTAAGACTCTTTTAGCTGAACTAGACCTTGGTGCAAACTTTGGTACTAAGTCTCTCTATTACAAAGACAGAGGTACCACATCAACAACCGGTGTCCTGAGATTGTCTAATGATAATGCAATTGGTTGGAGAGACGCAGCAAACACGCAGGACTTCCTACTTAAAGTCAACACTAATGATCAACTCGAGTATGATGGAAACGTTCTAACTTCACTGGCATTAGGTAATGCTCACGAAGTACTTACTGTTAACGCTGGCGGAACTGCTACTGAATACGATTTGATTGACGATGATAACATCGTATCAGGAGCGGGAATTGATGCTAGTAAGATAGCTGATGGCTCTGTATCTGACGCTGAGTTTCAATTCATTGGTACTCTTACATCAGACATTCAAACTCAACACAACGAAGTTCTCCATGCAGAATCTACTGGACTATTATCTGGTGGAGCAATTACTGTCAATGGCGGTGATGCAGCTAAGTTTGATATTGCTGCAGGTATTATCCAAGTAGTTGATGCTTTCACTGACGCAGTAAATGCTACTGAGACACATGTATCATTTGGTCCTTTTACAGCTCAAACTGTAACAGCCTTAGCTACAGACGCTCAAACAGAGATCCTGATTAATGCAGCTGGTGCTATTGTCCAACAGACTACCTCTCCCACTGATGCACAACTTAGAAGTGAAATTAGTTTAGGTTCTTTGGTTCACGCAAGTGGTGTTGCAATCGATGCTATCATTGATACACCACTCTGTGTAACAGTACAACCTGGTAATAGTATTACTGGACTGAGTCTTACTCTTGGTATTTTAAATAAAAGCGGTAATGTATTCAGCGACAGTGGAGCTGATCTCAAGATGGATAAGAGTGTAGGTGATATTTGGGGTGCAGGTATTAACCTCAAAGTAGATCCTGAAAACCCTGACCTTAAAACTTTAGCAGCATTAACAGAAGCTGCGTGGTTCTACACTTGGCGGGATGGAAGTGGAGGTTGGGAAGTTTCCGTTGGCGATACAGACATTGTTCCTGGGTCATACGATGACAATTCAGGAGGAGCAAGTGTTCCTGGTGGGACTGTATCAACTAATAACTGGTCTATCCAAAGAATCTTCATGTCCACATCTAACCAAGTATTGGTTTATTATGGACAAAACACTTATTCTTCTCTTGCTGGTGCACAAGCAGTAGCACAATCTGAAAATGTTGTAAATAACCCAGGATTCATTGGTGCTTTCCAGAGAGGTTGGTTGATTGTAAGAGGTGGCGGTTCTGCTCTTAATGCAGTTGGTGATGCTCAGTTCTTAAATGCTGGTATCCTAGGCAACACAACTGGTGGCGGTGGATCCACATCAACTACTACACTTCAAGAAGCTTATGAGAATGGTTCTGAACCAGAGATTATACTAAATGCTACCCGTGGTACACTTAATATTGAAGATGCTTCAAGTCCTTTAGGAACAGCATTATTCGCAATCAGTGACTTTGGAGGAAGTAATGATTACTTTAGCGTATCAGCCACTGCTGTAACTATAGCTACTCTTACAGCTGATCGAGCCCTTCAGACAGGAACTGGTGGAGTATTAGAGAGTTCAGCGACTACTAAAGCTGAACTTGCCTTTGTAAATGGTGTTACTTCTGCAATTCAAACACAACTTGATGCCTTACAAACTGACGTCATCACAACTCGTGGCGATATCGTTAAAGGTAGTTCTGGAGCAGCAGCTGAGAGACTAGCTCTTGGTAATGCTAAAGAAGTACTTTCAGTAACTGCTGATGGCCTTGATGTCGAATGGGCACTTGGTGGCTCTGGCGGTGTGGGCAAGAACTATATCCTAAACCCAGATGCTACAGTCAATGCCACTTCTGATGTCACCAATACCGACACAACTGGTGCTTGGACAGTTGCTCAAACTACTACTGCTGCTGAACTTCCTGAAGAAACTAAAGGTACAGCCTTTAAGATCTCAGGATCTGGACTGACCGTTAATGATACTGTTGAGTGGGCTATTCCTGCTACATTCATCGATGATGCTGATGCTGGTCCTTCTACTCTTGAATTCAAGGTTAAGGACATCTCAGGAACTATTGCCGGTGAATATAAGTTTCAGCTTTGGTCAGTAACTGATTCAACTTATATCGGTGAATCATTAACAGTTGTTTCAGACGGTACCTACACATTCGGTGCTCAACTCATTGCTGGTGATGATTATCAGCTTCACTTGATAGCACTTGTTACCAGTCCTACTAACATTGGTATCTCGGGTGTTAAACTATCACCTACTGCACTGCTTAAATCAGCAGTGGTTAGTTCTTGGACAGTTTCTGATGCTGCATTAACTAATGTCTCTGCTACTGCTAAGAGTATTGCTCAAAGACAGGTTGGCGAAAATATTGAATTAAGATTCAACTATTCAGGAACATTGAGTGTTTCTGGAAACGTTACTGTTGCCTTACCTACTGGACTTACATTAGATACAACCTTTGTATCAGATGTAACTGTTTTTGATGGGAATGCTCATGCTTTTGAGACGGGTGTAGCACATAACACAGGAACGATGGTCTTCAAGGACAGTGTGATCAAGGTTGTTGAAAACAATTCCAATCAGTGGAATGCAACTACCCCATTCACTTGGGACACCACTGACTTGATTAGTATATTTGTTTCAGTTCCTGTAGCAGAATTTGCTAACGCAGGCGTGGTTGTTCCGGTTAGTGATTTGACCAAGAGAACTAAGACCGTACAAATCGAATTGGCTGGCGGTACTTGGTCAGCTACAGCGGCTAAAGGTTTCGCTTTTTCAGACAGTACAGGTGACTGGTGGTTAACCTTTTCAGTAAGAGGTACCACTTCCGCCCCTCAGACCGATAGAAGCTTCACAGTAACTGGTGTTGCTTTCCCAGCATATGACCAGGTTGTTAATCTAGCAACAGATGATGACGGAACCTCTACCTTAGAAGCACTAGCAGAAGCCAGTGGTAACACCCTCCACCTCAAGACAGATACCGCTAGTCAAATTTGGGCTATATCTGGAACTATACGATTAGCGTCACAACCAACAGATGCTTTTGTTGATGATGATGCTAGCTTCTCCTCCTTTACTGCATCCCTTGAGAATGCTACGAGCGTGGCTGCACATTTCGAGGACGAGGCGGCGGCGGATGAGACTGCTCAACAACTAATTCCTCAATATCAAAAACAAACACTAGCACTTGATGGGGCATTTAGTGCTGTTAATGCTGTAATCGTTAGAATAGGTGATGTTGTAACTCTTACTTTTGACTCTGCTGCTACAGTTTCATCAGCAAGTAGTGGTAGTTCTACAGCAGCCATGGCAGCAGACTTTAGACCTTCTGATAATGTTAGAACAGTTATAGGTCACGATGGGACTAGTGCAGTAACTTTGATTATAAATTCTGATGGAACAATTGATTTTGAATCTTATGATGATACAGGACTTATTAGTGTTGCAAACCTAGGGGGATTTATCCCCACCATGTCCTATGTAATAACTTAAAGGAAATCAAATGAACAAAGAAGACATGATTTATGATCTCCTACAGGAACAGAACAAAGTATCTAAGAAGCATCGAGAAGATGATGCTGAGTGGAAGTTGAAAACCCACGATAGACTTGGGGCAATCGAAACTGACCTACGAGCTCACAAAGAAGGCAATATTGCCGCTCGTGACAAGAATGTAGAGCAAGACGTAAGATTAGACATCCTCGAGAAACCAGGGATATTCTGGGATACTTTGACTAAGAAGATACTCTGGTCAGGAACTCTCGCAGGCGCAATTTACGGAATATATAGATTACTTACAATAGGAAAATAACAATGGCATACGGAAACCCACATAACCCACATAATCCCAAGAAGAAGAAAGACGTCATTGGCCGCTTAATGGAGGCCATGGAAGATGACGACGTAGGATCAAGAGTTGATGTTTTGATCGCTAAGAATGTCAAGAAGAAATCAGACAAAGATAAAGAACCTAAGCGTAAGAGTGCTAAAGGACAAAAGAGCATGCGTAAAGCTTTTGGTTATAAAGAACCAGACCCTAAACCAGATCCTGAGCCAGAACCAGAAGGCGATTCTCTTGGTGAAATGATAGCTGATTCTCTTAAGAAGAGACGTGACAGTATGATTCTTAAGTTAAAGCAAAAGTATAACGAAAAGCAGAAGAAAAAAGATAATAAACTGGTTAATGGTTATTAAGAAAGGGAGTTAATATGGCAACATCTACAGTGGCTAAATTATTGGCCCAAATAGAACGTAGAAGCTTTGCTCCTGCAAATCAATCTGCCTTTAACGATGTAGAGATTCTAGATATCGCTACAGAAGAGTTCAATAGTAAAATATTACCAGAGATTGTAAGGGTACGAGAAGAGTACTACGTTGCATTCAAGGATTTGAATATTACTCGAGATCAGAGAAACTATCCTATTCCTGACAGAAGCTTCAATGCTATGGTACGAGAAGTACAGATCATACGATCTAACCTATTCCTGGATATACCTAGGATTAGTCTGGAAGACGTAAGACAAACTATCTCTGCTTTACCATATGCTTTTTACCCTACAGGAGATGATATCGCGCTGTATCCTACACCGAGTAGTACAACAGATGTGTTGCGTCTTCACTATTACCTAGTGCCTGGTACATTGGTGGAAGCTACTGATACGGCTGTAATATCAGCCATTAATACGACTACTAATGTAGTTACAGTTACCAGTATTCCTACAGCATATGTCACTGGTTCTGTATTTGACTTTGTTAAGAAGAGCGGAACACATGCCTATATTAAGGTAGATCAAGTTTCCACTTTGGTATCTGGTAATGACATCACATTTAGTGAACTACCATCTACACTAGTTGTGGGTGACTATGTAATGCCACAGGGCGAAAGCTCTTTAGTTCAAATGCCTAAAACAATGGTCCCTGTGCTAGCACAATACACAGCGGCTGCTTTACTTAACTACGCAGGTCAACCTGGTGGTGATGAAGCAGAAAAAGAAGCAGATAAAATGCTTAAGATAGCGACAGAATCGATTACTCCTAGAATTCCTGGAGAACTCGAATATTTTCAGCATGATTATTTCTAAAAGCCTAGTGATATTAATATCTTGGGTATAATATACCTGATGTGTAATTGGTATATTTAAAGGGGAATAGTATGACAACAATTAATGCAATTAATGTGGATGATTACTTTATTCGAGAAGACGGATTAGTTTGGAGTACATATAGGAATATGTTCTTGAAACCCACTATGAATGGAGATTACTATTGTGTTGGATTTAAAGGTAAAACTAAAAGGATACACCATCTAGTGGCAAAGTGTTTTTTACCAAACCCAAGTAACTTGCCAAACGTATTACACAATGATGGTAATCCATTAAATAATAATGTATCAAATCTTAGATGGGGTACACAACAAGAGAATATGGATGATAGAGCCAAACATGGCAATGACCCACATGGATCTAAATGTGCTAGAGCTAAATTAATAGAAAGTGAAGTTCTTGAAATGCGTGCTAAAAGCCGGAGTGGAAATAGTAATGCAGAACTTGGCCGAGAATACAATTTAGCACGCTCAACTGTTGGTCGGATTATCAATAGAAAAACATGGAAACACATATAAAGGAGATGGATCATCAGTGATCAAGTCTTAAAAATCAAGGGGCTATATACAAGTGCTAATCAGCTTAGTTCAGTACCAAATGGCGCACTCAACGTAGCTCGTAATATTGACATTCTATCTCAGGATCTAGCGCAACCGCGTCGTGGATTCGAGTTAGCAAATTCAGCTCAGTACACAGACACAAACGATCGTACTGATGCGCTGTTCTTTTACCAGTCTAAGATGTTTGCTCATCATGGAACGTATTTGTCTGCTGATACTTTGTCATATTTTGATAGTGGTTTCAATGTTGTTGGTACCTTTAGTGCTCCAACAAACAACAGAATACGGTTCTTAGAAGCAAATCAGAACCTATATTTCACTTCTACTATTGGTATGAATAAGCTAGATGCTTTTGATGCCACTGTAGTGTCAGCTGGCGTACCAAAAGCATTGAATATGGAACTTGCTTTGACTGGTTCTTCAGGGTGGTTTGAAGGTGAATCAGATCCTCAAGTCGTTGCATATAGGGTTGTTTGGAACATCACTGATGCTAATGACAACCTAGTTGTGGGTGCCCCATCTGGAAGAGCATTGCTCACTAACGCCTTAGGTGCAGCTGCTGACAGGAATGTCAATGTAACAGTTTATATCCCAGATGGTATTACTACATCTCATTTCCTGCAAATCTATAGAAGTGCAGTGGTTGATTCTCCTACAGCTACACCAGTGGAACCAAATGATGAATTACAGCTAGTATATGAAGCTTTTCCTACTAGTACAGATATAACTAACGGCTTTGTAGCAGTCATAACTGATATTAGAGCTGAGAACTTAAGAGGAGCAGCACTCTATACTAACGCGACACAAGAAGGATTAGAACAACAGAATGCTACTCCACCTTTGTCAGAAGACATAGGATCATTCAGAGAAAGCACTTTCTTTTCTAATACCGTGAGTCAGCAAAGGTATTTCATAACACTCCTGTCAGCGTCTGGTATCTCAGTTAATGATACTTTTTCATTAGATGGGATTACATATACAGCTAAAGCCACTGAAAACCCCTCAGCTGGTGAATTTGAGATATTCACTGCAGGATCAACTAGTCAGAATATTGCAGATACTGCAAGAAGCATAATCAACGTGGTCAACCAATTTGCTACCTCTACTGTCTATGGATTCTATCTGTCTTCAGGTGAGGATCTACCAGGCAAGATGTTGTTTGAAGAACGTGGTATTGGTGGTACTGCATTTGTAGTAACCGTATCAGATGATAGTTATTGGTCTCCATCAGGGATTCCCAGTAGCGGAACTACAGAGACTAGTACTAATGATGATTTCCAAAACCAATTGACTTGGAGCAAACCTCTGCAACCAGAACACGTTCCTTTGATCAATAGTGTTAGAGTGGGTTCTGAGAACTTTGAAATATTAAGAATAGTTCCGCTTAAGGACTCTTTGATCATATTTAAACAAGATGGTATCTTCAGATTGACTGGGTATTACCCAACCTTTACTGTTGACAAATTGGACTCTTCTGCTGTATTAATAGGTAGAGAAACACCTAGAGTAGTGAACAACGAGATATATTGTCTTACTGACTTGGGAATTTGTAAGATAAGCGACTCAGTACAAATCATGAGCGTAGACATTAACCAAGATCTCATCAGTCTAATCAACCAGCAAAGTGCTACTATAGAGTCTTTTGCTTATGGACAAGGCTATGAGACCGACAAAAAGTACTACTTATGGCTCCCACAAAATACAGCAGATACTCATCCGACTTTTGCTTATGTTTATAACATCTTAACCAATTCTTTCACGACACATACCACTATGGCAACTGCTTCAGTGGTGTTTGATAAGACTCTGTACTACGGTAAAGGATCTTCAGAACTCATCCTGAAAGAGCGTAAGAATTACTCATATTTAGACTATGCTGACTTCGGGTTCAATACTAGCATTACCGCAATCAATGGGTTGACATTGAGTATATCCTCAGGAACAGACAACATGGATGTTGGTGACATCATCTTCCAAACTGATTCTCTATGGGGAACTATTCAAAGTGTAAATACTATTACATCAGAAGTGGTAGTAGATAGAGACCCAGGACTTACTGTGGCGGCGTGTATTCTCTTAGAGAGCATTGACACCGAAATAGAGTGGATTGCTGCATTTGATCCAAGTCCTGGTATTAATAAGCAATATCACACTAGCTTATTGTTCTTCCAAGAAGCCTTTAATGGCGTTGCTACAGTTGGTTTCTCTACTGACATATCTCCAGGAGTTGAAGAGGTTACCCTAACTGGGGTAGAAAACGGAGCATGGGCTGTGTCAGTTTGGGGTGGTACAGTATGGGGAAGCGAAGCTTTTGCTAGACCATGGAGACAGTGGATTCCCAGAGCTAAGCAACGCTGTACCCAGATGAACATCACTTTTAAGCACTCTTATGCGTATGCACCGTGGAAATGCCAAGGAATGAGCTTGCTTGCTAAGAAGGGTTCTTCACGAATCAGAAGAGACTAAAATATGGCTAGAATACCAACATTCAAATATTTGCTCAAAGAAGCATACCCTAGTGAAAGTAAATGGATAGGACCTTTTATCTCTACTCTTAATGCTTTCATGGATGACGTGGTAAATGCCATGAACAAGAGATTTACTTTCACTGAAAACTTTGATGGAGAAGTAAAGGAAATAACTGCTGCGGGCACATATCCCATAGATCTAAAATGGGATAGACAAAGACCTACTATGGGGCATATAGTTTTCATCTCTAGAGATACAGATGAGAGTTTCACCCTATCTGCAGCTCCATTTGTACAATGGCATTACACGCAAGAATCACAGATAAGAATTGATGATATTGTGGGTCTCGATGACAGCATAACAAAGAAATATAAAGTACGAATATTATTCGTAGTTGCATAATAAGGATAAATATAAATGGCATATTTTATAGACCAAGATGAAGAAGATGAAAAGAAGATAAGTGACGCTGAAGGTGGTTTTACTACTGCAGCAGGAGTTGGACCTGATACTCCAGGTGAAATTGCTGGACCAACCGGCGCCACCCCTAGTACTGCTAGACCTAAAGGATCTGGTTTTGTAAATCTCCAAGAATATCTTAGAGCCAATGTAGGTGAAGGCCAAAGAATGGCTGATATTGTCTCTGGTGATTTGCGGACTGAAGCTGAAGAAGCTAAAAGGGGCATTACAGAGAGAGTCAGCGCTGATATTGGATCTTTTGAAGAAAAGGCTCAAGTGCAAGATCCAGGAGCAAGTTATCAACTTGGTAAAGATATGGGTCAATCAGAATTTGATAAATACTATTACCAAGACGTCAAACCTGCTGACTATTACACAAGTGATTTCGCTGACTTAGGTACAGAATATGGACAGATTACAGAAGCAGCTGGTAGTCAATCTGGTAGAACTGCTTTACTAGGTGAATCTAGATTTGCAGAACCTGGGCGTTACTCTTCTGGACAACAAGGATTCGACGCATTCTTAATAGGTGCTGGAGATGTTGCCAACGGTGGAACAACTGGTACAACTTTTGAGAGTGATGTAAAAGGTCTAGATCTCGCAGGTGGTTTAAAGGAACATAAAGAAGCGGAAATCGGTCGATTTGGAGAAGCAGTAAGTGAAAGAGATACTGATATCCAAGCAGCTCAAGATAAGTTTCGTGGTGAACACGCAGCTAGACTACAAGAAGCAACCGATAGAGTAAATGAGATATATACTGCTGTACCAGCAATTCTTCCTAGAAATGCCTCACCTGAAGAAGTAATTGCTTCTGAACCAAACTGGGATGCAATGAGAGAAGCACAGGATAAAGCGATTAGATTGGCTAACCTATCGGGAGAGTCATATAACCGTATTGATATTAACAAACTAGAAAGTGAATGGAAACCAAAGTTTGAAGAAATGGACTCTTTCCATAGACAACACAAACCAATAGTAACGGACAAAGACGATCCTGATTACTTCGACTATAGTGGAACTTACTAATAGAATAATGGAGAATAAATAATGGCAGCAGTAGATAATATTGATGACCTTCTATTTGGCAAAACGAAGAAGAAAAAGCCAAAAGAACCCGGCTTATATGAAGGCATTAAAACTCCTGAATTCAAGCCAGTAGAATATGAAAAAGCCACAGCACAGGAAGTAGGTCCTTGGGAGAGAGTTGAATCTAGCTTTCAAGACGTTCAAACTAAAGCACCTGAACTGCGACAAAGACAAACGCAGTCAATTGATGCTTTGGACAGACTTGCAGCTTCTGGCGGTATGACTTTAGCTGATAAAGCTAACTTTGCTAGACAACAACAAGCTGTCGCTACAGCAGATCGTGGTCGTAGAGAAGCAATACAGCAAAAAGCAGCTTCTCAGGGTATGACTGGCTCAGGTAATACGCTTATTGCTCAGCTGGCATCTAGTCAAGCAGCTACTAATAGAGCTGCTCAGACTGGCGCAGATCTTGCTGGACAAGCTAGACAACGTGCTTTACAAGCGACAATGCAATCAGGACAACTTGCTGGTCAAGTCCGAGGTCAAGATTTCGGTGAAGAAGCT